>Ga0209756_1000265_pt1 | contig 51698 bp, 73 predicted proteins | sample ETNvirenome_6_85_FD_184071 | JGI IMG/M metagenome (GOLD analysis project Ga0209756, IMG submission 184071) | Marine viral communities from the Pacific Ocean - ETNP_6_85 (SPAdes) (version 3) | ecosystem: Environmental > Aquatic > Marine > Oceanic | place: Pacific Ocean | collected 2013-06-19 | reverse complement strand
ATGCGATTTTCTGTTTTAAACGATGCAAAATATGGTACGAACGCTGCTAAATACTGGCAATCGGTCCGAGAACAAAATACCCATTTTGAAAATTTAATGAGTCTTTCTTTTGATTATAGAAAGAATGATGTGGAAATAGAAAAGCTCCAAAAGAAAATTAAGAGAGAAAAAGATCCTTTAGAAAAAGAGCTTAAACAAATAGAACTCGAAGAAAAACTTTATGGCAAAGCCAATATGGAATTGACTGCTCGTGCCAGGATGAGAGAAATTTCTACATGGTCTAAACTTAAAAAAGAATTTCATGATGGTAAGTTTGATGATCGAGACGTCAATACTCACCAAGCCGAGTCTTATATGCATCAACTTGAGCAAAAGAAAGCAACGTTGACTCCTGGTTCTTCACAACCCGAAGTATTTAATGTCCTGGGTCAACTCGAAACTTTAAAAAGAGTGAGAAAATCAGGGGAATTAAAATATGATGGTGCCAATCGAAAAACTATTTCTAAGAAATCAACAACTAGAAGCAAATCCCCATAATCAAAAAGAGAGTCCTTTCTATCAACAAGTGAGGGATTCAATGAAGAAGGAAGGAAAAATGATCAATCCTTTGCTATGTATTCCAGAGGGAGATAAATATAAAATTTGTATTGGTAACAATCGTTACCTTGCAGGGCTTGAATTAGGTTATAAAGAGATGCCCGTTAAGATAGTAACGAGCGAAGTACCTAAAGACCTGATGGCCGCTACGGCAGATTATATTCCCACGGAAGTAGAAGGTCTTCCTTCCCGTGCGAGGGCTTATGAAGCTAATAAAAAATAAGAAGATCTTTTTTCTAGCTGGTTTTCCACGAGCAGGAAATACTTTACTTACCTCAATTCTTAATCAAAATCCAGAGATTTGTTGTACCCCTAACAGCATTACCTTAGAGATTATGAAAGTTCTATTTCTATTAAAGAAAGATGACACCTTTCAAAATTTTCCCGATGAACAATCTTTAAATAATGTCATGGATGAAGTTTATAATCTTTATTATAAACAGTGGAATTATTCCTATCTTATTGACCGCGGTCCTGCAGGAACCGTAGGTAACCTTGCTTTGTTGAAAAAACATTTTAAACAAGAGATCAAAATTATTTTTCTAGTGCGCCCCATTCTGGAGGTATTAGCTTCCTGGATTACTTGGGCTGAGAAAACCCCTGATAATTTTTTAAAAAATAAAGGGAATAATTCTACCGAGGCTTGTCATTGGTTGATGAGGAAAGAAGGACAGATCCACAAAGAATTATTATGTATGCATAATTTATTAAAGCCCGAACATAAACACATGGTTCATTTCATTGATTATAAAGAGATCGTGAGAAAACCCCATCAAACCATTAAAGGAATCTATAAATTTTTAGGCCTTCGTCCTTTTAAACACCGATTTATTGATCTAGATCAAATTGTTATTAACGGAATGTCCTATAATGACGAGGGTTTGGGCAAAGGATTACATACGATTAAAACAAAAAAATTGATTAAAAGTAAAACGAATGTTAGTATTCTTCCTTCAGAAATTATAAAGCAATATGGAGTTATTAAATTTATATGAAGTTTGATTTTGTATTCCTCGGACAATCGATTTTAAAATATGAAGTACCGCTTGAAATTTTTGTCGCTCTGAACAATATCTTTGAAGAAAAGAGAAAATTTTTACCCGTCGCCACTAAACAATTAGCAGGAAAAATTAAGGAAGAAGTTTCCTTATTTTTTGCGGGACCGAATAGTGAAAAAATGCACCAGCATAGTTTTGTTTCGGAGGATATTTTGAAGTGGTTTTATATGATGTTCGATCATTATTTAAAATGGAATAAAACTCGAGAATTCACTATGAAGATTAATTCCATCTGGGTGAATGAAATGAAAGCAGGAGAATATAATCCTGTCCATATTCATCAAGGCATGAACTATACAGGACTATCGTCCGTAATGGTTTTAAACATGCCAGAAGATATGGGACCTGAAATTGCACGACCTGATCAACCGATGAATGGACAGCTTCAAATTCTAGGAAGTGCCTCGGGGCAATTTGTGACTTCTGATTATGCTCCTAAAATGAGAATAGGAGACTTTTATGTTTTTCCTTATGATATGAGACATGTCGTTTATCCTTTTACCAATAAAAAAGAAAAAAGAAGAACGTTAGTTTGTAATTGTGATGTTGAGTACAACCCTGTGACTTCAAGGACGGCGCAATGATCTTTGAACCTAAATGGAAAGCGTTAATGGCTAATACGACCCAGCCTCTTTTTTCTCCTCAACAATGCCAGGATATTATTAACGCAGGCCATCAGCAAAAACAAGAAGAGGCTAAAGTGGGAACGACCACAGAGGGAGGAACGTATGATACTAAAAAAAGAATTACGACCATCAGCTGGATTCCGTTTAAAGTCCTCCCCCAGATGTATAAAATCGTTGAACGCACGATGCTGTCGGTTAATAATAATCATTTTGGTTATGAAGGGATGCAGCTTACTGAACCTGGACAATTTACCGAGTATCCTAAGGGGGGTTTTTATGACTGGCATATGGATGCGGATGTCAATTGTGCTAAGGAGCCTCCCGTTAGAAAACTTTCGATGACTATTCTACTTTCTCATCCTTCGGAATTTGAAGGAGGAGCTTTAGAATTTATGACCGAGAGGAATACTCCTCCCGATCTTAAACAAGGACAAGCCGTTTTCTTTTGTAGCCTGATTCGTCATCGTGTAAACAAAGTTAAAAAAGGAGTGAGACGATCCTTGGTAATGTGGTTTGGTGGACCTCCTTTCAAATGAATCGAGAACTTTTATTCCCAACTCCTATCTATCTTAAAATGGTTAAGGATTTTAAAAAATTAAATAAATATTTATTTCCCCTCATAAAAGCCTGGAGTAAAAAAGATAAAAGTGAAATAAAAACGAATGCAGGTGGAGGATGGCATAGTCCTACCGATATGAATTTTAAAGACGAATATAAACCTTTGACCAAGGAACTCTTCACGATGCAATATGAAATTTATAAAGACTATGGTATGCAAGATGTACCCGCTTTAGGGAATATGTGGGCTAATATTAATTACCCTGGATCGTATAATAAAACTCATATACATCCTAACTCTCAATGGTCTGGTGTCTATTATGTCAAGGTTCCTAAAAATTCTGGGTCTCTTTGGGTTGAAGACCCAAGACCTGGACCCAATATTATAATGCCTCGACGACAGGAAGGTTTACCCAAAGCTTTATGGCGTGTGGTTCTTTATCCACCGAATGAAGGACAAATAATTATGTTCCCAGGTTGGTTACCCCACGCAGTAGAAATGAATGAGTCCAAAGAAAAAGGAGAGAAAGGATGGCGTATATCCGTTTCGTTTAATTTTATTCAAATTCAAAAATGAGTTTTAAAACAAAAAAATATCAAGTGATTCGGGGAGCGCTTTCCAAAGAGCTCGCTAACTTTATTTTTAACTATATGCTGCTACAACGAGACGCCGTGGATTTTATGACAAAAAATAATAAAGTGAATCTCTTTAATCCTTTTATTGGAACCCGAACCGATCAACAGGTCCCCGGAGCCTATTCTAAATATGGAGATTGGGTCATGGATGCTTTATTGATGTATATGATGCCGATTATGAACCAAAGAACCAATTTAGAACTGATCCCTACTTATTCTTACACACGCCTCTATGAAAAAGGAAATATTTTAAAACGACATAAGGATCGACCCAGTTGTGAAATTTCCACCACCCTTCATCTCGGGGGTAACGAATGGCCTATCTATTTAGATCCTACCGGAGGCGATTTTGTGATTGATGAATATAAAAATATTCATAAACCGGGAGCGCCTAAAGGAGTTAGGGTGGATTTAAAAATTGGAGACATGTTGATTTATTCAGGTTGTGAACTGGAGCATTGGCGAGAACCTTTTCAAGGGGAAATTTGCTCTCAAGTCTTTCTACATTATAATCATGCGAATGGTCCTTATGCTCAAACTAATTTCTTAGATAAACGACCACTGTTAGGCATTCCTAAGTAATGGCTTTAGTTCGTGTCACCTTAGGCGGGAAGCGTCTGGGGTACGTCAGGAATAATAAAGCTGGATCCACCACCATTATTAATTATCTCGGGCAACTTCTCTGGAACGAGAAACCGACCACGTATAGCGGTACTAATGTTCAGGATTTTTGTGGTGACGATTCCTACATCGGACGAGAGAAAGGATTTGAATCTTATCATCAAGAACTGAAAGCCTGTGAAATTCGGATTGCTGTCTATCGGGATCCCATTGATAAGATTATAAGTGGTTTTTACTATTGCCAGAGAATGTGTCCTGGTCTTAAAGACTTAGATTCCTTCCTTGATAATTATAATGAATATTTAAGGATATATAATTATGCTCGAATTCATTGCCGAACGAACACGGACATGCTCGGCCCTGATCCCCGTATCTATACCCATGTCTACAACATGAAAGACATTGATGCTAAACTCCTTCCCTTCCTGGAGCAACTCGGGGGGAAAAAGATCCAGAAAACAAGGCTCAGGGAACATCCTCCTAGAGTCATTACTAAAGAACAAGAAGCAAAAGCTAAGGAAGTGATGGCCGTTGACTATAAAAATGGCTGGTATACCCAATAATTTCTTCAATCTATACACAACACTCACAATAGATTAAACTATCTTTATGCTTAGAAAAGTGAATTTTGTCCCAGGTTTTAATAAACAATTAACACCTTCTGGTGTAGAAGCTGGCTGGATAGGGGGAGATTATGCCCGTTTTCGTTATGGTATGCCTGAAAAAATCGGAGGCTGGGAAGAAACTCAAACTAATACTCTACCTGGTGCTGGTCGAAAAATATTTGCTTGGTTTGATACCCAAGGTAATCGCTGGATTGCAGTGGGCACTAATAAAATTTTAGCTGTCTGGTTTGAAGGCGAATTTCATGATATTACCCCTTTGGATTCATCACTGGATCAATCGGGTGTAACTTTAACTACGACTAACGGTTCAAGTACAGCGACTCTTACTTTTCTAGCATCTCATAATTTATCAAACGGTATGACTATTATGCTGAGTGGTGTATCACTGCCTGGTTCAGGAACCAGTCTTACCGTGGCAGAGTTGGAAGGTAAAAAATTCGAAGTCCTTACGAGCCCAACAGCAACTACTATTACTATTACTTTACCCTCTTCAGAAACGGGGGCTGGAATCACGACCCTCGGTTCAATGACAGTGCAACCTTATTATCGAATTGGAAATCCTACTCAAACTTATGGTTATGGTTGGGGTACTTCCAGTTGGGGGAATGGAGGCTGGGGGGATGCTTCAACAGCTACTACAGTTATTCTACAGCCAGGACAATGGCAGTTGGATAACTTTGGATCCTTACTCTTAGCAACCATTAGAGGAGGTGCGACTTTTCAATGGGATCCTGAAAACGTAGACGTGCCGACAGCTATTGCTACCCGAGCCACGATTGTAACCAGTGCTCCAACCGCTTCAGAAACGATGCTTGTTTCTGAAAAGGACAGACACGTTATTTTATTGGGTACCGAAACAACGATTGGTACTACAACCACACAAGACAAAATGTTTATAAGATTCTCTGATCAGGAGGATCGAAATGATTGGGTTCCAACCTCGACCAATACTGCGGGAACGATGAGACTCTCTACTGGTTCCGAAATTAGAGCCGCTATTCAAGGTCGAGATTATATATTTGTATTAACCGATAAGGCGGCTTATGTAATGCAATTCGTAGGACCCCCTTTTACTTTCTCCGTAAGACAAGTCGGTACGAACTGTGGATGTATTGGTCATAATGCTGCAGCGTTTGCTAATGGGCGAGTTTTTTGGATGGGGGATGCTGGAGGCTTCTTTATGTTTGATGGTACTGTTAAAAATTTATCCTGTAATGTAGAGGATTATATCTTTGATGATATTAATTATACTTCTGGTCAGATTGTAGCTGCAGGAGTTAACAACTTATATAGTGAAATTACCTGGTTCTATCCAACGGCGAGTAGTAGTGTCATTGATCGCTATACTTCTTATAATTTTGCCGAAAGCCCTAGCATAGCTGGGGGTGTTTGGACAACAGGAAGTTTAGCAAGAACTGGATGGATTGATTCAGATGTTCAACCTGATCCTTATGCAACAGAATATCTGACTTCTACAAATACATCCGACACTCCTTTAATCTATGGAAATAGCGAAGGTATTACTAAAATGTATGCCCAGGAAAAAGGAAATAATGCTGTAGATTCCGCTGGAACTTCTACTGCGATTGCTGCTTACATTCAATCAGGAGATTTTGATTTAGATGTAGACGGAGATGGAGAATATATTATGAAAATTAGAAGATTTATTCCTGACTTTAAAGTCTTAACGGGTACGGCAAAACTTTCTTTAAATTTAAAAGATTATCCAGCTAGTAGTGAGACGGCTTCAGGCTTGAGTCCTATCTCAATTACCTCTGCTACAACTAAAGTGGATGTTAGAGCTCGAGCAAGACTTATCAATTTAAAAGTAGAAAACGATGCGGTTAATGAAACCTGGCGCTTTGGAACTTTCAGAGCGGATATTCAACCCGATGGAAGAAGATAATGGCTAAAGTCACTGTAACTTTTCAAGAACCGACCGATGAATATGAAGCTTCTAATCAACGTATGATAAAATTTAAATTAGAAGAGCTCAAAGCTGAACTTAATACTTCGTATCAACGAACGATTGAAAACGATACACAAGCTTTTCAATGGTTTAATATGAGTTATGGCTAGAAAGAGACCATTATTTGGTGTATCTAATTATAAAAAACGTACAAGAAAAAAAAGGCCTGGACGTCATGCTAAAAAATATAGTAAAAGAATCCCAAAGCGTAAACGTTCGCGTGGACAAGGAAACTAATGGCAATACAATATAAAAATCAACCCTTCGATTTAACCACCGATGTAATGACCACGATTTTAACACTCGATGTGAGCTCCCGCGCTATTGTTCAAAATATTCAGACTGAAAACACAAGTACGGGAACTGTAACAGTCGTCTCAGCTGTCTTTGATTCTTCAGCATCTGCGACAACACAAATGGGCACTGTGCAAATGAGCACCCTGACTACTCAAAACCTAGCGAACGGACCTGTAGTCTTGGAAGAACAAGATGCCTTGAAAATAAAAGGGGGAAGTGCTAATGTCATCAAAGGATTAGTTTCCTACGCTTTAATAACAGGAGATCAAGGAACGGCATAATGAAAACACTACCGGCGAAAGCCAAAGAAATCGTTAAAAATAAACGAACAGGTAAAATCTATGCATCCAAAGCCGAATTTGATGCGGATGTAGCTGACACTAACACGGATACCAAAGCAGAAGATTTTAGACAGGATCTAGAAATAACAGTTGCATCTTTAGAAGTATTTGGTAAAACCAATTAATGCAACCCTATGGAGGAACCGAAATTCAATTCGATTATCTCCGTAAATATGGCAGTAAAAACCTTCTCGATCTAGTTCAAATTACTACTTCGGTTCCCGAAAAGGAGCCTCTTCATCCTCTCCGTCCTAATATTCTATGGATTAAAAACTCATACGATCAACCTAATGTAGCCCCTTGGTTTAATAAAAAAGAAAATCATAAGAAGTACGACTGGTATGTCTATAATTCTCACTGGACTTATGAAAAATTTAGATATTTTTTTAACGTTCCTGATACCCGAGCGGTCATTATAAAAAACGGGATTGATTATGATGAGCTTAAACTCAAAACAGATTTTACTTATAAAGCTCCTTTAAAGTTAGTTTATTTTTCTACACCGTGGCGGGGACTCGATGTTCTTTTAGATGCTATGGAACTGATTCAAGAAGAAAAAGATATTATCTTAGATGTTTATTCTAGTACGATTATTTATGGGGATGAATTCCATCGAGACAATGAACCCAAATTTCTTAAACTCTATGAACGAGCCACCAGTTTAAAAAACGTCAATTATAAAGGCTACTGTAGCCATGATGAATTGATGGGTAAATTAAAAGACTATGATGCGAGTGTTCATCCTTCCACCTTTGAAGAGACTTTCTGTATTTCAGCCATGGAAGCTTTAGCAGCAGGCTGTATGCTAATCACCACGAATCTCGGGGCTATTCCAGAAACGTGCGCAGAATTTCCTATTTATATTCCCTACTCTGCTAATAGACCTTATTTAGCAGCTCAAACTGCCGAGACCATCAAGAATGCCAAGACTATCCTCAGTGCTAATGATCCCAGTCATAACTTGAAATTTCAACAAGAATACTATAAGAACTACTACGATTGGAAAGTGATTGGATCCTTTTGGAATCGCTTTTTAAAAGGAGCTATTTATGCCAGACGAAAAGAAAAAAATCTCTGAAGACCCAAAAGCTAAAAAGCTAGAAGCCATTAAAAAATCTAAGGGTTTGTATGTCTGCACTCCCATTCATTCGGATGTGTGTTTGCATTATATGAAATCCTGTTTAGACCTGCAAAAGGAATGCTTATTAAATAATACCAACATCACTTTTCAACTGATGAAAAGTAGTCTGGTTACGCAAGGACGAAATCTATGTGTCGCTGCTTTCCTGGACTCTACCGCTCATCAAATGTGTTTTATTGATGCGGACGTTTCCTTCTCTGTTCGCTCCATTTTTAGACTTTATGAATCCCCTTACGAAGTTTCTTTGATTGTTTATCCTATGAAGACCGTCGATGCTAATAAGTTTAGGAAAGATGATATCAGAAGACCGAGTGATCATCCCGATACGAAGGGCTATATGTTTCCCGTTCATCTTCCTAACATTAATGAAATCCCTATGGATAATGGTTTTATTCAAATAGACAGAGGACCTGCGGGTTGTATGATGATTAAGCGTAGTGCTTTGGAGAAATTACAAGAAGCCTACCCTCAACTCACAGTAAAACAAAAAACCCTAGTGAATGGGAGGATGGTAGATCGTCCTAATTATTATAATTTCTTTGATACCTATTATAATGTGGACACCAAGCAGTATTTAGGAGAAGACTTTAACTTCTGTAAGCTGTGGACTGATATTGGAGGTAAAATATATGCCTTAGCTGATGAAGAAATCTCGCATGTAGGTGAAAAACTGTATCGCGGAAAACTTCTTCAAGAATTCATCAAAACGACCCCCGCAACCCTTCCTGCTGAAAAAGACGAAAAAAAGGGCTCTTAATTTTAGAGAAACCAAACTTTTCATCCCACTATCTCCCATAGCCCTTAAGCCCTACAGTATTGATAAGACACGCGTATACAGTTAAAATGATAATTACTTAAGTATTTATTATGGATCCAATAACACTAGCATTGGCCACGTTTGGCGTACAGAAACTACGGGGAAAATCCACGAAGCGTTCTTTTCGGGATGCCTTGATTATAGGTGGTATTGGTCAATTAGGCGGAATGGCTGGAGTTGGCCAAGGTACTATGGGTAAATGGGCTCCCCAAGCTTTTGGTCAAACTGGAAATATTGTAGGTCAACAAGGAATGACTCTTGGACAACAATTTGCAGGCACTCCCGTAGGAAAAATGTGGGGTCAACCTGCACAAGCAGCAACTGAAGCATCAGGATATGGACCTACTTTTAAACCTGCACAAGCAGCATCAAAAGCGACAGGAATTCGAGCATGGAGTCCAGCCGCTAAACTAGGAGCTGGATTAGGAATCGCAACCTTAATGGAAGGCGATGAAGATATGCCAGATCCACCATTCACAGAACAAGATTACAAAGACGCTTACGCTAAGCAATCACAATTAACATCAGGATTAGGAAATGCTTTCCAATATACCCCTTCTAACGTTATGTATTATGGAGGACCTCAATCAAGTGATGTCTATCAGTATAATCAAGGAGGACTCGCATCTATTCGAAAATTTGCTACAGGCGGAGTGAGCTATTTACCTTCTAAAATTGATCACGATGAAAAAGACACTAATAATTATGTTAGAGCGACTGGACAAATTGCCGATGGCGCTGGAGCTGGAGATAAAAACAAAGATACGATTTTAGCTCAATTAGCTGATGGCGAGTTTGTATCTCGATCAGATGCTATTTTGGGAGCTGGCCTTATTGAAGGAGCTTCACCAGACTCAGACGAAGATATGAGAAAAAAAGGTGCGGCATTCTTTTATAGTCAACAAGCTAAATTTAAAAGAATATTTGATTTACTGAATGCTAGCAAAAAAACAAAACATTAAGCAAGGAGTTAATATTTTATGGATTAAACCTGAAGAGTTGGACAAATACTGGTCTCTAGTTCATTTTATGATTGCCGAAGGATTAAAATTTGATGGCAATCCGATGGATGTTAAAAAAATAAGGCAATTTATTGCAACTGGAGAATATCAACTTTTTATGATGTTTGGTTCAGACGACGGAGACAAGTATAAAGTGTTTGGGTGCTTTATTACTAGAATTTTAAGTTTACCCAATTTTAAGCAGGTTGAAGTTATTTTGCTTAAAGGAGAAAAAAGAGAACTTTGGCAAAAAGAAGCGGCAAAAATGATAGAAAAATTAGGAAAAGATAATGGATGTAAACGTTTAGCGGTCTTAGCAAGACCAGGCTGGAAGAATTTTTTAGAACCTTTCGGTTGGAAAGTTAAACGCTATTTATATCAGAAGGATTTAATATGAGTTTTATATTCGGCGGCGGTGGCGGCGGAGGCGGTGGCCAACAGCCAGCGAGTGGAACACAAGTTTCTATTGCTCGAGAAGCCCCAGAAATTGAAGCACGAAAACTAGGTCTTTACGATCAAGCATTAAAATTAGCACAAAGCCCCGTACAATTACCGGCTTACCAAGTGGCGGCCCCACCCCCTTTACAACAGGCAGGGTTCACGGCGGCAGGAACAACAGGCGTAGGTGCTGGAGCTTTAACCAGTGGACTCGGTGCATTAGGAGGAGCTCAAACGTTAGCGGCTCAAACTCCTACAACAGGAGCAACGGCAGCTAATCCCTATCCTCAGCTTGCACCGTATATGAATCCTTATCAGTCTTATGTGACGGATGAAATTAATCGACAAGCTCAAATAGGAAAAAATCAACTAGGTGCTCAGGCTGTACAGTCGGGTGCTTTTGGTGGAGCAAGACAAGGTGTGGCTGAAGCTGAATTAGAACGAGCACGATTGAACCAGGTTGGACTTTCTCAAGCGGGTGGTTTTTCACAAGCTTTAGGAGCCTATCAAAGACAACAACAACTAGGTGTTCAAACAGGATTACAGGCGGGTCAGGGCTATGGAGGTTTAGGACAAGCCCAACAGGCGATGCAACAACGAGACATTGGAAGTTTATTACAAGCGGGCGGTGTTCAACAACAATTAGGCCAACAAGCTTTAGAAGCTCAACGTATGACAACGATGACAAGACAATACGAACCTTATCAAAGATTAGAATTTATGAAGGGCTTAATGACTAACTTACCAACGGGCCAGAGTGCAATGACAGCAACCACGGCTCCCGGAACTAATCCGTTTGCTCAAGCAGTCGGAACGGGTATTGGAGCTTATGCTGCTTACAACATGGCCAATAAACCAGCAAGCAATATTAATATCGGCCAACCTTACAAATAGGAAATTTTATGAATGATCCCGTCTTAAACCGCAAACTGTTTAGGCATCAAGCTCAAATTATCCATAACAAGATTCCTAAATATCAATATGGAGGACCACCTCAAAGTCCATTTACAGCTACAGGATTTCAACAAGCTGCAGGTTCTGCAATACCAAGAAGAAATATTCTAAAAGATTTAGCTTGGTTAGCTAGTCCAGGTAAATATGTTAAAGGAGCAAAACATGCTTATGGAACTTATAAAGCGGCACGAGCTGCTTCGCAAGCATCAGGAAAAGGTGGTACTTTGTGGGGCACACTTCCTTTTACAAAAACTGGTAAAGGTCCTAGAAGTGCATGGCAAACGCTCAAACATAAATATCCTAAAACTACTGGAGGAATAACTGCTGGTGTAGGAGGTTCATTTGCATATTCAGGACAAAAAACAGCTCGTGAAGGATACAAAGAAAAAGACTATGGTAAAATGGCACTTGGCATAGGAGAAATGGGTATTGGTGTCCCTTGGGCATCTAAAGCCATTCAGGCTATGAGAATTAAAGGCGTTTCCGGTAAAGCAGCAAAAGTTAGCAAAAAAGTTAGAGGAAAAAGCTGGAAAGACCCAAGAACTTGGGGACCTTTTGGTCTTATAGTAGGAGGATCACTCACAGCTAAAGACGCTGAAGCAGAACCAGGTGTAGTTTTTAGCGAAACTGATAAAGAAGAAATTTGGCAAGTTCTTAACACAATTGCAAAAGATGTTGAAAATGCAACTGAGCAAGAAATTGATCAAGCCATTGAAATATGGGAAAAACAAAAAAAACCAGACAATCTAGGTGATACAGGAAATATAGGCGAAAAAGAAATGTTAACCGATGAAATTGTGCCAGATGCAGGGGGTTCAACATCGGGCGAAACATCAGAAATTTTAGCGAAACAAAAAGAAATGAATGCTCAAACTCAGGCCGATGTCTTAAAAAATAGATTTAATGAATCTGATATGGCAACGCAAAGGGAATTTTTAAAATTCAGACAGTCTATTACCGATCTAACAGGAACGTATGGCAATGATCGAGATTTAATTTTGATGAAACTGGCATCAGGAATGATGTCGGGTAAAACAGCTCACACAGGTTTAAAAGGATTCATGGATGTTACAGGTAAAGCGATGGGGCCAACGGCTGATACGGCTTTGGCTTTAAGCAATGCTCAAAAAGGTAGAGATACCGATTTGGCAACCGCTTTTCTTAAAATGAAAGCAGAACAAGCAGAGGCAGCCGCAGAGGCAGGAGGAACGACATTGAAAGGAGTACAAGAACGTTTCATTGTTAAAGATCCAAGTGCTCCTTATGGTTATAAAGTAGTAACGGGTCAGTATAATGACGAGACAGGCCAAATTATGGAACATCTAGGAAATCAACAGTACCAAGTTATGCAAGGAGAACCTATACATATAAAAATATCTGAAGCTCAACTACAAAAAAGCAGAATTAGAGTAAGTAGCTCAGCACAGGCTCACGACATGGCCGCTTGGGTAGAACAATATATGCAGGACAACCTTAAAGGTATAACAGGTAATGTTAAATTAAAACTAGCTGACTGGTTTGCTTTATCTAATACAGTTACAGGGGGCAGCAATAAATATACTCACGGATTAGACTCAGAAACCTTTCTAAATTCCGAAATTTTTTCTCAAGCTAATTTATCGGATGATATGGTAGGCCTTCCTGGTTTTAAAAGAAATGAAGGAGACTTAATCAAAGAACAATATTACAAAGAACAAAGACAGATTAAAGAAGATTGGGCTACACACGCTAATAAGGAAGGTTGGGATGTTAGCGACGCTGAACTGGCTCAATTAACGAAAGCGGCTTTGATTGAAAACCGTTTGAAATATTTAGTTGCCAATGCCAACAAACAGGCTGATCGTTTAACACGATACGATATTAACAATGCTGAAAAAAGTACAGCGATCTTACCTTTTGCTAACTTTAGCACAGGGTTCACAGCGAGAACGGTTAATGAAAAAATGAGAGCGCTTCAATTCGAAATGAGAGCATCTTTCGATCGATCGGCTAGACACTACCAACAACTAGGAGGTACGAACGACTATCTATTCACTTTTAATACGATGCCTTACATTCGTGAAATATTGGATCTGCAAAGTCAGGCAGAAATGGATCAAGCCAAAGTTACTGATGTATTAGAAACTATTCCAATTCCAGGAGTTGGAGGATAATGGCAAACATACAAGCATTACAAAAAGCACTCGATAACAAACAGATTGACACTTCAACTTTAAATAATGATCAGCTTAACGCGCTGGACAAAGCTTTTAAATCTGGAGAACTGAAAGGTTATGAAAGTGTTCGAGAATTAAGAATGGAACAGGGTAGGGCTGCAGAAGCTTTAGCGGCTGAAAAAGAAGAACAATTAAGACCCTTTCAAAAAGCAACCCAAGGAATAACACCAACGGGAAAAGGAATAGAACGTGCCGATTTTGAAATGATTGGCGATGTTGCAGGAAGTATTGTTCCTTATGCTTTAGATGCTAGTAAAATTAGCGACCAAATGATTCGATCGGGAGGTGCAGGCACTTATGGTCTACAATCAACAACTCAGAATATGGGTCGATGGGGAGGACTGGTTGGCAAAGTAGCTAGAGCGATTGGTAAAAGAACACCCATTGGCAAAGTAGCACAAATGCTCCCTCGAACAACAGATACTTTAAAGCGTGTTGCAAATTTTGGCAGAGCAGCCATACAACAACTTAAATACGGTTTAGGAATGAAAGGTGGGCGAATGCACGCAGCTCCCACTCAACTACTTCAAACCGAAGCAAAATCTCAACTATTAGGTATGGGAGGAGCAGGTGTTGGTTCAGCTCTTTACGGAATGGCAGAAGCTGTCACCGATATAGGAGCAGCAACTCAGGAAGATCTAGCGAGTGTGAGTGCTAATGAAATAGACAGACTTCCCCCAGTAGAGCGGGAAATAGTACACGCTAGCGAAGCGATGAAAAATGCAATGATTTATAATGGATTAGGATTCGGCTTAATGCCAATGCTGAGTGCAACGTTCAGAGGATTCGGCCATCTTTTAGGATTACAGGGCAAGCAAGCAAAAATTTTTGCTAAAGAAGCTTATGACCACGGCTATAATGCTAATCTATCTGCAGCAATGGATCAGAATAAAAACTTTTTTGCTAAATTTTTTGCTAACATAATGAAAACGGTAGGAGTATTTCCGTTAATTAGTGGAGGCCGAAGAAAGCAAAGAAGAGAACTAGAACTTTTTAATAATAATGCCTTCCTTCAGAAATTGGATGCAATGGCACCTATGGAAGAAGCAGAATGGTTGTCTTTACTTGCGTTATCAAAACTGCGAAGAAATTTTACGGAGCTCCATAATACCATTGGTAGAAAATATGAGATCGTAGAGAAAATGACAGAGAAAATAGGACCCGACCTTCGAATAGTTCCAACTGACAATATACGATCGGTAGCGTCTCGTTATATGAGCGGTCTTAAGGCTCAATATCCAGAAATGTTTGCACAAACAGACCTTATAAAAGGAGTTCCTATTACTGAATTTGACGACCCGCTGGTACGATTTTTAAGAACTGTCGAACAGTGGCCAGGCGGAAGTCCTGAAGCAAGCCATTTCTTAACAATGAAAGAATATATAGGTTTGCATAAAATACTGACTAATGTTTTACCCAATACCAAGATTCAGGATCCACGAGGTATGGTTCACGCCTTTAGAGCTGGATTAAAAAAAGATTTAAACACAATTGTTTCCGATGGAGGCATAGCTAACGTTCTTAAAAGAAGACAAGTTAAAGAGCAATATGATGCACTACTTTCCCAATCGGGCAAAGGAGCGGCCGATGCTTATGCACAAGGCTTAACTAAAGATTTAACTGCTGTGGGAGAGGAATTACTAGGCGCCAATAAATTCTTTCACGATGTGGTAATGCCTTATGCGTTTACCCCAACTGCTAAAAAAATTGCCAGAGTAGATCCTCAACTTTTTACTAATTTAGGACTTCTGGGTATTGCAACAGGAAGAGCTAGCGTTGATGCTAACCAATTATGGTCAAAAACTATCAAACAAATTATGTCAGGGGATAATGCTAAAGCCGTTCAGGATTTAAAATGGATGCTGGGTTATGACGATCCAGGCAATAAAACAGGTAGAGAAATCTTTGATCGTTTCAGAGCGATCTGGATGGAAAATGCATGGAATACAGCATTTGAAATAAGACCTTTAAGAAAAACAACTCGAAGTGTATTTGATTTAATGGAGGAAGCGAAACAGAAAGGGGTTCTCGATCAACGTTTCGTAGATGATATTAATAACGATTTCACTCAGGATGCTTTTATTAAAGGCTTGGATCCTGACAAAGGTTTGGCTGCTAAAATTGGATCTGGACGTTTTAAAAATTTAATGGCTGGAAAAGGAGAAGTTCAACAATTTAATCCCCACGTTTTTGAAGAAAATTTAGGATTTTCAGGTAAGAATATGGGGGCAGATGATATTGCTGCAGCTAGAAGTAAATTCAAAGTATTATTTGGAGGAGGCGAAGAAGGAACTCAAGCCTTGAAACACATCGATGCTCTTTTAGATATTATGAAACGAGAAGTGGGTGTTCCTATTAGTGATACATCTACCTTCCTACAAAGAAGATTCACCTTAGGTTCCTTCAGAAGTGTACTGGGTGGTATATTACCAGGCGCTACCGTAGGAGGTGTTGCAGGAGGCGTACTTGGCTCTCCTCTTGCAGGTATAGCGGCTTTCGTTTACCTCGCTAGAAAATCAGGAATGCTATTAGGGGATCCTAAAATACTTAGACGAACTTATGATCTTTTCACGAATCTGGAAAGAATGCAAAATTCCGTTGGCCGACAAGCATCACAGAAACGATGGAAATTATTTGCTCAATGGTGGAATTATGTTAATAACGAATATAAGGATGCTCCAAGAGTTGATCCGAACAAGATCGCCTTTGAAGAAATTGGACAATATTTATTAGAGCAACCGACTACGTTGTTGCAACCTAATTTTAATATGAAGGGATTAAATAAAGAAATGCAAAACAGAGCTTTCTTTGCTGAAAAAATGCTAGAAAGCGCTACACCAGAAGTGATTGCATCAGGCTCCAATTTCCTAAGAGGCTCACTCACAGCTTTAGATAAAAATATAAAAATTGATGACGCTGACGCTAATGCAATGCAAGGAGGAACGACTCAAATGCCTAAACTTCCTACCAACCCACAAGGAGCTTCCGTAGGGGCTAACGCACAACTTCCAGGTCAGGGACCAGGAGCAGGCCAAAATGTTAGGGAAACCTATGCCAATTTATTCCCACAGGATACTTTGGGACAAGCGATAGCGAATCGAAATGCCCAAGGCTAATCACAACGTTCTAGCTCAACGAATCACGGATCACGAGAAATTGTGCCGAATCATGCAGAAACAAACTCACGCTAGAATTTCTAGCATTAAAAAACAAATCGAACGTTTAGAAAAAATAGTTATTTCATCAGTAGCTTTTATTATTATCGGTTTATTTACCCTTCTTTTGGCTTTACTTAAGTATCATTTTTGATAAAAAGGTAGAGTGCAACTCTTAAAACGAGATACCAAATTCTTTGTCGGCGATTTTAAAAAAATCAATAAATACAACTATGCCACTTATGTTCGTGACGATGATCACGGACCACGAACTTATAAAGTAAACGATCTTAAACTTCCTAGCGTTACTAATATTCTTCAATTTACTCAATCCAAAGATAAGCAACAAGGTTTAGATAAATGGCGTGAACGAATAGGGTTTCAGGAAGCCATGAAAATTACCCAACAAGCCGCTAAACGAGGGACTGAAATGCATAAAGTTTTGGAGAAGTATGCCAATGGAGAAGGTTATCTTAATCTTTCAGAGGAAGGAGGAGTAGCCCGCATGATGGCTCACGAAATCATTCATAATTTAGGCCCTTTAAAAGTTATCTATGGAACTGAAGTCTGTTTAACAGGAAAGAATCGCTGGGCGGGCTCAACCGATGTTGTTGGAGAATATGATGGCAAGCCTACCATCATAGACTATAAACAAGCCAATAAACCTAAACGAGAAGAATGGATAGAGGATTATTATTATCAGATTGCAGCGTATGCTTTAGCTCACGAAGAACATTATGGTCCTATTGATCAAGGCTTAATCGCTATTTGTACTGTAGATGGTAAGTACCAAGAATTCAAAATGGATGCAGTTAAACTCGATGAATATGAGAATAAATGGTTAGAAAGATTAGAGCAATACGAAAAGGCAGCAAAAGACAAAGCTAAAGCCACTTCTTAGCCTCTTCTCCTAGAGTCTGAGCACTCAACTTAACCTTCCGTTTTAGAGCTGAAATAATCATCATTTCTATAGAGTTTGGCACAATTAGGTCAATATAAGTGACTTTATTTTTTTGACCAATTCGATGAGCACGGTCTTCACTTTGCTTCCGGACTTCAAGATTGTAACTATTACTAAAATATATAACATTCCGAGCAGCAGTAAGGGTAAGACCATAACCACCAGTACTAGGATTACCAACAAGGAAACGACATCTATCATTGTGCTGAAAGTTTGCAACAGCCAGCTTACGATCTTCGACACTGTCTTTTCCGTATATCGAAACCACTGAATCTTTTCCATAGAGATCTCCCAGTGTTTGTTTTATACTTTCTATATTATACACGTACGTTGCCCATATAATACACTTTCCGTCCACTTCCTCCAATATCCTTAGAAGCTCCTTTAATTTAGGATTATTTTTAAAGATATGAAGTTGCCCCGTATCCGTTTTCAAAAATCCATTGCAGATCTGATGAAGTCTTAAGATTTCCACCAGTTTATTAGCAAAACTGACGGTATCATCGGCAATAATAGCTCGAGCTTTTTTTCTTAAGGTTTCATAAATCTTCTTTTGTTCTAAGTTTAAATGAACCTCCCGGAACATATAAATTTTAGGAGGAAGATCCAGACATTGGTCTTTCGTCACTCTAAACGAGAAAGTTTTCAGCTTCATTTCCAACTCATCGAGGTTAGTATAATATTTAGGCATTAAAATTTGTCGACCTCCCAATTCAATTTGTTGCATAACAGCATATCTAGCTCTAAAAGTGTAATAAGACTCAAAACCTAGTAGTGCTTTACTTAAGAACGCACATTGAGTATAAAGATCCAATGGAGACTTTGTTACTGGTGATCCTGTTAGGATTCGTCGGTATTTTACCATTGTACTTAATTTACAAATCGCTTTTGTTCTTAGTGCTACTGGTGATTTTATTGTTGTGCTTTCGTCAATGACCATCATAGAAACCTTCCCGTTTAGATTGAGCCTTTGGTGTAGCCAGCGTTGCCCTGACTTATGGGAAAGAGCTTCCACATTCATTAATACATATATAAGTACAGGGGATGTACCAGCTCTTATTAATTCTATTTCTTTATTAACCTTCCAACACCAGATATAGGGGGTAATCGGAGAATGATCACTAATCTCCTGTACCCAATTTCGATAAACCGAGTTGGGTGCAATAACAATAACTTCTTTTATTTCCTTTTGTTGATATAAATAAGTTGCATTATCAATGACGACTTTAGTTTTCCCAGTGCCCATTTCCATAAAATAAGCATAATTTTTGGAAAGAGCTCCTTTGTTGAGTGCCTCTCTTTGATGCTTGTAGGGTGGGGTTTTATATTGATACATGTTTCGTCAGACAATACCTCCTAAGTATTTTTTATATTTTTAAACTTTTTTCTTTACTTCGTCAAACGCTTAATTTATAAGATCGCAGGAGGTTCTTATGGACTTAGAAGCAGAATCGGCCATACAGGTTGATACTGCAGTGTCTTTGGACATTGCACAATCTTGCAATAAGTTATTGGAAACTCAGAAACAAATGGAAGCGATTAACGAACAATTAAAAACGTTGAAAGCAACTGAAACCACTCTTTCTGAGCAAACTATTCCAAACTTAATGCATAAAGCAGGAGTGTCTTTAATTAAACTTAAAGATGGTTCATCCGTGGAAGTTAAACCCTTTTACGGAGCAAGAATTCCATTGTCTAAAGTAAACGACGCTTTTACATGGCTTCGTGAAAATGGACATGGGGATCTTATTAAGAATAATGTTATGCTTACTTTTGGTCGTAACCAAGACAATGAAGCAAAGTCGCTGGTTGCAGAGCTAAGAGATAAAGGGCATAATGTTAAACAAGCCGAAAAGGTGGAACCAATGACCTTGAAAGCGTTCGTTAAAGAACAAATTCAAGGTGGCAAAAACGTTCCATCTGATTTATTCGGCGTTTACGTTGCAAGCAAGACTAAAATAACTACGAAGGAGTAAACATGGCTAACGGCAACAAAGCACAATCTCAGGCTAAAGAGATTCAAAAAAAAGAAGCACATTTGCCAGCTAACTTCAATTTAGAAGAAGCAGCTGGAGAAGGTCAGGAGTTCATTAGCGCTCGTGACGTTAAACTACCCATCCTTAAAATCTTATACGCAAATTCACCTGTATTGGATGAAAGTGATGGAAAATATATCGCTAATGCAAAACAAGGTGATATCTATAATGAAGTAACTGGAAGCCTATGGAAAGGCAAAGAAGGTATCATTGTAGTTCCTTGTTTATACATCAACACTTTTAATGAGTGGAAAGACAAGGGGGATAGCCCTGGAAGACCGATTAAAATTCATACGGATCCTTCCATTATGTCTGAAACTAAAAGAAGTGAAGATAATAAGGATAGACTTCCTAATGGTAATTATGTGGAAGATACAGGTAATCATTTTGTTTTTATTTTAGATAAAAACTATTTACCTCAAGAACAATCACTGATTGCTATGAAGTCTACACAGAAGAAGAAATCTAAAACTTGGAATTCGATGATGCAAACAAGACGAATGTCAGGTAAAAAAGGTTACTTCAGACCACCAACTTGGGCAACGACTTATCGCTTAACTACCACTAAGGAATCTAATTCTCAGAATACTTGGTATGGTTGGGTTGTGGAATTTGATAAATTCCTTGAAGTCGCTCAGTTTCCAAAAACTCTTGAGATTACTAGAAGCTTCTATCAAAGCTCTATGAAAAGTGATATTTTTGGTAAAGTGGACTTTGGTTCACCACAGGTCACCGCTTCAACAAATAGTAATAAGGCTGTTCCGTTTTAATGTATGTTAAAGCGATTAGCCGATCTTTTTGAAGGGGATCCTGATCAGTTCATAACCACTTCGCTTACGGGCGAAGTGGATGAACGTGGCAAGCATCAAGCCAATTATCTCACGATCCACGAATCAATCACTCCAGCTAAATGGCAGGAGCACTTGGATGGCAAGGTCAGGATTGGTGTGCGTCCTGAAAATAATGATAAATGCAAATGGGGCTGCATCGATGTTGATCCTACTACCTATAAAAATTACTCACAAAAAAAATACGTTTCCATCATTCAAGAATACAAACTTCCTTTAGTTCCTGTTAAATCTAAATCAGGGGGCTTACATTTATTTTTATTCTTAAAAGATTGGGCATCCGTTGCCGACGTGAGAAAAAAGCTAGACGAATGGAATGATACTTTCTTTATGGCTAATGAAGTCTTCCCAATGAGTAAAGCAGTAACAATGCCATACTACAACTGTAATGCAACAGTAGAATTTGCCTTTGACGATAATTCAAATCCATTGATGATAGGAGCTTTTCTAGACTTAGCTGAATCAAAACGATTATCAGTAAAAGAACTATATAACCTAAAAACAAATGCCTATGAGCCTGAGACAGAATGGCAAAATTATCCTCCATGTGTACAAAAACTTATAACAGAGCCGTGGCCTGGAAACAATCGCAATAACTTTCTATTCAATATTCTGGTACTAGAGAATAAAAAAACTGATGGTAATCTAGATATTAAAGCTCTTCAGGAAATAGCTATTGAGCGAAACAAACAATGTTTTAGCAAACCTATGAAGATTAGTGAAGCTAAAGCAGTAGCGAAGTCTGTTAAGACGCATGGCTATCATTTTAAATGTCCCCCTAAGCATAGTGAGCTGCAACCTATTTGTAATAAAGAACTTTGTAAGACACGGAAGCTAGGGATTGGTCCACAAATTCCTGAGATGATCGATCAGTTTGAGGAAATTTCCTATACCCGCGATACGAAGACGATTTATTTTAGCTTCAGTTTTAAAGGCCAACGAATCACGGTTCAACCGGAAGATATGAAAGATGAAAAATCGTGGCGAATTAAATTATTAAAGTATGGTATTTTTTGGTTATCCCTCCCCAGAGCAAGAGTGGGACCTGCTCCCTTTGAATTATTGCTTAAAGAACTCACAGCTCGAGCCATTGAAAATGAAAAGATGAAATTTGCAGATACAGTAGACGAAGAAAAATACAACACTCTGAAATCTTTTTTTGAAAAAACGATTGAAGAAGATGACTTTACTAAGCTTAAAGATGGTTATGTAGTTTTAGACTCTAAAACTCGTATGTGTTATTTTAAACGATCAACTCTAGAACATTACATTAAAAGTCATGCTACCAAAATTTTCAACAGCACGATGGATGCTCTTCATTATTTAGGCTGCGAACGCCATGAATATTATGAGGGCGAAAAAAATATATGGTATGTCCAAATGCCAGAATTTGTAAGTCATGTAGGGATTACCCGTGCCAAAGATAATAAAAAAGAAACAACGGAAGTAGATGATGAGTACCACACAGGAAAATTTAGAACGCCAGAACCTAAAAAAGCTCCGCCGAAAGACAGTTAAGATTTTTGGTCCGCCTGGAACAGGCAAGACAGAAACTTTAATTAGTCGAGTATTGAATCGGGCTTTACAAAATAAAATTTCTCCTCAAGAAATTGCTTTTATTTCCTTTACTAATAAAGCTATCAATACAGCTACCAGTAGAGCCCTTAATGCTTTTCCTCAATATACTTCAGAAGATTTTTATAGATTCAAAACTTTACATAAATATTGTCGAAGATACTTCGAAGAAGATATCTTTGATCCTAAAGATTGTATGGTGGATTTTGCTCTAGATGGTAAAATTATTAAATACAGCGATAAACGATTAGCAGATGATAACTTTACTTATAAAGATTGGTCGTTAGGAATTTATAGTAAAGCTCGAAATATGATGAGAAGCCCTCAGGAAGTTTATAAAAAAGAATCCTATCACAGAGATTCATTAGATGTTCTCTTGAAAAAAATACAGATCTACGAAGATTATAAAAAAGTAGGCAAGGAAAAAGCTTTAATAGACTTTGATGATATGATTGGGAGAGCAATTCAAGAAGTGAGTTTTCCTCCTCTTAAGATCTTAATTATTGATGAAGCCCAAGATTGTACTCCTTTACAATGGTCGGTTATCTATAAACTCGCCCAAAATGCTCGTCGTATTTATTTGGCAGGAGATGACGACCAAGCCATTTATGAATGGAATGGCGCTGACCCTAAATATTTTACCCGTTACTTCCCAGGTCGAAAAGTAAAATTGAGAAAGACAAGAAGATTTGGTAAAGCGATTCATCGTCTTTCTCAAATTATCAGAAGAGAAATTTTTAATAGCGAAGAGAAAGAGTACGCCTGTCTAGAGAAAGAAGGCTTTATCAAACATTATTTAAATTTTAGAGAGATCCCTTTTCATACTCTGCCAGGGAGCTGGTATATTTTAGGTCGCATTAATACAACTGTAAACGAGTTACGAATGCTGGCTAAAGACGCAGGGTTGTATTTTTCTGATAATGAAGATATAAAATGTTTTGACCAAAATCAATGGGAGGCTATCAAAGCTTGGACACATCTTTCAAATAAGAAAACTATCAATAAGAAACAAGCTGAAAAAATGTATAAATATATCCGAGAACTCAAAGATTCTAGATTTAGAATGCCTAAATTCTGGAACTCAGAATCTGAGTTAGAAGAATATGATTTTAAAAAATTAACTCAACATTGTGGTCTCGATCTTTCTGCTGCACTCCAAAAAAAACAATGGTGGCACATTTTAAAAAGAAATTTTACTTCTCAACAGGTTCTCTACTTTATAAGATTATTAAAACGTTATGGCCAAAAAGAATTAGACAATCCTCCCAAAATTATTATTGACACTATTCATTCTGTTAAAGGAGGGGAAGCCGATCACGTAGTTTTATATTCTAAAGCTAATTATCCTTCTAATTTTAGAACCAAATCACGAGAAGAAAAGACAAATGAAAAAAAAGTCTGGTATACGGCCTCAACTCGTGCTAGAAAAACAATTCATCTATTGGATACAAATTATAAATATAATTATCCAATTGGGGGAGATTATTTAACTTATGTCCAAGAACGATAAACCCACTTATTATAAACAATTAGGAGAAATGATCAAAACAATTAAGGCAGAGAAGAAGTTAAGAGATATTTTTAAAATTGTAGAAGAAGCACAGAAACGTTTAAAAAGGAAAAAATCTAATGCGAAGCCTGATGAGGAAAATAAATAAAAAATTAAAGCATCAAAAAAACCAGTTGTCTTTTCAAACTTCAAAGGTAATGGAATGGGTAAGAACCCCTAAAACTATATGGGCCGACTTAACTAAAGAATTTGATTTCACCATTGACTGCTGTGCCTCCGATAAAAATCATTTACTCCCTAGATATTACACTATTCAAGATGACTGTTTAACGAAAGATTGGTCTAAAGAGATAGCCTATATTCACCCTTTGTTTGATGGCAAGATAGGAAAGTTTGTAGAAAAAGCTTATCATACTAGAAATTTTACAGGTGTTTTTTTACTACCTGCGTCAACCCATACTAAATACTTCCATGATTTTATTTACACTAATCCTAATTGTGAAATCCGATTTTTAAAAAAGCCAGTAAAAGGTTTTAGATTCGGAAAGGATGATGGCAGCCCAGATAACCTTAAAAAAATTGCTTATATTAAACCTTTAATGATTGTGATATTTAGAAACAAATAATGAAAAAAAAAATTCACGTTAATATGCACCATATTCGTCATAATAAAAAATACGGAACAAACAAACCAGTTATAACTGTTAAAACAAGTAAGTCTAATAACTATGCACACGAAGTTGATATTCTAGGAAAATCTAAATTAGTTTATAAACCAACTAAACCTTTACCTTGTGGAGCTAGAGTTTGGATAGAGACAGAGGATAAGGTTGTTTTAGATAATGGTTTAACTATTGAATGAAATGAGTGTTTATAAAAAACAGGTGGGAGGAACACACTACAAGGATATGAAGATTCAGCCGAGTGAGTTTATCAATAAGAACAAGTTGCTCTTCGCTGAAGGAAATGCTATTAAATATATTTGTCGTCATTCATCAAAGGGAGGAGCTAAAGATTTGGAAAAAGCAAAACATTACATTGATATGATTATTGACAGGGACTACCTATGAGTCTACAGCTCTCCATGAATTTTAAAAAACACATCTGGTCTTGCCCTGCTGAATACAAAGACCTATCTCAAGCTAAAGAAATTGCCATCGATCTAGAAACCCGAGACGAAGGAATTAGTTCTGGACGAGGAGCTGGCTGGGCTACAGGAAATGGAAATATCATTGGCTTTGCTGTGGCTGTTGAAGGCTGGCAAGGTTACTACCCTTTTGCTCATTACGGTGGGGGCAATATGATCCCTCAACAAGTTAAGAAGTATATGAGAAGTGTGTGCGCTCTTCCCGCTACTAAAATATTTCATAATGCTCAATACGATGTAGGTTGGTTGGAACAAGAAGATATTAAAGTCAAAGGACCGATTGTTGATACCATGGTTGCTGCAGCCATCGTCAATGAAAACCGTTGGTCTTATTCTTTAAATACTTTATCCAAAGATTATCTAGGCGAGATCAAAGCTGAAACCGACTTGATCATTGCAGCCAAAGAACATGGCGTGGATCCCAAAGGAGAAATGTGGAAGCTTCCTGCAGAGTATGTCGGATTTTATGCGGAACAAGATGCACGACTCACGTACCTATTATGGCAACAACTTAAAAAAGAAATTGTACAACAAAGTCTAGGAACGGTATGGGAATTAGAATCTAATTTACTCCCAGTATTGATTGCAATGCGTCAACGAGGGGTAAGAGTACAAGTGGAATTAGCTGAAAAATTAAAGCTAAAAATGCAGACCCAAGAAAAAGAAATAAGGTTGGGAATACAAAAAGAATCAGGACTAGACATAGACATTTGGGCAGCACGCCAGATTGCCAAAGCTTTCGATAAGCTGAAGATAGAGTATCCGCGTACTCCGAAATCTGGTGAACCGTCATTTACCCAAAACTGGTTGATTAATTGTAAACATAAAATTGCTAAACTTGTCGTTAAGGCGAGAGAAATAAATAAATTTCACAATACCTTCTTATCTTCTATCATGAAATACCAGGTGAAGGGAAGGATCCATGGAGAAATAAATCAATTAAGATCCGACAACGGGGGAACAGTCTCGGGGAGACTCAGTATGGCTCATCCTAATCTTCAACAAGTCCCCGCCCGGAACAAAGAGTTTGGCCCTATGATTCGATCTCTCTTTGTGTCTGAGGAAGGACACAAGTGGGGATCCTTTGACTACTCGCAACAAGAACCACGGATGACGGTTCACTACGCAGCTTCCATTGGTAATGGCTATGAAGGAAGCACTGAACTTGTAGAAGCTTACCATAAGGCGAGTACTGACTTTCACCAAACAGTAGCAGATCTAGTAGGTATAGAGAGAGTTCAAGCTAAAACGATAGGCCTTGGCCTGATGTATGGTATGGGAAAAAATAAATTAGCAACCTCATTGGGGGTATCCAAAGAAGAAGCTACCCTGCTAATCTCTAAATATAATCGCAAGGTTCCTTTCGTGAAGATGCTCTCAGATCGTTGTATGCAAACAGCTAGTGATAAAGGAGTTATTCGCACTAAAAAGGGAAGGAAATGTCGATTTGATCTATGGGAACCTAAAGACTTTGGGCTACATACAGCTGAAACATTTGAGAATGCGGTCGCTAAATATGGACGAGAAAATATCAAAAGAGCTTATACCTATAAAGCTTTGAATCGTTTAATTCAGGGTTCCTCAGCCGACCAAACTAAACAAGCGATGTTGTCTTGTTATCAGGCTGGCTATCTTCCTATCCTACAGCTCCACGATGAGCTTTGTTTCAATGTTAGTAAAACTGATACGAAAGATATTAAAAAGATTAAAAAAATAATGGAAAATTGCATAGAATTTAAACTCCCCTTTGTTGTGGATGTTAAAACGGGGGGATCTTGGGGAGAGGCAAAATGAAGAAGTTAATCACTGTTAAATTAACTCACGATGAGATCATGGAGATTATTAATCTCTTCACTGTCAGGGCATTAAGCGGTGGGATGGACCCAGAACATAAGAGCGCAGCTAAAAGACTCGGTAAAGCTGTACAGTTAAGCACTAAAAAACGAAAGAGAGTTCATGACTGAAAATGATGCTCGGTATTTTGCTGGTATTGTTGACGGAGAAGGTTGGATTGATTGTAGAAGAAGAGTAAAGAAATGTTCAAATAATAAATTTTATAAATGTTCCAGTATTCATGTTGAAATTCAAATGAATCATAAAGGAGTAATGGAATGGCTTAAAGAGAAAGCCGGTTTCGGAACTTTAAATCTACGAAGAGCTCGCCACAAACAAAATTTTGATAATTGGAGATGGAGATGTTCTTTTAGAGATGCCTATAAATTGGCCAAATATATCCTACCCTTTAGTATTGTAAAAAAGGAAACGTTACAGCGTATCGTAGATCACTACGAACATTAAATGTAGTTATTCATGTTGCAATCGAAAATTTTTCGTCCTGGTTTATCTCATTATCAACTAATTTTTTAACATCTTTAATTTTAATATCTAACCATTTCATGTCCTCACGTTGCGATGTTAAAGCTTTCTTTGCCCACTTGTGTTCCAGGTCTAACTTCGTTTGCACTAATTCCTGAAGTACCATGCTTTACCTCCTCATAAGTGATCTGGACTTTTTTCTTTTGATAAAAGCCCACATCTTCTTTTATCTTTATAAGACCATCAGCCGCCTTTTTAGTCAGAATCTTAAAGGCGCTGTCAAGGTCTTTAGCCTCAATTGCCTCAATATAGAGACGTCCTTGCACTATCATTCTGATACGATAGTACTTCATAAGTAATAATAAGGCATGTTGGGATACAATGTCAATAGTTTAATCATAGGGGCTCTACCGGATCTATTCCTATACAATATAGCTCTATTTGGCTCACAGAGAGCTTTAGACGCTTATAATGTTGTTGTGCGCCGTGTATGTAGTCTCTAGCAGCTTTCAGGCATGTACGTTCGCTAGGATAGCGAATCTGGGGGGTACGATAGATATTCCAGCATTCATCAAAGGGTTGTGGGGTGGCAATACAGATGTGACCAAATAGAATAAAGGCTGTGAATGTCATCCACAGACTCTATAGGGATACTCAGTAAGTAGCAACTCCTTTACATACATATTTGATCCCTATTTGATAATCATTAACATTTTTATACCCTAGTTTGGACATCATTGAGATAGATTCTTGATGGGCAGCACGAGAGCATTCATACCAACTATCATATAAAACAGGGTATTCAATTGGGGCTAAACATGCATTTCCTTGAATGAATGAACACACCCATATTATCAAAATATACTTCATTTTTTGGTTGACTTAGCAGTATATCCCACATATATAAGACTATATGAAACTTAAAAGTAAGAGCTCCTTGTTGAATACTATCATAGGGAAAGTCGACCAACAATTAGCCCGTATCCCTTTAAATGATCCTTCAGGATCTCCACTAGAAGATTCCACAGATTTTGATATGTATGTAGATGCTATTAAAGGAATAAAATTAACTAATGGCGAAGGAATTATTATTCATCCTTTTAGTACGAGCCTGGCTACTCAATTAGTGTACGATGAACTAGCTGAGAGACGAGAACAAAGCAACGGAGACAAATGGCATGAGTAATTGGGGCTGGCCTTTTGTTTTATTGTTATTACTTATGGCTATCTTTCCGAAGATTAGTTTAATTTTAATTATATGGGCAACTTATGGCCTCATCTACTAAGGAAGAATTCGCACAGATGATAGCCCAACTCCAAGATAGTGGGCAGAACGCAGGAACTTGTATTACAGCAGCGATGAGAAAAGATCGTAATCCTTTGATCTGCAAACTATGTGGAAAAGTTGTTAAGGACGAAAAGAAGTATGCAATAGCATTAAAAAACCTAGGAATTAAATGATATTTCGCTTTACTTTGTTTCTTATTATTTGTACTATAATTTATATTATAATGGGATTTACTATAATGGTATCGAAATAATGATAGAGATATTTTGGGCAGCACCGCTAGAGCTAAGAGTTATAATTTTAGCACATTTAGTAATTTTCCCTCTATTAACTTATAAAAAAACAGGACTATAATTATGGATACTAAAGATACAACTACAACACTAGATACAACTACAACACTTCCCAATAATTTTAGCGACTCCGTCATGGAGTTTGCTAAAATTTCAACTGAGGCTTATCATAGTGGTGTGTTGCAAGGAGAGATTAAAGCTCTGGGAGAAGTAAAAACGGAGATTCAAAGAAAACTTGACGATGCTCAAGCTAGGTATGATAAAACCACAGTAGGGGCTATTATGAAAAAAACAAGAGATGGCTAAACCTTTTGGCAAGAGTGGGTTTGGAGAAGGACAAAAAGGATCTTATTATTTTAAAGAGTTACAGGTAGGCAGAATTTCAAAAAAACTGGAACTTATTAAAAGTAAGCTGGGGGACATTCAAAAAATCGTTACTCTCTTAGAAAATAAAATTAACGATATAAACAAGGAGAAACATGGACATAAGTAAATGGAAAAGCGTTGCAGTAAAAATTGAGGATTACCGACTTTTAAAAGGTATGTGCAAAGAAAAATTTAGAGCACCCGCAGGGATGATCTCTAAATTGGTGGATGACTACATTAAATTCCGGGCAAAAAAAGAGGGCATATCCGTAGAAGTTTATAAGAAAAAACTGAATGGTAAATAGAATGGATGGCATTCACTCTGCGGATGTTGAACGCCTTCGCATCTTAAGAGACCCTAATATCGAAGAGGTTGCTGTGTGCTTCCTTCATGATGAAAAAAAGCTTATACTCAAGATCAATGGCATAGAACGAAATAATATTAAAGTTTCGGATCCTGAGGGCAAGTTTGAATCTTGTATTCAATGGATCAAGGAGCAATTCATCTTATGGCGAACCCCCAAAAATTAATAGCTGTGATTCTTTTAACCTTATTGGTAACAGGTTGTTCTGAATTTGCCCTTTTAATGAGTAGTGGCAGCATAGCGGTTAGTCAAAATGCCTATGTCAAAGCCTACAATGGTGTTGATGTGTTAACAATTATGAGTACCGACAAAGATATAAAAAACCATATTTATGAAAAAAGCAGAACCTATATTAACTCCGCCTCAAAAAAATTTAGTCGAACACATTGAAGCGGGTATAAAAAGTTATAACGATCGAGATAAAGTGTTAGGGTGGGAAGATCTCTCTAATCGAGGCGACAGCTTCAGTGAGTATCCTACTTATATCAAACATTGGGAGACTGCGAAGCCCTGGGGCTGGGAACTTAGAATCCTAACAGAAGATGGCTTACACATCCTGCATCTCAAATGGAAAACCTATAAACGACCTCACTCTTTAAAGGAAGAAACTGATGTACAAACCTCTTCCTGAGACCCTTACTATTAAGACTTCCAAGATAAATGGACTCGGTCTGTTTGCCAAAGAAGGTATTGCTCAAGGAACAAACTTGGGAACCTGTCATATTAAAATTGGAGAACATATTCTTAGAACTCCTTTAGGGGGATTTATTAATCATGCCAATGAACCGAATTGTGTAAAAGTAGAATTAAGATCAACGTATGAAGATAAACCTAATTACCCTCACAAATATTGGAACTTGGTTACGGTGCATAATATCACAGCGGGTGAAGAACTTACCGTGCACTACACCTTTTATAAAATATGAAACCTCCTAATATTCCTATTCATATCTTTCACTGGGGACCCTGTGTGGTTCGTTTTAAAATCAGTGAAGCCTTTCATAAAGATTTACTCGAGCATGCCTACATCAGTCGCAGCTCGAATAGGGATTACCGCTCTAACCTAGCGGGGCATATTAGAGAAGAGTATGCGATGGATCGAAAGAAGTTCGAAACCTTCCTTAATCCCATCTTTCATCTTTATCACGGAGCTTGGAAAAACTTTACAGGGGACTTGAAGGATGAACCTGTTAAGTATCTTTTAAAATCTCTGTGGGTTAACTTTCAAAAACAATACGAATATAATCCTGTCCACGATCATTCGGAAGCTTTGAGCTTTGTTATTTATTTAAAGATTCCTGAAGCCTTGAAACAAGAGAATAAGGAATATGTAGGAACTTCTCGAGGTCCAGGTAGTATTATGTTTACCTATGGAGAAGGAGGAAGAAAGTTTATTACTTATCAGTCTCATTTTCCTGAAGAGCGAGACATCTTTGTCTTTCCTGCCAGCTTGAAACATTCGGTAGCTCCTTTTGTTAGCCCCTGTGAACGTATATCGGTAGCAGGGAATGCTCTGGATAGTATTTCGTTAACTGAAATGCCTGAAAATGTTAAGTACGAAGTCGTGCAGAAATAAAAAAAGAAGGGGACTCTTACCAATGACTTTGGAGATGTCTCGACAAAAGAAGTTGAGTGTGACATCATAATAAAGGTTGCAAATGGATACAAAAACATTTAAAGAAAAAATAGTCATCTGGTGCAAGAAATGCAGAGGAACAGGAAAGATTAAAGGAGCGCGAAGTATCATCCCTGGAGCCTGCCTTTTTTGTCACGGATCAGGAATCACGAATCACGGACCACGAATGCATAATCATAATTTAATTGCTGTAATGAAATGGTGTGAGGATTATATAGATGGTAAAAAAGACGGATGGTATCACTGATTTTACAAAATCACTCGTCATTCTTGCGCGCTCTCTAAATCAAAAAGACTATAATCTAGTAACCAATGTGATGTTCTCTCTTCACAATGGAATCAATTATGGATATCAAAAAGAATTTGATCCAGCTATGATGGGGGATGCAGCTTACATTTATAAACTCAACAAACCTAAAAAGTTCAAAAACAATATAGTTAAACTCAAAGTAGTGAAGGGTAGCACAGATGCAACCATTAAATTATAATAAAGATACTATGTTTTATGATGATATGGAAGTAGTTACCATTCCTAAAAAGGAGAAATGGACCGGTGCACAAATCTATCAATTTATTGATGATATTCAACGACAATATGAGCTCACCTCTCAGTTAACTTTACCTATGGAGGCATCAACTCATTATCGTGATTTACTCAGCCGGCTTATTAAAGCTTATGGGCATTGATATTGCAAAAGAAGTCGTAGCCCAAAATTATCAATCCGCAGACCAACGCTTATGGCGTCATGTTTTACTTAATGCACTTGAAGACGCACGATTAGAACAATCGGATCGCAAATCTAGTATCTATAAAATGGAAGCTCATGAATGGATAGCAGCTGACACTAAAGATTTCCAAACTATCTGTTGGTGGTCGGGCTGGGATCCCGAACAAGTAAGAGGTCGTTATATAAAAGCTGTAAAAAACGGAGACGTAACTTTCAACGACCGACAGGTTAAGTGGATTAAATACTATAAAAAATATCTGGAATTAAAGAAAATACCTACTAAAGAAGAAAGAGCTCCAATGCGCCAAGCACTTCATAAAGCTCGACTAGCTGTGTTCAATGCAACAACAGCTATGGTTTCCAATCTTAGTTGTATGCATCAATTTTAAAAAGGGGACTTGCCAGTTATGGAGGTCTTAACTTCCGACATACGTTTCTCCGAGTTAAAAAAGGAGTAAAGCCGGGAGCAAGAATCTTGGGCTCCCAGCTTTGAGAGTCTACATATGAATAAAAGATTATTCCCATAATCTTAGCTTTAACTGTACCACACATACCAAAATAGATATACATAATTCCTACTATACCCACTGCTTACAAAACAATTTTTTAAAAAATAAGTTTGTAAGGAGAAATAACTAGGAAACTAGGAAAAACTACTAATACCAACACTTATTTAAGCAAAATAGCTAGGAATCTACTAGGAAAAATTCCTAGTTTTCAGGAAAATAATAGAATTTTCGTTCTTTGTTCTCCATATATTTTTTTATTTATTCTGTTTTTCAGGAATAGGGTATAGTAGGAAACCAGAAAAAGAGGTATATTGACTGGTATGGCAGGGAAGAAGAACTTATTAAAAACAACAATAGAACTAACCCAGAAACAACGGAGTTTCGTTGATATCCTTGTGGAAAACTGGGGGAAGATATCTAAAGTTGAGGCAGCTAAACAGGCTGGATACCAATCCAAGAAAGCAGAAGGCCCTGTTGAAACAGCTAGCCGTTTAACCAACCCAACACTTAACCCACATGTATGTCGATATTTAGAGAAAAGACTCTCACAAGAATTACAAATCTATGAAAAGGACAAGCTCAGAAGTTATAAAAAGCTAGAAGAATATGGAGAGCGTGCCGCAGGTAAAAGCCAATTCACTGCAGCCATTAATGCTGAATTTAGAAAAGGCCAAATGGCTGGTTTCTATGTAGATAGAAGAGAAATAAAACATCTTGGATTGGAGGGTATGTCGCGTGAAGCACTTGAAAAGAGACTTGCGGAGCTCGAGCAAAAAATTGGTGAAGCCAAAAACATCATTAACGTTACGCCAGAAACAACTATTAGCAAGTAACAAGCTCAACTCTTTTATGACGGTATTTAATGAGGTGCATAACTCTCATTTATTGAGTACAAGTGTAGGGAGCGTAACGATTAAAACAACTAATGATCAAAAGAAAACTCATAAACAAAAAAGCCAAAAAGGAAATAGATAGATATCCATTAGTGGAAGTTAGATGGAGAGATGTTGTGTCGGATGCTGGATGGCAACCTGTGGTCGATGTGCATAAGGCTAAACTTCCTGAGTGTGTTACGAAAGGACATCTTTTATCTCAAAGCAAAGGTATTACTAGAATCTTTGGGGACTTTGCTAAGGGCAAAGAAGAGGGAGCTATTGAAGAGCTGGGAAATACTACCTTGATTCCAAACTCAATTATCATTAGTATAAAGAAGATTAAATAAGGAAGGAGGCACATATGGCTAAAAAGAAAAAAGCTAAGAAGAAAAACAAGAAGAAGAAGAAGAAAACTAAGAATAAAAGGAAATAACGATTGACAGCTTTCCCATCTTATCTTATACAGGTTATATGAGAGGATTAAATAAAAACATCAAAAGTTTTGATGAAGGGCTAGGTCGAGTGAGCCTTCCTGAACAAGAGTTATGGGTGTCGGTTCTTAGTAGAGCAGCTTTAGATGTTGTTCAAGGGCCTAGTCGAATTGAGCGTGATCAGGCGTGTGCTTTCTTTATTAAAGGAGGCACCCATTTTAGAAATGTTTGTGAAATGGCAGGAAGAGACCCTGATTATGTTCAACAAAAAATGCGTAAATATATACTGCGGGGTAAGGGTTGGAATGTGGACGTCCCTATTACTTCACACTATCGGATGGGGGCTACTAAACGTGGCCGTCCTCAAGGTACTACTAGAAATGATCTCCTGGACAAATTATAAATTAAATAAATTAAGCGAAATGTGGGGCGAAGGCTGTCCAGCTTCTGAAATTGCTCAAGCATTGGGTACCACTAAAAATTCGGTTATTGGAAAAGCAAACCGACTTAATCTTGTGGCAAGAAAACAGGGCGCTGTACGGGGAGTTAAACGATCGATTGTGCCTGCGACACCAGTGGTAATAGAAGGTCCCGCAAATCCTACTTTATTGGAAGACTTAAAGGATATTCATTGTAGGTTTCCATTATGGAAAGAAAACACTGATCCACACCTTTTTTGTGGAAGACAAAGGTGGAACCATACTTCATATTGTAAAGCACACTTCTCACAAATACATGTTAAAGACCTTAGACCTATTTAGTGGTATTGGTGGGTTCAGTATTGGACTTGAACGAGCAGGATTTAAAACAGTTGCTTTTTGTGAGATAGATAAATATTGTAAATTAGTTTTACAGAAGCATTGGAAGGATGTTAAAATATATCACGATGTCCGAGAAATTACCAAACGACAATTTGAAGAAGACGGATGCGAACTACCTGAAGTTATTACAGGTGGCGTGCCGTGCCAGCCATTCAGTGTCGCAGGAAAACAAAAAGGAACCGATGACAACCGACATCTCTGGCCAGAGATGTTTAGAGTTATCCAAGACTTTAGCCCCAAGTGGATCATTATTGAAAATGTGCGAGGCCTTATTAACATCCAAGACGGCGTGGTTTTCGAACGTATGCACCTTGACTTGGCAAATGAAGGCTACGAAGCACAATCGTTTATTATTCCAGCTGCAGGCGTCGGTGCCCCGCATCGCAGAGACAGGGTCTGGATTGTGGCGAACTCCCGACGCACTATCAGGGGGCAGCAATCTTCCAGGAATAAAGAAAGCATTGGATCAGGGGCATTTCAAGAGACCAAGTGGTCAGCCGATTCAGATTCGGTTGCACGATCAAGTGAGAGAGAAAAGATTATGGCCGACTCCAAGAGCATCGGGAGCAATGTCAGAAAAATCAATCAATCTAAAAAAGAGAGTGGAGAGGAGAGGATTTTTAGGAGCGAAGCTGGAAGAGTCAGTAGCAGTATTAACCAACACAATTGGTGGAACATTGAACCCGACGTGGGTCGAGTGGCTGATGGGGTACAAGGCAGGACACACAGACTTAAAGGATTGGGCAATGCTATCGTCCCGCAAATTGCGGAAGAAATCGGTAAAGCAATAATGAAAGTTGAGTTTAATTTTGATTGATTTAGTCGGGTACATTGACCTAGATTAGAATGGCTCTAAAGAGGGAATCAAAACTCTGGAAACGAATCAAAAATTTAAACATAAAAGGTTATTTTTTTCGCGTAGAATCTAAGACAATTAATGGAATACCTGATGTGTTTTGTGCTATGAATGGGAAAGTATTTTGGGTGGAATTAAAATCAAATGATCTCAAGAATTATGGCATATCTAAGTGGCAAATTAATTGGCATCTCAAATATCAAAAGCATGGTGGAAGCTCGTTTTTCTTGGCCTCGGGGGTCAAGCATCGAGGCCTGAAACTTCTCAGGGTGAAGGAGCCGGGAGCCGTGAAGCTCGTTGCACGTTCCTCGGACGACGCGTCGGGTCTCGTTAAACTATTGAACCTCTGCGCATCCGGGTGAGCCCGGAGCATGAGCCCGGCGTTTCTCGTTCCACGTTCGACGTTCCACGTTGCACGTTTCATTAAACTTTTAGAACCTCCTAACCTTCGTCCGGCAGGGAGCTGGACTCCGGTGCAGAGCTGGGGTACAAGATTCGTGGGGCGTGGGTATGACTTTTCCTTTCATTTCACTACTCACGCCTCGTTCCACGTTCCACGTTGGGCTTTCGACCTGGCGTTAAACATTAAACTTTCAGGAGTCCGGACGGAGCTGCTGCTGGAAAATCTTTCTTCTTTTAGGGTTGACATCTATCCCATCTGGTCTTATGTATAAGGAGTCAAGTGGAGGGAGACTGAAGCTTGATGAGGTCAGCCCGTGAGGCCCAGTTAAATAATATAGTTAGGGCTGGCTTCTAATTAATAATAGGAGAAGCATATGAAAAGGAAAAGAAAGATCCCCGTTACGAAAAAGATTGAAATGTTTTTGCATTGCAAGAAATGCCTCGATGAACTACCCGGCGATCAGTCCCCCCGTGATTACGCAGCCATTGAGGCTGGGTGGACGAAGCTAGGGCTTCAGCTGTGGTGCAAGAGGCACGATAAGAATATACTTCACGTCGACTTCGAAGGGCAGAAGCACCCTGCGAGTCTTCACGCAAGGAGGCATTGATGGATATCAAACAATGGTTACGCAAAGGTGAAGAGGACAATATATTTTTAATCAAGGACATCGCAACACACGGATGCAGTGGGGCCGTGACAGGTATCATTTATTATTGGGAAACAACCAAGTTCCACGTTGAGCACGAAAAAGAAATTTGGGACTTGTTATATCAATACGCGCAGGACTCCGGTGAGACGCTGATGGATTACATTGCAGCGATCCCCATCATGAAAGATGTCGGCTCGCACGCACAGTTCGTGAACGCTCTCGTTTGGTGGGCTGTTGAAGTACGGGCTCAAGAGATTCTAGGGCAGCAGGACGCAGCGTGATTCTTTTATTATGGCTACTAGGAATGTACTTGTTCCTACGATTTCCTACGGCTACGATGGTGATGATAATGCTTATTACAACTTATATAAAAGGAGCATAGCTCGTTGCTCGTCGCACGTTCCACGCCTCGGTGGGGCTTGAACTTTAAACACATGGTAAGCGGAGAGCTGTACCGGCTTCCCAGAGAGCTGTGAGAAATTCAAAAAAAACGCTTGAAATCTCTTTTAAATTGTCGTATCAAGATGGGATAAATAAGAAAGGAGAATAAAATATGGGTATGGACGTTTATGGAGTAAATCCAATCATAAGAGTAGGAACACAAGAACCAAGCCGACCTAAAGACTTACACAAATTAGGCGACGACGTGATAACGAAGTACTTTGAACAGGTGCGAGAGTTTGAAGATAAAAACGTAGGTGTGTACTTCAGAAATAATTGCTGGTGGTGGCGACCTCTCGCAAATTTCATCATTGAGAATTGTGATTGGCTAACGCAAGAACAGAAAGAGCGACTGCACGACAATAGTGGCTTTGAGTTCTCGGACCACGAAGCTGTTACGATTGCCGACACGTTACAAAAAAAAGTGGACGACGGCACGGCACGCAAACAAGAAGAAGTGAACAAGCAAGAAAGAAAAGGGGCAGAAGACTGGAACGCAGGGCTTCAGAAACAACAAGACGCATTAGGTGAAGAAGCCAAGAAAGAAACAGGCAATCCTAAAATCGTGCCTCGTGATTATCCTAAACACATCTATAAGAAATGGGACGACTTACAAAAGCAACACGACTGGAACGCCAGCTATCCTTTCGCTGAAGCAAATATAAAAGAGTTTATTTGTTTTCTTCGTGAGTGTGGTGGCTTTAAGGTTTGCTAATTCTCTTGCCACGTTGCACGTTCCACGTGCAACGTGGTGCGTGTGTTTTAAATTAAACATTTAGAAAGCTGCCGGCTTCCCTGTGGGAGTGGGGGATAAAATAATAATCTTTTTATTTGATATTTAAATGGGAGTGTGGTTATATCCCTTTGTCTAAACAATTAACAAAAAGGAGTTATATATGTCAAAGACAAAACAAATTCCTAAATTAAGAATAGACAAAAAAGCAAAGACTACTATTCTTAACTATGGAATCATTAAAGATAGTATTAAATCTTTAACTAAACAAAGTGGTTTAATTAAAGAGGAAATACTTCCATACTTTGAAAAACAAAATGCAATTGTTTTAGTGGGTATGGGTAATGGTTATGAAGGGTATGCTCAACGAATAGATAGAAAATCAAAGAGATTTGATTTAGCTAAATTCAAAGAGAGTAACCCTAAACTTTATGCCCAGTATTTAACTGATAGTGAAAGTACTGAAATTAAAGTTAGTTTTAAGGTAGTGGATAATGCCCGATAATAATTTAATCACACTACTTGGAACTGAACTGACAACAACAAGAGGTAATCAAGTTGAACGACCTACCAACCGACCGATAGTTGAAAAGAAAATCAATTATCAAATACTCTACAAAATGGTTGAGAGTGCTGTTGAGGAAATTCTTTTGGAATATCCCAACGACCCTGTTGTTGATAAGTTAAAAGAAAAGATTATCACTAATCTTAAACCTGTTATTAAACAAATCATACAAGAGTAATAACTAACAATAACGTGGCGTCTACTGACGCCACGTTGCACGTTGCACGTTGCACGTTGTGCTTAATCTTTAACATTAAACACCCACCATAGCACCACCCCCCACCAGCACCAGCAGCTCGTAAGTTGGGTTTTGGGTTGTTGATAATGCTGGGTTATTCCATTTAACTCTTGACATTTAGGCAACAGGTCACAGCTGGCAGGCAGCTCACGCCTGAACGACTTGATAGAGGTACCAACATCTAGTACAACATAAAACAGACCTACAATATATGGTGTCACGTTGCAACTTTGAGTTGTATTGCTAGCGATGTTCTTTAAACTCAGTTCGAGACACGTATAATGGGTCTAAACGATATGGGACTCCTACTAAAAAAATTTTGGAAAATTTTAACCTTATGAACACTGACTTATTAACCGTTGATCAATTAAGAAACAGAGTTGAAAAGACCTGGATCGAGCATATTAAGCTGTGCCAAGATAATTTTATGTATTTTGTAAAGGAAGTATGGCCTGAATTTATCTATCGGCATGCACATAGACCTTCAGAATGGGGGCATCATCAAATTATTGCTAATGAATTTACTAAGATTTCGGAGAGAAGAAAAGGAAGGCTTATTGTTAATATGCCTCCCAGGCATACTAAATCTGAGTTTGCTTCTATACATTTTCCAGCTTGGTTAATAGGACGAAACCCTAAAATGAAATTGATGCAGATATCACACAACACGGAACTCGCAACACGATTTGGAAGTAAAGTTAGAAATTTATTAGCTTCTCCAGAGTATGCACAGATCTTTGGAGATGTTAGACTACGAGAAGACGCCAAGGCTAAGGGTAAGTGGGAAACAAATCATGGTGGCGAGTATTTCGCTGCCGGTGTAGGAGGAGCGATCACTGGACGTGGCGCGGATCTCATGATTATTGATGATCCCCATACAGAGCAAGACTCGTACTCCGAGGGAGCCATGGAGCGTGCTTATGAATGGTATACATCAGGACCTCGACAACGTTTGCAACCCGGAGGCTCGATCGTTTTGGTCATGACCCGTTGGGCTGCGAATGATTTAACAGGCCGTTTGTTGAAAGCTCAAGCCGAACCGAAAGCGGATGTTTGGAAACAAATTTCTTTTCCTGCGATTCTAGAATCGGGTAATCCTGTCTGGCCTGAATACTGGGATATTGACGAACTTGAAAAAGTTAAAGCTTCACTCCCCATTCGAAACTGGTCTGCTCAATATATGCAGAATCCAACTTCGGAAGAAGGAGCGATCATCAAAAGAGAATGGTGGCAAAAATGGGAAGGCAAGATTCCTAAATTAAAACACGTCATGCAAAGTTATGATACCGCTTTTTCTAAAAAGGAAACCGCAGACTATTCAGCCATTACCACGTGGGGAGTATTTCAACCTTATGAAGATATGGGGGATGCTTTGATTCTATTGGATGCGGTCAGAGGAAAATTCGATTTTCCTGAACTTAAAATTGTAGCCCTCGATCAGTATAAATATTGGGAGCCTGAATCAGTTATTATTGAATCTAAAGCCACAGGGGTCCCTCTGGCTCAGGAGTTTAGACGAATGGCGATTCCCGTCGTAGATTTTGTGCCTTCTAAAGGCAAAGATAAACATTCACGAGTCAATGCGGTGGCTCCCGTCTTTGAATCTGGACAAGTCTGGTATCCTGAAAATGAAAAATTTGCCGAAGAAGTCATTGAAGAATGCGCCGCTTTTCCTCACGGAGAAAATGATGACTACGTAGATACTATGACCCAGGCTGTGTTAAGATATCGTCAAGGATATTTTGTACCCACGTATACCGATTGGGAAGAAGAAAAGAAATATCAGGAACGAAGAAAATTTGTTTATTATTAGGAACTAAAATGACTGTTTGGAGATTTTTTACCCCAATTTTAAATCTTGGCTTTAAAAAGGCAAGAGTAGGAAAACGCGCCCAAAAGATATTTGAAAAATTAGTGGGCGAGAACCAAGCGGCAGGCTTAAGTAGAGACTCAGCTTATAATGCAGCTAAACAAGAGATTATTAAAAAATATAAACTTAAAGTAAACCTTAAAGGTGAAGTTCTTAACAGAGCTGAAGGTGGAGAAATCGTCTTTGGTAAAAACGTCGATAAGGATTTATTATGAGTATAAAAGGTCGAGTTCTCAGAAAAGTTCTTTCTGAAGCGCAAAAACTCATAAACAAAAAAAAGAGTAAATTAAGAGTCCAAGAAAGTGTTAAAGGAGTACATAAGGAGGGACTTAAACTACGTGTTAAAGGAGCAAAAACAGAAGCAAAATTTAAGTCCAAACAAAAACCTAAAGAAGTAGGAGGAGGCCGAGAGCCTGTAACATTAGCAGGAGCACGTTATGGAATAGGAGCTACAGAACATAAACTTCATTCATCTAAATTAGCGATTGCTTTAAAACATCCTAAATTTCAAGGATACCCTCACGGACGGGAAACTTGGAGAGGCGAGATGGAACGGATGTATGGAGGCATTCATATGTCTCAGGATCCTAAAGCCATTAAAAAAAGTATTCAGATATTAACTAAAAAACTTAAAAAGAAAAAAGTGATTAAAGCTCTACGTGGAACCTTGGTTAAAAAGGGAACGAAACTAGCCTATCGATTGGCAACCAAGAAGTATCCCCACGTCTTCAAAAAGAAAAAATTTTCCGTTGCTGAATATAAAGCTAAAAAAATGAGGAAAACTCCTGAGCTTGCACCTTTAGGAGTAACAAAAATAGCGGCTAATGATTTACGAAAATTGGCGGTGGCAGAAGCCATTAAAAGTAGAATTAGACATTTAGGCAACATAACTATCAAACACAATAAAAAAGCGATGCCTTTGGTTTGGGGTAAAGCAAGTAAGTGGAGGCATATTGAAAAATTTCAAAAATATAATTTACCTAAAACCAAAGCAAAATTAGAAAGCTTAGGAAAACAGTTTGCGAATTTAACGAAGTATCAAGATACTCTTAAAGCTAAAACAGCGACCAAGCATAGTGAAGGTGGCGAAGTGGTTATCGGTAAAAACGTAGACAGGAGTTTACTATAATGGCAGACAAATATGAACCTTATGAAAAACCATCGGCAGTTCCAGGACTCGCGGTCACTGGAGCGGGGATCGGGGCTCTTGCTTATTTAGCCAGAAAAAAAATACCTGGTCTCAATATTTTAGCAAAGATTGCTAAGAAACAACCACCCCCACCTCTCGCAACACGGATCACGCCTCAGGCGACGGACAAGGTAACCGAAGTTACTAAGATTGCTAAAACACCCACAGCACAATCGTTAGAGCTGATTGCTCGACCCCATCCTACAAAAACATATGAAACATTCAAAGGAGAAATGGATCTGGTTGCAGCTAATGCAAAGGCTGCACCTTTAACTCAAGGCTCAGATAAAGGACGATTTGGTTCGTCCCTATATGATTTTATTGCTCAGCATCCTGCCTATAAACCGTTGGATGCCAAGATCTGGATTAAGGAACTTTCCAATTTTAATCGTCTGGCTCAATTTAAAAGTGGACAAGCAGGATTTCAAAAAGTCAGAATGAATGTTACCAAAGCCGAACTCGAAGATGCCAACATTCTTAAATTCGGAGGTGAAAAAGGAGATCAAGTCGTAGGAGGATTTTTAATGACCGCTCGAGATGCGGGAATGAAGGTTAATAAAATAGATCTTCTTAATATGGTTAATAAATCACCTGCGGTCAATCTAAGGGTAAAACGTTTTGAATACGTGACTCCAATGGTGGAAGAATCTCGGGTGTTGGCTAAAGATTTAACTAAATATATCGATGATGCAGAAGCAAGTATTGCTAATTATAAAGGTAGTGTTGAATCCACTAGCGCGTATCTCCCTCTGACTAAGTATAGCGAAAACCTCCGAGCCACCAAAGCCGAACTCGGAACGATAATGCATAAAATACAATACTATCACTACAATAAGAATGCTCCGATAGAGAGTATGGTTGAAGCCATCAAGCCTTTTGAAAAACAGATAAAATCATTAGAAGCATTAAGTAAGCAAGTGGCAGAAGACCATAAGATTGGTTTGGATCTTAATAAACTGACAGAGTTTAGAGGTCATCATACTAATCTTTTAAGAAAACTCGGTCGGGAAAAAACAATGAATCAATCTCCACGATACGGGGACCACGACACTTATAAAGTTTTAGGTGATGAAAAATATATTGAAGATGTGATTTATTATCCAAAAGTAATTCCTTATGGACGAAATGTTAAACCAGGCGATGCAGGCGGAGGAAGTCACTTCGAAACAGTTGCAGGAGTAACTTTTGAGAATCAAATTTATCACGTACGTTATGGTAGACGAGCCGTTGACATGGGCAATCAGGCGACAGGAGGACGAAGCAAAGCCTATGTCGTTCACGAAGGGCAGTCCGATGTTCAACAAGCCGCTTTAAAAAAAATAGCAGAGGGAGGAACGAGAGTTAATCCTTTTAATACTGAACAGGAATATGCTCAAGCTAATCATATGATGAATGAAATATTAAAAAAAATGCAAGTGCTTGCTCATAAACCTAAACTTAATCGTGCTGAATCATTTCAATTTAGTAAGTGGGATCAACAATTTGAAGAAATAAGAAGAAATACTTTAAATGCTTCCAAAAGTCTGCGTCGAGCAGGCGAAGAAGGAAAAGATGTACCTTTTTTACCTTTGTTAGAAAGAGATGTGTGGGGAGATCATCTCATTAAGCATATGGCCAAGACGGCCGCAGACGATGGCGTGCAATGGATTGCCATTAATCCTGTGGAAAGACTTCATGCTTTAAAAAGAGCAAGCTCTACTGGTGAGAATGTCGTAGGCAAACTGGGAGATTGGGAATTTTATGGAACGGCAACGGGTAAAGCAGGAATGAGAGGAGTTAAAGCTTATTCCGACAAGCAAAGTAAAGAAATTTTAACTAATCCTAAAATGATGGCTGTCTTACCTGAACGAATGAAAAAACTGGCTGTACAGTATGATTCAATCGCCCAACCGATTAAAGTAGCTAAATCGAATCCCGAGCTCCCTTTTAAGATTCTTAAGAAGCACAACTTTGCAGCAGATTCTCCAGCCAAGAGTATGGGATATACTAAAGTCCCAACCGAGCACGAAATGGCTTTCAAAACCCTTGCAGAAGCTGAGGCTTATGTAGGAGGCAAAAGCCATAAAATTGTGAGAATGGAAGCTAATGACCCCCGTCTTTACTACGAAGCTTTTGGCTTGAAAATTACCCCACAAATGTTAGAACAGCCTTTCAAGCTTTATAAAAAAGAAGGTGGTCTAGTAGTGAATATGTTTAAATGGTAATATGGAAATAGTTTAAACAAAGGAGATATATATCATGGCAAAGAAACTAAAAAAAGCTATTCTAGCCGGTTTGACAGCGTATGCTGCATCTAAGTATCTAAAAGGCAAAAAAATGCCTACAGATTACGAACATGAAGCATCGATGATTAAAAAACCGTTTCAGCATGATCTCGAAGCAGTAAGTCCAAAAAAAGGTAACGTAGTACCTAAAAAATGGTACGAGTTTTGGAAAAAACACGGCGGCTCTGTCACAACTGCTAAATTAGGCAGAATGATCAAAGCTAAACAAGGCACTTATGCACGAGAAGACGAATCTCTTGGCATGCGTTTAGGAAAAGGTAAAGGCACTGCAAAAGAAAGAGATATGTCGTATGGCGATTGGGGCAAACGTAAAACAGACTGGGCTAAATCAGGTAAAATGATTAAAGCTAGGTATGGTACTGAAGTAAGAACAGATGGGTCTAACCCACATGTTCCTAAAGGTGGTACAGCTTACGTTAAAACCAAATTGAATGGTACATTAAAAGTTAAAACGTTCTAAGTAAAAGACTATGGCGGATGTTGAAAAACAAAATCAAGTTCTGGAAGAAGAAGGCCCAGCAACTGAAGAGGAAGTTGCGGTCGAAGTTGAAAGACCTAGTGAAGAGGCTGTCAATGAAGCGACTGAAGAAGGAACTCCTGAAGAGGAGTTCTACTCTAACCTGGCCGAGGATCTAGATCATCGTGTTCTTCAACGAATGGCGTCAAAATTAGTCGACGAATATCGAAGAGACAAAATCTCAAGAAAAGACTGGGAGCAGGGTTATACTCAAGGTTTAGATCTATTAGGATTTAAATATACAGAGATGACCCGCCCCTTTCGAGGTGCAGCTAATGTTACCCATCCCTTATTAGCTGAAGCCGTTACCCAATTTCAAGCACAAGCTTACAAAGAACTTCTTCCTTCTGACGGACCTGTCCGTTGCAAAGTGATAGGAAACGAAACTCAAGAAAAACAACAACAAGCGGATCGTGTTCAAGATTTCATGAACTATATGCTCATGGATAAAATGGAAGAATATACTCCAGAAATGGATCAACTTTTATTTTACCTTCCTTTAGCGGGTTCAGCTTTTAAAAAAGTTTACTACGACGCAATTATGGAACGGGCAGTTTCTAAATTTGTTCCTGCGGAAGATTTAGTGGTTCCCTACTATGCAACCGATTTATTAGATTGCGAACGCATCACTCATAAAATTTCAATGAGTGAAAATGAAGTTCTTAAAAAACAAAAGACAGGTTTTTATCGAGACATTGAATTGAAACCCGTTAATGTGGGACAAAGCGATATTAAGAAAAAATACGAACAACTAGAAGGTATTGTGCCGACAGCCGATCGACAAAGTAACTTCAATATTTTAGAAATGCATGTGGATTTAAATTTAGAAGAATTTATGCTAGAAAATCCACCGAAAGAAGTTAAAATTCCTTATATTGTTACTGTGGATGAAGGTTCCAGTGAAATTTTATCGATTTATCGTAATTATGAACCTGAGGATCCTACTCACAAACGAAAAGAATATTTTATTCATTACAAATTTTTACCGGGTCTAGGTTTTTATGGTTTTGGTTTAATTCACATGATTGGTGGATTATCTAGAACAGCAACAACAGCTTTGAGACAACTTTTAGATGCAGGAACCCTAAGTAATTTACCCGCAGGCTTTAAATCTCGAGGAATTCGAATTAGAGACGATGATCAACCTTTTCAACCTGGAGAATTTAGAGATGTAGACGCTCCTGGAGGAAATATTAAAGATCAATTTCAAATGTTACCTTTTAAAGAACCTTCAGTAACATTATTTAACCTAATGGGCTTTGTTGTAAATGCAGGACAACGTTTTGCATCGATTACAGACATGGCGACAGGCACCGATACACAAAATAGAGCCGTTGGAACGACGGTTGCCCTCTTGGAACGTGGTTCCAGAGTCATGACTGCCATTCACAAGCGTTGTTACTATGCAATGCGTAACGAATTTAGACTTATTTCAAGCGTTTTTGCCACATTTTTGCCTCCTGTTTATCCTTACTCGGTTTATGGAGCCGATCAAATGGTAAAACAAAAGGATTTTGATGGTCGAGTTGATGTTATTCCCGTTGCTGACCCTAATATTTACAGTTTAAGTCAAAGAGTAACCCTAGCCAGCGAAAATTTGAAAATTGCGATGTCAAATCCCAATATGCACAATCTTCGTGAAGCTTATAGACGTGTTTATTCGGCTCTCGGAACACGAGACATCGATAAAGTGTTAAAACCCGAACCTCCGATTGTTCCCAAAGATCCAGCAATCGAAAATATGGAAGGATTACAGATGAAACTTCCAAAAGCGTTTCCAGAACAGGATCATCAAGCTCATATTTCTTCTCATACGACTTTTATGGCATCCCGAATGGTTCAAGTGAACCCAATGGTGTATGCATTGCTTCAAGGTCACGTTTCCGAACACGTGAGTCTTCAAGCGCAAGGCGAAGTGGGCGCAATGATTGATGCGAGTCCAGAATTAAAACAACAGCTTCAACAAGACCCTGAAGGAGCTCAAATTAAAATTGATGCGATGATTGCACAGCGGTGTGCTGAAATAACAGCTCAGTTAGTAAGAAATGAAGCAATGGGTAAACAAAAAGATCCATTAGTCGCTTTGAAAGAAAGAGAATTGGATCTGAGAGCAATGGATATGCAGAGAAAAGCAACGGAAAGCTTCCAAGACATGGAAATGAAAGATTCTCAGTTTGAAGAAAAAACTGATGTTGATAAAATGAAATTAGAAGAAGATGAAGATCAAGCAAAAGAAAGAATTAGAATTGCGGATGAAAAAATTAATCAAACAGCAATTCTTGCTAGAGAAAAGATGGATATGACTCGAGATATTGCAGGTGCAAAACTTGGAGTCGAAAAAATGAAAAGAACCGCTGAAGATCGTAGAACTAAAGCGATCAGCAAGAAAGGTAAGAAATAATGCCTTACGGAGAAAGTGGAAAACCAGGAGCTTCTACATCAGGACAATCAAGTCATGATAGAGGAGGAAAACAGCATCAAGCTACAGCATCGAGACATGAAAGAAGAACTACTCATCATCCAGGAGGAGATGGGGGTGCCTATAAACCTACACACGTTAAACCTGGTCTTGGACCAGAACCTACTAAGTCAAAATCTCTACTAGATTATTCACCAACGTTTCAAGTAGGTAAATCAATATATAAAGGTTTTAAAAACATCTTTCAGAACAAAGCCACATATGAAAAAACTGAGCATAGAGGATTAAGACAAAATTTAGAAACAGGGGCTTATGAGCATCACGCTCCAACACATACACCAGTAGGAGGAGTAGGAGGAAAGGATGGAGACGGTATGGCCCAGGGGGCAACGCCTACTCAGTCTCTTGTCACGGCTCCAACAGCCGATAAAGGAGCAGGCTTTGGTCATCAATGGAATTTTCAAGCTTATGGAAATCAAACTCAAACAGCAGGCAACCCTTATGATTATACAAAAGCTCCTTATGCTAAAAAGGGAAAAATGATACGTAAGTACGCAACAGGACAAGAAATTAAAAACTTTTCTAAAGGAAAAAGATTTGGTCCTCCTCCATTAAAAGGACCCGATCCTCAAGGATTACAGGTTATTTTAGAAAATTCAGATTATTTTAAGAGATTGATAGGATAGATTATGGCATGGTTTAGTTTAGCAAAATTAGCATTACAAGCGGGCAGTAAGATATACGCCAATCGACAAAGAACCAAGATGGCTATGTCTGATGCACAGCTTATGCACGCAGAAAAAATGGCGCGGGGGGATGAATCTTACCAGGGCAAACTTTTAGAAGCTCGGCAAAACGACTACAAAGACGAAATTGTCCTTGCGATACTTACGCTCCCGATCGTGGTGCTCGCCTGGTCGGTGTGGACAGAGGATCCGGAGGCTATGCAGAAGATAGATATCTTTTTTGAGTATTTCTCGAATTTGCCAAAATGGTTTACAAATTTGTGGATTTTGGTCGTAGCCAGTGTATTTGGCATCAAGGGAACTCAGATTTTTAGAAATGGTGGCCAGAAGAAATAATGCTCGATCCTTATACCGTCGCCCGCATTACCAAACGCATTAATGAACAAATAAAGCTTATTACAGACCATATTTGTCATGGTGTAGACACGGTGGAGCAATTGCAGTATTCTAAGGGTCGACTCAATGCATTAGAAGCATTGCTTCAGGACTTAAAAGACCTGCAAAAGGAGAATATTGATGGAGACGACGAAGATAATAAAACCCAAAGGATTAGAAATCCCTAGTCCGTACAATTCTAAAAGACAGACAATACCAACAAGTCCAGAAGGAGTTAAAAGTTATATTAACATTCTTCCAAAACCTGTGGGGTATCGTATGTTAATTAGACCATGGTCAGGAGAAAAGAAAACCAAAGGTGGAATTCTTATTACTGAAAGTACTCAAGAAACAATTGAAATGACAACCGTTGTTGGCTTAGTTATTCTAATGGGAGATCTTTGCTATAAAGATGAAAAAAAATTCCCCAATGGAGCGTGGTGTAAAGAAGGACAATTTGTAATCTATGGGCGATATGCTGGCTCTCGATTCAAAACAAAATACGGCGAACATCGTATTTTAAATGATGATGAGATCATAGCGACAATCAGAAGACCCGAAGATATTCTTCATATGTTTTAAGGAGGAACAATGGCAGAAGCAAAAAAAGAAGCTCAGGTTGAATTAGACATGGACGACGCTAAAGCACAAGACGTCGAAGTTAAAGAACCTGAAAAAAAAGAAGACCCTAAAGATAAGATCAACCTTAATGTTGGCGAAGTTGATTTAGGTTATACGGAGCATATTGATAAGGATAAAGAAAAAGCTAAAATTCTTATTGAAGATGAGCCCAAACAAGAACCTATAAAAACTGAGCCTATTAGAGAAGAAAGGAAAGTGGATGATCTAGAACAACTCTCCAAAAGTGTTCAAAAACGTATTGATAAGCTTACCCATCGCTATCGAGAAGCAGAACGAAGAGAAGTTGCAGCTCTTGATTTTGCGAAAGGCTTACAAAAAAAATACGATCATTCTTTAGATCAATATCGTGTTAGTGATGACAAGTATCTAAAAGAATTTGATGCACGAGTAGATTCACAACGCGAACAAGTAAAAAATAAACTGAAAGAAGCGATCGAGTCTCAAAATTCGGACATAATTATGAAAGCGAATGATGAGCTTGTTCAGCTGGCTGTTGAAAAAGAAAAAGCAAGAATTCAGATAGCCGAAAAAGAGGCACAGCTTAAGGAATCACAAGAACAAGCAAAAGCCCAGCTTGATCGACCGGATCTTCCGCAAGGCGGAGAAAGTATGCCTCAACCAAGTGACAAAGCAAAACAATGGGCTCAAAAAAATACGTGGTTTGGCAATGATAAAGTTATGACGAACGCAGCATGGACCCTACATGAAGATCTTGTGAGTAGAGGGGTTGATGTTGAGGACGATAACTATTATAATGAAATTGATCGACAAATGCAGGATTATTTTCCTGGTCGATTTGCACAAGGTTCTACCGAAACAGCGGAGCAACGAGCACCCGTCCAAATGGTCGCTTCGGCTGGTAGAAAACAACAAGGACGCAGAACTGTGAAGCTCACCAAGTCACAAGTTGCTATTTCAAAAAAATTAGGGGTGCCACTAGAAGAATACGCTAAATACGTGAAGGAGGAAGCATGAAGGAAGTGAAAAAGACCTCACGCGCGTCAGAGGAACGATCAAAAGATAAACGTAATCAACCTTGGACGCCACCGAACAGTCTCGATGCGCCACCAGCGCCTAAGGGTTTTGTTCAGAGATGGATAAGAACCGAAAGTATGGGTTTTATGGATTCAGCTAATGTATCCAAAAGACTTAGAGAAGGTTGGGTATTTTTAAGATCCGATACACTATTAAGTGAAATCGGTGAAAATGAATATCCCAAAATTCATGAAGGAAAATACGCTGGTCTGATTGGGGTTGGAGGCCTTGTGTTGGCAAGGATACCAGAAGAGATCGCAAAATCGCGCTCGGATTATTTTAAAAGAATATCATCCGATCAAATATCCGCGGTAGATGCTGATCTTATGAAGGAACAACGGCCTGGGATGCCTATCAATATTGATAGACAGTCTAGGGTAACTTTTGGTGGCGGACGAAAACAATAATTTTTTTGTAATAGTCCATTACCGATATTTGTTTAACAAAGGAGAATAAGACATGGCTAACGTCGAGGAAAAGTTTGGGCTGAAACCAGTCCGACTACTAGATGGAAGCGATTTTATTAATGCTCAAAACAGATATCGTATAGCAAGTTCGTATGGAACGGCAATTTTCCAAGGTGACCTGGTAACCCCAGTCACTGGTGGACATATTGAACGACATACAGCTGGCAGCGGTACACCTGTGGTAGGCGTTTTTAATGGTTGCTTTTATACAGACCCGACAACTCAGAAGCCTACTTGGAAAAACTATTATCCTGGTTCAATCGCAGCGAGTGACATTATGGCATTCGTTATCGATGCACCGGATCAAGTTTACAAGATAGATTCTGATGGGGCATTTGCAGTTGCTGATATTTTCAAAAATTTTCATGTAACTAATGTCACGGGTAATACCATTACTGGTACTTCTAAAGTTCAGTTAGACTATTCTGCTTCAGGTATACAAATTACAACCGTCCTTCAAGCGATCGACATCTCTCAAGATGTAGATAACGACGAAGCAGGCGCAGTAAATGTAGACGTGTTAGTTAGAATTAATAACCACTTTTATAAGACTGGTACGGCAGGCTTAGCATAATAGGAGCATAATAATATGGCAATATCACGAGCACAGCTAGTTAAAGAACTAGAGCCAGGTTTGAATGCACTATTCGGCCTGGAATACAATAGATACGACAATGAAGCAGCGATGATTTTCGCTACAGAAACGTCTGATCGTGCGTTCGAAGAAGAAGTCATGCTTTCTGGTTTTGGAGCTGCGGCTACTAAAACTGAAGGCGCGATGGTTACTTTCGACGATGCGAAAGAAGTTTACACAGCAAGATACACTAACGAGACAATTGCTCTCGCTTTTGCAATCACTGAGGAAGCTATCGAAGACAATCTGTACGACAGACTAGCGGCTAGATACACAAGAGCATTGGCAAGATCAATGGCACATACTAAACAAGTTAAAGGTGCTACAATTCTTAACAACGCTTTCACTTCAGGTACTGGAGGAGATGGTTCGTTTTTATGCGTAACCAATCACGCTCTATCAACTGGAGGTACGTGGTCTAACGCGCTGGCAACAGCAGCTGATTTGTCAGAAACATCACTTGAACAAGCACTGATAGACATTGCAGCGTTCGTAGACGAAAGAGGATTAAAAATAGCTCTTCAAGCACAAAGAATGATAATTCCAAAAGAATTACAATTCACTGCTGAAAGAATTTTGAGATCCCCTCAAAGAGTCGGAACAGCTGATAATGACATCAACGCAATTTATCAAACAGGAATGGTTCCACAAGGTTATCATGTGAACCACTTTTTAGCTGATACTGATGCGTGGTTCTTGATTACAGATGCACCTAACGGACTAAAACATTTCGTTAGAGCACCAATCAAGACAGCTATCGAAGGCGACTTCGACACTGGAAACGTGAGATTCAAAGCTAGAGAAAGATACACTTTTGGGTGGTCTGATCCTAGAGGAATCTTCGGAACTCCGGGAGCGGCGTAATTTAAGTAGATTTT
>Ga0209756_1000260_pt1 | contig 52073 bp, 34 predicted proteins | sample ETNvirenome_6_85_FD_184071 | JGI IMG/M metagenome (GOLD analysis project Ga0209756, IMG submission 184071) | Marine viral communities from the Pacific Ocean - ETNP_6_85 (SPAdes) (version 3) | ecosystem: Environmental > Aquatic > Marine > Oceanic | place: Pacific Ocean | collected 2013-06-19 | reverse complement strand
GTTTTCCATTGGCTTTTGTTTTCGAGACTTCCATGAGAATAAACTAATCGGCCAATATCTTTGCCGACATAATCACAAACCCAACATTTAAAAACATTCTTGTCGAAGTTTAAAGAAAGCTTTTTTCTATGATGGTTGCACTTTGGGCAATGAAAAAGTAACTCATCTTTTGATTTATAATAAGAACCAAGAAAATCCTTTATGATCCTGAGTTTTCTTTCAGACATGTTAAGCCTGCTCTTGCCATAACAAGCGCATCAGCTTGATCATAATATTGAGGTTTTGGATTTCCATGCTTAGTATATTCTACTACAAAATTGGGTTCATTGTCAAGGAAATAATTCATAACAATTTCTTTAGCTTTTTGTCCGCGTTTAATGGTAATCCCGCATTTCTTTCGTGCTGAAATTGCTGGGATATATTCAGGTTGAAATCCAAATTTTTCATAACAAAGCCAAGAAAGAATTCCATTAAACTTAATTAATGTTGAAATTGTGTGGGATGAAGACTTACCCATCATAAACATATTCAAGGCTGGCTCAATAAATATATGATCAATTTCATAACAATAAGCAATGTCTTTTAATCTTTCTTTGCAATATATAACTTTTGAATAAAAATCTGGGAAGTGATTTTTGTTTCGCACATCCCAACTTCCAACTTGAACTATAGTTCCATCATAATCAACGATTGCATATCCAGTTATTGATGTAGAAATATCCAAGCCAAGAATCATTCATCACCAATTTTTTCATAACCCAAATCTCGTTGGATTTTTAATCCCTTAATAGAGTTGAGTCGTGGTTTTAATTCGCGATTATAATAACTGGCAGCGTCGGAGGCGGAAGGAAGAATAAAACGAACAATATATTCTCCCACAAAAGCCACAGAAGAAGTTGAAACTTCCCTTTCACGATAAACAGTTGTAACCTCTGGAATCGCTCGCATTTCATTCATAACTTCTGTACGATCAATTGGTTTGGATTGATCAATAGATAAATATAAATTAGCTTCATATCTATCATGAGAAGGATCTTCTGCTTCCATTAAGAATTTTCGCCAATTTTTAAGTTCTTTTTTCATTATCATAAATAGATTGTTATTATATCAAAAATCTAGTTTTAATTTAAATGTAAAATCGTCTGTATCTCTTTTTCTTACTGGGTTTGCCACTTTTGCGATTCCAATAAGGTTTCTTTGTTCATCATAGAGACCAACATAATTTATGTAAACTACTCTTTTAAAGGGTGCGTTCGGTTCGGCCCAAGAACTTGATACAATATTTTTAATTGATCTTTTTGGATATTCTTGAAATGCCTGAGAACCATAGGAGGCTGATTGTTGCGTAAAATGTTTATATTCAAGAGCAGTAGGATTATTAGAGTAGTTAACAGTTGAAATGGGGGCTTGCGCCAACATTGTTAATGTTGGAACATAATTAGTACCACTAAAATCTAATGAAAAACTAGATGATGGAATGCTGGAACCAGTAGTTGAAAAATCTATCCAACGAGGCTTGTTGTTTCCCCCTCCATAATAATCTTCAGTGTGGGATGATAATGGCCAGCTTCCAGTTAAAATAAGAAAACCCTCATCATATAAAACTACACCAGCAACAGAACTACTGACAGTTGTAGTTACGCCGTCTGTGCTTGATGATACTTGTCTTAACTCGCCATTCTGCATATCATCTTTTAACTCACCGATTAAGGCTCCAGACACGTAAAATTTACAAGACACACTCCCTTTTTGAATGGAGGATGCATAAAAAATTGATGGAATACTTATCAACCGTAATTCTTGCGCACTCTTATCTCCAAGACTAGAACTGTAAGCATAAACAGGGCTTAAAACTTTATTACTATTAAGTGCAGTTTTGAGTGCTTTAATGCGGGGCCTAGTGGTTTCATTTGTAGAATAATAATCCGATGATAAACTAGCAGATAACGGATAGCTTCCAGTTATCTTATCCCCATATAAAAAATCAATATTAAATTTTTGTGTAGAAATAGTACTAAAAGATTCTAAACTTCCATCTTTTGTAACAAAAGGATAAATTAAATTACCACTTTTCCTATCAATATTTAATTCATATAAACTAATATATCCGGTAGGAACCATGCCAGCATTATTTACAAAACTTCCTGCATCCCTGGGTTTATTATTATAATAGATATTTGCATTGTAAATGATAAAATTTACTTGGGGATGGGTTTTGATCCTATTATAAAAAATATCATTTTGTTCAAACTTATGAAAAGGCATCTGTACCTGTAATTAGTTTGTGTTTAATAATCAAGCCTGACGCGAATTGTCATTTCATTTGTTGGATCTTTTTTAAGAGGTTCCGATAATTTTGCAACTGCCAGAAGTTCATTGTCTGAAGAATAAAGACCAACAGTAGTCATATATGAAATCGGAGAATCAAGTGTAGTATTTTTCACACGAATCTTACTTGCACTCAAATAGGTTGGATTTGCACTATAATTAAAGTCATTATGATTAATACGACAGAAATGAATTGTTGAATTTAATTCGGTTGTATTATTAAAACTCATATCATAAATACGATGCCTAAAATAGTTACAAGAAGAACTTATCGAAGAACCAGTAAGTGATGCTGTGATCGATAGGCCATCTGGCCTGTACTGGATCATGTGTGTCGGCGGAAATCCAGGAACTATGGAAGCCGAAAGGATTCCTCGCCCGCTCGTCATACCGACCCCCGGCTCACCGACTTGAAAAATCGAACTACTAAGAACGACAACGCCTGCTTGATAAAAAATTAAACCACAAGCTGGGGGCACTGTAAAATTTTTATTATAACCCGCTGTGGCAGACAAAATTGCATATTCCCCAGCAGGAGAATTTACCCTATAATCATTTTGTTTGCCGGTATCAGAAATTACTAAAAGACCAGTTGTCCTAGCACTTACTGCCTTCGGATTTGCATAAGACCCTGTGCCAATTTTAATTGTAAATGAGCCTTTCTTGATTTCATCTTTAGCTAGAAGTCTTGCAAAATTAATAAAAATACAATTTTTGAGTTTTGGGTCATCTCCGGTATTTTTCAGGGATCCATCTTCATCAAATTGTCTGATGCCCCCAGTAACATCAAATCCAGCTAACACCTGAGCCATTGTATTATACATGTTGATCTTTTTGACTTGTTGGGTGCGATCAACGCCTTCCGTTCCACTTAAAGCCGAACCCGAAGCATAACCAACACTAAGATCATAAATATGATTTGCCGAAGAACTTAAATAAGGATAATCATAAACACTCTGAAACATTCCATGAGCATAGTTTTTAATGTTAGTGCCATTCCACGTTTCCGTCGTCGCACCGCCTGCATTATATGTACCAGAAGCTATAGTTCCCGTAAGAGGGATTGCCTCATGCAATAAAGTTTTTGTTGAGGTTATATCGTTATTGAGAAATGTTTTAAAAATTGTTGCCATTGTTTATTCCTTTTGTTTATGTATTCCATCAAGCAGTATTATAAGGCGGAACACTCTTGACATATCTAACTGGGAGATCTATGCTATACCCCGTCGTTGCTCCTGTTACTTTAATGATAGTATCAATATATCGTATAGCTTGCTGCGTTACAGGCCTGGTTGGTAAATCCATTTGAGCAGTTCTGCCAAGCTTTTCAAATAAATAGGTACTCGTTTGTAATTCGATACTTGCTTGAACTCGAAACCTAATCATAGTTCCTTGAGGCCCAGAAATCATACGTCCTTGCGCACCAGCATTGTCCGAAGGTGTAAGAGGATCCACAATTCCAGTATCGGTTGCTAAAGATAGATAATAACTTGCAATATTATCATCATCTATAAAAGATACTTTTGCACTCGCTATTGCAGTCCCCGCTGTCACCGTTCGGTTTGCACCAGTACCTGTGCCGACCGCCGAGCCAAGCGCCATGTTATACACTCGCATGGCGGCAGTTGCACCGCCTGCTTCTCCGACCGGAACAATGGAGCCAAGCCTATTATCCATTTCAATTATATATTGAGTTTCGAATAAATCTGCATCAAGAGCAGCACCAGCAGCAATTTGATTGGAATTAATACCTTGATCACATTGAATCCACTGTTGAGTTGAAATACCATAGCCAGGTTGAAAACCATTTAAAACTCCCTGTATAAAGCTGAAAGAGCCGCCACCCGCGCCCGCGCCTGGGCCGCCCGTGCCGCCTGCATATGCAAGGCGACCGTTAATCCCGCTCGTTCCAACCGTTGCAGCGTCACAAAGTACCCAATGCATTTCAGAACTACCTGATGGTTTCGCATTAGCCACTCTATTATTTTGCATAATTACTGGCATATATAATAAATTTGTTCGTGGGATTGTAAGCAATTTTGATTTCATCGTAGACGTATTATTAGTAAAAGCTTCTAATATTGGAGTTTGTAAAATTTCTAGATCATAATATGCACTTCCGCTTGGATTGTTTTTATTATACGACCCATAATCAATTTCATCATCTCCTAGTGCAAATTTTGAAATTTTAAAAGATCCATTTCCTTGTGCTAGGCGATAACGACCTGTATCTGTTAAGACCGCATCTAAAATAATATCACCACTGTTGTCTAAAAATGCCATAAAGTTCTCCCATCTTCACCTAAATAGTTTGTTTTTTTAGTTTCTAACATAAATTATTATTGTCTCCCTCTTGGAATATTCTATGCTTTTTTGTAAATTTGATATTCAAATCAATCTTTTTTCCCGTCTTTCTAGAAATTACTCGAATTTTGAAAAGCTTGTCCCACAAAGACTGATCATTCACCCCAAGATGAAGCCATCCACCACTGGGGTCATGTGTTTGTTTGTTTGTTAATCCATTTGTAGCATCAGCCCATGACATATGATTGCCATCTGCATCTTTCAAACCAGATTCCTGCTCATTAATTATCCTTTGTGCGAAAGCCGGTTTAATATAAATATACTTTGTAAACTTTTTAGCAGGTTTTTGTGGAGGTGGTGCATTTTCATCCAAATAATAAACGTTTCTTAATAAAAAGGGTGCAAAACCGTCATAAACCATTTCCAACTCATAAACTGGTGATGGGTTAGAAAAATGATTATGATTATCAAGGGTACGAAATATATAATAATATTTTTGATTAGGTTTGATATTATCAATCCATGCGCCACTAGTAGAAAATTGACATTGTTGATTAATATTAATCTTGGTGTCTATATGAGCTATCTTTGCACCTCTAAAATCGGAATATCTTGTGGGTTTTTTCTCTAATCTAAACACTTCAAAAAAACGAGCTTGGTCGTCGCCCTTAAAACGAACCGGCTCTGTGCTATTCAATTCTTGCGCCAAACGAATTGAATTTATAGCTTCTTCGTCATCAGGTTGAATTATTATAGGTCTCATTTTATAATCGCCTGCATTGCCCGTCAACCAAAAGAATATTTGATCTTTTATATTTTTACGTGTAATCACTTCTACATCCGGCCATACAGGAGGAGAATCCATCATAACACTCTCTTTTTGATAATAAGGAACTTCAACCAATTTGACCAAAGGTTTTGATAAGGCACAAATTTGTGCTTGATCTGGATGTAATATAACTGGAGAAACCTGTTCATAATTGCTGGTCGGTGCATCATTCAATTGATACCAATATTCAGTAGCAAACACCATTTCAACAGCATAAATCCTATAGATATATTTTTTACCATATTTAACTTGTGTGTCAGTAAAATTATGCTCGTCCAACTTAGTAGAATTTGGAAAGTAGAAAGTCTGTACAGGTTCATTGGGGGTTGTTGGATTTATAGGATTCCCATCAGCATCAGCATACCACTTTTCTACTTTATAAAATACTGTTTCGTGATATGCTTTCTGGCCATCGACGAGTTGAGCCCATGTACGAGTTTTGGTATTAATAAGATATTGCAGCTGCGCTTTCGCAATAAGAACCTTGAAATTTGTTAACATAGAGTTGGCTTGTGACACCAAAGATTCCGGATTGTACTGGCCCAAAAATACACCGTTCAGTGGTTTTTGAAACACTGCTGACCCCCGACTGGAGAGAGTGGAAATCCAAGCACTCATATCCCAACATTTTAATTTCCCTGAGACAAGTTCATTACCTACTTCGCCAGTTCCTTTGCTCCAGGTGGAACCAGTAAATGGTAGGTTGAGCCCAGATGCTGCAAGCCGAAAATCCATATTCTGTGGAGCGCCCATGGTTCCATCCACAAAATCTTTTATAAGCATGGGCATTAAGTTTGAATCCTCAAGGAGACTAACAGCTTCAGAAAAAAGTGTATTTGAGGTAGAAAAATTAATTTTATAATACATCGGAAAGCGATTTGCGATTTCATTAAAAGTTGCAAACACCTCAATATCATCCATCGGAACAATTTGATTTTTAAACTTTTGTGATAAAGAATAAGGATCATTAGTAGAGGTATTTTGATCCCAAGAAGGAACTGAAGTATCTTTTGCCGCAGCTGCAAATGCATAAGCATATTTGTCAAAATATTGTCCTTTGCTTACATCGGCTTCCACACTTCTTGATCGACCGCCCGCATTGTAAGTAACATCAGTAGCAACACGAGTTCCCTGGATTGTTCCATTTAAGGTAATATGCTTCTCAAAAATTGTATTAATAGTGGCCGGATCATATTCGGAAGAATTGGGATTAAGTAAACGCCTTTTATCATTTTCGTTTTCAATAACACTTAAAAACGAATATAAGCTGGGCAACATACTTTCATGCGGCTCTTTATTGGGATCATCTGGTTGGGTCAAAATTGATTCATAGGCTTGAATATAAAAATTATAAGATGGCACAACTTCAGCTTCAGAAACCGTCAAAGAGCCATAATAATTATCTCCAATTTTTTTCTTATCAAGCGGTGCGTTATAATCCAATACATAATCAGTAAAGTGAATAGGGTTTGTATGATCATTATCAATCTGTAGTTTTGAAAATGTAGAAATAATACCATGTGGTCCTGGTGCAGGATCGACCGTCCAATCACCCGACGCAAACTGTCCATCATCCAAAATATATAACCATTTGTCTCTCGTAGTCAGGCGCGGATCAGCAGAACCAGCCGCCGTCGCTATCGCCCCTTCGTAGTATCCAATTGTAATTTTTTCTGTTCGCGTCCACTGACCGCCTGCCCAACTCACGGTATTGGAATAACTTTGACCACTAGGAGGATTTTGCCTTAGCCACTGAAATATGGTAATCGGCTGGCCAGGACCCATGTTGCCGATTCCCATGCCACCGTGCCACGTCCCCGACCAATCCCGCGACATTCGATATCTCATAAAATCGATGGTTTTCGATGGAGCCCACTCAAAAAATGGGACTGCGGCTGGTGGCGGTCCTGGCCATATTAGCGCATCGTCAAAAATGCTTATTTTCTTCGGCTGTGGATGGAGACGATATTGATTGCTTGTTAAACCTCTAGGCATTGTTAATTATTGTCTCCTCATGACGTTCCAATTCCCATGCCCTTCGCGGCATTGGCGGCTGCCTGAATTTCAGCTGCTCGGCGGCGTTGTTCTTCGAGTCTGCGCAGCCTTGCTTGTTCAGCGGCGGCGGCGGCAGCAGCAGCGATAGCGGCGGCTTGCTGTTGTTGACGCGCCTGGTCTTGGGCTAGGCGTAGACGGGCTTCTTCTTGTTGGCGTTGTTGTTCAGCGGCAGCGGCGGCAGCTGCGTCGTTGTCATCACCATAAGCATCGCCGCCATCACCTTGGCCAGCACCTTGGCCCCCATCGTCCCCTACACCGCCGCTCTGTCCATCGGATGTGTCCTCGTAATCCGAATTCTCGGAATAGTCATCAGGTACGCCGTCACCATCGCTGGAGCTATCAGCGTAATCGGGAATAGCTTCTTCAGCGATATTATCCTGATAATCTACTTCGGGGGAATCGGGATCGGTCTGCGAACCACCAGCGGCATAATATGCGACGGGCTCGCGAATATTGTCGGGGAGATCGATACTTCCCTCCACTAACAAAAAATATTCTTCATAGGTGGGTAAATTGCTTCCTTCTTGTCTCTCTGTTTTAAAAATGACATTTTCCCAAGGTCTTATTCTACACAAAAGAGGATAACCAATACTGTAAGTTGAAAAAACTTGGCGATTTAAAGGAAGCCATCGGTCCATATTTGCTGATTTCTCTTGACTGCCGGGTCGAGGAGATATTCTCCCAAACTCATTCAGGTACTCAATTTGCCCAATTGTGTCGAACAATATGCGAGCCTTGGCACTTAAGCTAGCACGCCTAAAAGGATCGTTACCTAAAAAAGTATCTATTTCTGATTTTAAAGCATCAGTTCCAGGTGTCAGTTGTACAGCCTGCAAAGTCTGTTCATCATTATATCTTATTAATGCTTTAATAGGATTAGGTAAATTCTTTGCGGCTCGTGCCATTTGTCCTTCTTTCGTCAGGTGAGTGTTTGGATCGTCCGATGGGAAAGAAGATTCAAAAGCATTCCAAAACCCATTGGTATTTGTAACGCTATAATAGTCTACAGGTTTTTGACTAGAACCTTCGGGCAATTTTACGCCTGCGCGGTTTCCTGCGCTCACAACACCATTAGAAATTAAATTCCAAAAAACATCAAACGCATACTGATTTTCTCTTGTTTGAGCATTTGATGATGCATAATAATCTTCATTAGGTGTAGAACTAAATTGTTCTGTCAGATTTGTACCAGGATCGTTTAGGGTTATTTGTGGTTCGGGATCCGGAACCGCAGTTAAATTATAATTATATGAAAGAAAATCTGCCACGGTTTCTTGGAGGGTATTTGTGGGATGCAAAACTTGGTTCCCATAATTTCGACTGAGAAATCCTGCTGCCATATTCATAAAAGTCGCATCATTTACATTAGGTGCTGCATCAGTACCTTTGCCAACCAAAGCTAACGGGGTGCTGTTCACGCCCGGATAAACAACAGCGGGAGTTAAAAAAGTAAAATCTGTATTTCGTAAATCGGTGCCTGCATTTATTCCTTTTTCTCGCTTCATTGCACGCAATTCGAAAGGAGCCGTAGTAGAATTAAATATCTTTTTTAATTCATTTGCCACAATAGAATTTTCATATGTATCAGCGTTAATAACTCGTAATCCCATTGCCGATGGAATCAAAGGATTCGTGGAAGGACTATTATAGCCAGCACCAAGAAAATCAAATCCATAATTTACTGGTATATTAGCATCAAAATAATCTTCGAAAGTATGTTCTATTTTAAAAGTCCTAAGAACCGACGATGCAGTACCAGGATCTGTTTGCATACCAGCATCAACCCCAGCAGTCCGTTCGCTTGGTTTTTGTTTTCGAATACCAATCGCTTGATTCAAAAAAGAAATTAATGATTCATAAAGATTCAAAACTACCAAAATGCCTTCAGGATTACCGGACTGAGGTCTAATATAATTTTTTAAAGCCGCTCTAATATCAGCTTCATCACCCTTATCCGCTGCTGTATCAGCTCGCAAATTTACAAACATTTTCAATATCCTAATGTAATTATTTATATCGTCTGCTCTGTTCCCATGTTGGGCAGCAATAGGAGTAGTCATAAACGCTTGAGTAAAACGATTGGTAGTAGGATTAAAAAATGGTGGTGGCTCTGGATCTATCATCGCTATTCCCAGATCTTTAAGTCTTTGGTTTGTTTCTTTCCCATTAGTTGATGTAGCTATTGAATAATATTCTTGCAATCTTTTTCGAGAATCCAAAAGTCTGGTTCGTTGTTCAATTAAAAAATCAACCACATTATCTTGTATTTCTATTTCAATTTTATATTGATAATATCCATCGGTATTTTCAGACATTTTTGCATCAGTACCAGTAAAATAATACATTTTACCACCAGCGGCGGAAGTAGCCACGGCACCTCGATTCGCAATCCCATTTGTCAAAAATCTAATATTCGAACCACCGTCTTCGGAATATGAATTAAAACTAAACCCATTCCCAGCAGCGTTTGGCTTTTCACCACCACATATTATAAATTCTTCAGAAGGATCATAAGTTGTAAGATGATTGGTTATATTTCGAGTTAATCTTGTTAATCCATTATCAAATTTTTTCAATTTTGGAACAGGATCAAAGCGATGATCTCCGGGATAATAATACGGACTAGTTCCAACTTCAGAACTTCCAACGGTACGTTTGCGATAAATTTTCATTGAAATAATCTGAATCTTATTCATTATTCTGGCTAACCACCATGGACTTTTTTGATTAGTCGCAAGAAAAAGTCGTGAATAAGGAGAATTTTCTCTCACCATTTTTGGCAAATCTATTCCAAATAAAAATCTACAATTATTATTTTGATCACGGGATAAAAAGATATTAGTAAAATAAGCAAATTGATTTTCTGGAACGATTCCACCCCGATCTTGCGTAAGTGTTCGTAATAATTCATTTTCGATAATAGAAAAATCAAATTTAAGTTTGTTCAAACGATTTATATTTCTAAAATCTTGTACTTTTCTATATGGTATAGTTTGTCTAACAAGCCAAGGCTGCTGACCCGCTGCATGTGCCGCAGCATTATATTGGCGTCCGCCCATTGGTAGTCGGAGATTTTGTCCATCAATTGTAACGTTTCTATAAAAAACGGGGCCAGTCCACAACTTATTAGTTTTTCGTAATATACCTGAATTAGAACCTTGGACGCCAATCCTCTTTTCCGCTTCAAAAAAAATATAACCTTGTGATACTAGTTTACTATTTCTAAACACAATATTCGAATTCATTTTTCCTATGAATGGAGTGGAATATGATTGTCCTTCAAGAATTAAGGTGTTGGCATCCACACGCCAGTCCAAAGCCATCGCAGCAATGTCAAAACTAGCCCATACAAAATAAGATAAATAATTATCATTAGGTGCAAGTGCGTCGTTATTGTCTGTTTTAAAGTCGTTCGTATTAATAATAAGACTCATATTTTTAATCGAATTTCCATTCGCATCATATTCTGAGTATTGATTGCCCAGTGGCAGACCATTATCGAAATCTGTTATACTAAAGATCTTTTTAGCTGCGCCCGAACCTGCTACAACATCTCGGGTATTTACATACATACTCTGTGGTCTGTTTGAATAGTGCAACCAGCGCATTGCAGCTTCTTGTGTAGTAGTTTGAATAATATTAATTTTGATATAATCTTTTAAGGTTTTCGGATTTGCCGCTGTGCCTATTGTTCCAAGAGAAAACCATTTAGATAAATTACCAGACGTTAACACATCTTTAACAGTGACAATTAATTCAACTTTGAGATCTTGAGGATTACTTACGGAATTACGAAGAGTAATTTTATTAATATAAACAGAAGGTAAAAATTCACCTACTGTTTGTTGGGGGTTTAATACATAATTTGGCATTATTAACAGTCCTTTAATTCTTCCTCAGTTATATCTGTATTATAAATATTACGTGCATCAATTTCTCGCTGTTTTTCAAACTCTTCGCAATCTATAAAACGAGTTGAATAAATGCCCAAGGTTTGATCATTAGCTAGAGGACAAAGAATATTTTTATCAATTTCATGATCTACATCAATTTCAAGAAAATACTCTACATAACTTGAATCCAATTTGGAATCGGATATTCCTGGTATTTCAATTTGACTTAAATAAGATTCTTCATCTAATAATATTCCATCCTTGATTCTATCGGGATATTTAACAAAATAAAGAGGAGTCAAAATTTGCCTAGTTCCGCCTTTGCCATTACAAATTTTCTCATTTTCAATTTCATAAATTTCAATCTCATATCCTTCTTTTTCAAACTCTATATTTTCTTCCCCAATATCTAATAATAATCCATCTTGATATGAGAAAACATCAATATATTCATCTCCATAAATATCCGAGTCTTTATCTTCAATTTCTTGATTTGGCAGTACCTTTTTTATTGTAGTTTGATATAAAAAATCTTCAGTAGTAATTTGAGGAACATGAATAGCACTTCCAGTTTGTTCTTTGGTCCATGAAGTTGTTGTTGCAGAACTACTAATTGTACCTATTAATAATTTAACATCCCACGCAGGCGCATATGTTGAATTAAAATCGGATGACCCAATCATACTTTGAAGAGCATATTGTTTATCAGTTGTGGTTTCTGGCGGTCGCAGAGATAAATCTTCATAATATCTTTTTTCCCACTCTTCTTGAGAGCGAATTAATTTATTTACTTTTCTAACCTCCGACTCTACACCTCGGAAATTATATTGTCCCTCTAATTGAGGGGTGTCTGTTTTTATGCGTTTTTGTATATCTTTCTGGGCTTGAGGACCATAAGCATATTTGGGATCATATAAGATTCCATCATCGAAAAAAGCATAATAAACTGGCTTAAATTTGCCATTGGAAAGCAAATATTTGCCATATTGAGTCAATTGAACGTCTATAACTTGTTCTTTTTTATTAAAAAATTTCACGAATTACCTCAGTCCCGGTCGCCACTGGCACCCGCAGCACCACCCTCGGTGGCTCCTGAATCACCACCTGCCTCATTTGAATTGGAGCCCTGGTCGCCACTGGCACCCGCAGCACCACCCTCGGCGGCCCCTGGACCACCTTCGTCATCGGGAATTTCACCTATATCATCGCCACCTTCAGGTTGTTTTACAAAATTTGCTTCCGTTTTTATTTCAGCAAGCTCCACCAAAGAAAAGTGATCATAAGGCCAATTATAACTATAATCAAAACCAAGCGGATTAACAGTCGCAGCTGCTCGTCGCAGTGTTGGTCCCTTTTCGGTTGTGGGAGTAATTGCCCAATAATTTACATGCGCCTTTCTCTTTACCTTAAATACCATCCATCTTATATTTTCTGATCGTGGCAAACGTTTTCCACCAAAAAATTCCCCTTTTGCATTTGGCCAAGATTGAGCTGCCTCGTCTAATTCTGCTCTAATTGATATTTTGGGCATTAATCCTTGCCAAATATCCACCAAATCTTGTTGTTGAAGAGTGTGATGAAACTCCATTATATACATAGCAAAAGGTTCAATATCTGAATATTTATTAAAGTCAAGTTCTGGTGGGAAAATATAGCGGTCCATTGCAAGTCCCATTTGACTAATCGAGGTATACGATACAGCTTCGGTTTTTCCCAATTGAGTAGCAAGATCACTAGGAAATGGAATAGCCCAACCACCATTAATTGCATTATTTTTCAGAGTATTGTATAGGTTTCTTGATTGTGTTTTCGTGGATCCCAAACTGAAAAAACGCTTGCCCATAATTGAAGGTACTGTTAATTTAGCGCGTGTATCTGGGCTCCCATAAGGAGCACCTACATAGAAAGGAATTGCCACGATTGCTTCTGAAATCGTTTTTCTAGGAGCCATACGCCCAATTTGTCGTCTGGGGGTTTCGAAGCCCTCACTTCTAAACCATTCTGTCATGTCTTTAATTTTAGCCGGATTTTGACCAATGCTTGTTTGGTAAAGGGATTCTTCCGTAGTCGCATTTTGAAGCCCAAAGAAAATTCCTTTATGACTTTGTGGAACTTCTCCATAGCCACTCCACATTCCACGCCCATAACCAGGTTCCGGAGTTTGACCTTTCAAATATGAGGGGTGGCCCGGTTTAAGGCTTTGCGAAAAATCCAAAACAGGAGTTTCCATATAAGGTGCAATAACCCATCTGTTTAATCCATCATTGGAAGAATCAACAATCCTTATTCCCAATAAATCCAAAGAAGCAGTAATATCCATCATATTCTGATATGCTGATGAGAATCGGTAACCTCCTTTGTCCCATAGGGTTCCGGCGGCGCTTTGCTTATATTTAGTCCAAGCAACATTACGTGGATCAGTTGCACCTTTCATTCCTATAACCATATCATTAAAGATTGTTCGAAAATTTGGCCCAGTTCCGGCCCCAACTCTTGCGGCATCATCAGCCGATCCTGTATAAACTAATCTGGCTCGCGCCTTACCATAAAAATATGGAGGTGTGTGAGGTGCATAGCAAGGATCCGCATCCCGCAGAGGACCCCAGCCCGCGTACCAACCGGCATTGGATGGGGTCGGTAGCGAAAGCATGTTGCATGTCCATTTAGGACCGAAATATCTTCCATTGTACGAGGCAGTAACATCAACATATAGAGCTGGATTACCAGTTCCGCCATCACCACCCCAAGTTGTTCCATACATCGCTACCTTTGAGTTGGCATCCCCAAACGACGCAGAAACATAACCATTATAATAATCTTGTATCATAATAAGTTCATTACTAGGTTTGGTATTTGTTTTCTCGATATAAACATCCATCACATAAATATCGTCTTTGCCGATAGTTACTTGATCTTGTGGAACACTCTCAATAGAGTTAAGTGAATAATTTTTTAAAAAGAAATGTGGTATTTCGGCCAAATAATTGTGCATTGCCGAAGAGTATAAATCCATTACAGATCCGGGTGGATGAGCGGGGGCGAATTCAGCAAAGGGGATTCGCATGGGCTCTCTCTTATGCTCTGACTCGTTCATATACGAGGGTGCTAAAAAGAGCAATTTATGGCTTCCATTTGATTCAGATACAGGAACATAATCTAAGGGATCAAGCAAAGATTGAAAAGGAAATCTAGTGTTTGCGTTACCACTAAGAAACCGATTCCCAGCGTACCCACCGACGCCGACGCCCAACATACTCCCTGTCATCACAGGCCAATCCACCGCAATCCCAGACTTAATAGTGTTATATAAAATACCAGGCGCAAACCAAGGTTGTAAAAGGGCTTGAAGTGCTAATTGCTGAGATCCCGACTGAGTGCGGGCGGAAATCCCAACACCTGCTGAACCAGTCACAGCACCACCACCCAAATGTGATCCTAAAGCTCCCGAAAATAAACTAACCAACTGTGTCGATCTATCGGCAGGATAAAAACCCTTATAAGGTAATAGTTTTTTAACTACATTACATTTTAAACTAATATGATCAAGTTTCTTATTTTCTGCAAAGGTTCCAAAATATTTTTGAAAATCGGAGAATGAATATTCTTTAAAGAAATTATGATCAAAATCTCGAACCAATGGTTCACTAGGTAGAGCGTCTTCACGATCAGCACTTTGAGTAACATTTGCCCCATTTAATGATAAAAACTTGTCATTCTTAGATCGAAAATCGCCGGATTTATCTTTTATATAATAAGACATATGATCTGATATCCTAAATTCAGGCAAAACCGTCCAAGCTTTGGAAAGCCCTCTTATATCTTCAGCATATTCTTCATAAGAATCAAACCACGGGGCTTTCCCAGAATCCTTTGCAGCCGTCCACTTCATTCCTTTACAGAAATCATACGTATACCTGCCATTGGCGCGTGTGCCCAGCGCTATGGCATTGCAGCCTTTCGACCCGCAATAGGCTGGTGCAGCATCACTTACAGCTTCAATCCCATAATAAGGTAGCCAATAATAATATGCCGACGCAGATGGTCTAGTGTAAAAACGATGAGCAAAAGAATTTACCAAGCCGGAGCCAGATACTCCACCCATTAATCCACCAATTTTCATAATGTTAATGGAATTAAGTTCGCCCGTATCTTGGCCATCATTTTTTGCATAACCAGATGACGCAGACAAGAATGCACTTTTACCGAAAGTGGTCGGATCACTGGCGGTTGGTGGTCCAAAAACAATCGGCTCTTCACCAAAGCACCACACACTCCTTGCGTTTCCATCTTGGTTCCCACATGAATTAGAAATCGTAGTGGTAAACCAAGGATAACTTGAACCAACAACCGTTGCTGGGGCGTCTGGTGCTCCATGGCGATTTCGACGGTCGGGATATGCCCAAAATGTGCGCCTATAAAGGGGTCCGCGATCAATGCCGTTACTTCCAAGAGATAAAGTAGCAGTCAACGGTGAGTGCCTCCAAAGATTAATGACCGAAGCGGTTTCTGCGTATTTGATTCTTCCGCGAGTTTTTGCAAGTCCTGTGTTAGCTTCACGCGGATAAATTACTTCAGAATAACTCAATTTTTCAAATTGTGAGTTATACTGTTCAGATTCATTTAATTTATCATAAATTTGAGCATCAGATTTATAATTTAAAACCTTAAGAAATTCAGCAACTGATTTTGCGTTTGGATCATTTAAAGGAAGACCGCGTTGAGTCCAAAGACCCTTGTTGTTCGCATAAGAATGCTGTAGTGTCAAATGTTTACTGGGCATATTCCAATCTTGCAACGTACTTCTAAGTGGGCGATACTTAAAGGTAACTGGTGGTTCAACAAAATTTTTATACCCTTCTCTGCGGGTATTAAACCAAGTAAGTGTTTGCAACTTCCCGTCTTTCCACCCCCCATATTGAACTGCATCGCTTTCAGGCTCTCGACCTGCTATTGTCGCTATACTAGGTGGTGCCATCACAGACAAAATATTGTATCTTTTTTGATACCGAGCAAGTGGTGTTTCGCCAACTCTTATTTGTTTCCAAGATGGATAGCCATAAGGACCGTTAAGATTAAGATAATAATAAGAAATATCTTTGCAAATCCCACCATTCCTCAACAAAAAATATCCGGGACTAATAGTGTTGGTACTAGCTGTAATTTGATTGTTGTAACCATACATGTGGGTCTTCGAATATTGCCGACCGGCAATAGTGAACAGACTGTTGAAAGCAACCGGTATGGGATGATCCAGCAAACTGTCAGGGTGTCCTATGTAGCGCAGTGTTCCAGTGAGTATCTTAACTGCCGATGCCGTCATGGAAGTAGTGCCTGAAGGCACACTAAAAGGAATTAATCCACCATAATCGTGACAACTCCCATTATAACCATATGGTTGGTCTTGCTTTATATCATATGATTTATTTATCCATGCATATTGCAATGCACTTTGAGGAAGAGTGTGACGAACAAACCAATTATCATAGCTCGGATTGCTTATTCGTGGGTTTGTAAACCCATAAGCATTACCAAAAGCTGCGACAGGAAAAAAAGTGCCTCTCGCCTCTGTTGCACTACTCCAGACAGTTATCCAATCAGTGGACGAAACTGATTTATGTTGAAATTTGACTTTTGTTCCGCTTTTTACAATTCGTATTTTATCGCCAATTGCTACAACTCCACTAGCCGATGCTCGCCAAGATCCATTTTCACGCACGGTTAGTGAGCCGTAGTTGAGTCCCCATGTGTATTCCCACGTCGGGCCAGAGCCATCTGTCTCACAAAAACTCTTGACTTGGGTTAAACCCATCATCCACTCTCCAGACGATGCCTCATTTAATTCTACTTCAAAATATCCAAATCTCTCAATTTTTTGATTACAACTAGCACTTCCTGGAGAAGATCTTCCTGTTAAAGTGCGATTATAGTTAGATAAAGTTACATTAAATAATTCAGTAAACTCTAACTCTCTATCATAACCATCTTTTAATAGAGCTGCTTGCCTTCCGTTTCTATTAACCTTGTGATAGCTAGCCAACGTTTTATAATTTTGCCACCGTGGTTGACGATATCCTCGCGTTGTGCCGGAGACCGAAGCAATACCAAATTGACCACAATGATCGGTTTGCCACCCGTTCAACGCATTTCTTACAATCAAATTTCGATAATTTAAATTGTTATAAACCCCCAATTCTTCGGCATTTACATCGAGTCTTCCTCTTGAAACTTCGGGACCACCAGGTGCTGAAAATCTTTCCACAAAAATAGAATCAGTAGCCCCCGTTAAATCATAACGTGGTAAAGCAAAATCCACAACGCCGGAAATGTAAGTTGAAGATGCAGTGATAAAATTAACATTTGGTCTAAAACCACCAGCTTTTACAAAATATCTATTATTAATGTAACGTCCTGAAGTTTGAAGGACTTCATAACCAAACCTATAATTGCCTGCAACTGCTGATGAAGTTCCCCATTCAATATTAGCAATATTTAATGGACGTTTTGCGTATGCATCACGGATCATTGTTGCGCGAGGTTGATGCACAGTTCTAGGCGAAATAGTTAAAGTATTTGAAGCCAAAGATAAATTCCAAGCTTCTGCTCTAGTAAAAATTGTAGTAGCCGAGGATGTATTAACATCAAGATGACGATGTTGACGACCACCAACATGCCTTTCGGTAAATGGGCCTTGAGCCGGAATACCCTTATCATCTCCATAAATATCGTCGTGATAATTATCAATTTCTGTGTTGGACCTAAAGTTTGTTGCCACATCAGAGAGATACCCACCAACAACGGATGAACTATATAAACTAAATGGAGCAAATATTTCGCTTTTGCCACTTGTATAACCATTAGGATCGACGGTATTGGTAACTTTGGCTTCTAATTTAAACTTAGAATTGGGTATAATAACATCATCACAGCCTATTTCCCCTGGAATACTAGAAGCAGCAATTTGCAATTGGTTAGGCGAATCAAATTTAAGAGCTGTGTGTGTATACTCGACAGTTTTATTTCTTGCAAAATTTGATCCACCATGAATTTCTGGGGACTCATCGGCTGATAATCGTATAATTCTTGTAAAATCTCTTAATGCATATGCTTGTCCAGTGTAAGTTGTGGTGTTTGCAGTTGAGTTTCTGGAAACTGCAAGAGTTGGGCCACTAGCACTTCTAAAATCACCTGCTAATCGAAAAGTATCTCGCTGATTATCAATCGTTGCATCTCCAGCAGTTGTAAGTCTTGCTGGTGCTCTATTTTTCCACCAAAAACATTGAGTATCGGTTCTGTTGATGGGATGAATCCATGCATTTTCTAGGCCGGAATGGGTTGAATCGCCCGGTGCTTCCATTGAGATAACTGGATATAAAATGTCCGTAGTAGTCTTGGCACTTGTATAGATTGTTGTAAATGTGGCTCCTGCATCCTCACTTTTTTGATAAAAAACAGTCCCGCCGATATTACGAGTAATGCGCCAGCGATGAGCGAATGTGGTTAGTGTCCAAGAAAGTCCACCAGTGGGGTCGGCTCCATTTTCACGAATATAAAGTGTGTTCACCGGGCCAACGTCACCATCTCCGTCGAAGTAAAAACTAAAATCGATTGAGTCTTCATCACCTACTTCACCGGCAGTCGTTTTTAAGCCAACTTTATTACTGACATCGATGGTTCGACCCTGAAATGTTACACTAGAATCAACACCAATTGGAACAGCATGTGCCCAAGTATTCCACAAAGCGGCACCTGGGACATTTTTTCTCAAGCCACCGCAACTACCGGCACGAAGGGCATTGCCGACTGAGGTTTTCCACCCTACACATTGCGCAGATCCTTCCGGACCAGCCGAAGATGGCGCGTGACCACGCTTATATGGATACAGCATTTCAGTAATTCCAAATAAACCAGCTTCAGGATCAGTTTGTTTCATTTCTAATGTTGGAAATTTAGTTCGATATTTATTTCTTTCGAGCACATGGCTTTCAACCATTGTACGAAGATTTTCAGAAAAGCGAGCAGATCCGGGAACAAGTTGTTGAAGCATCACAGATAATGCTGAATCTAGCCATTTAAAATATTCAACAAACTTATCAAGATCAATTGTATTTTGAACTCTTTCAAAATAAAGTTGCCGCAATTTTTCCATATTCTTATATTGCTCACGATAGCGATTTACTGGCTCACCAATAAGATTGTTAAAATCCACAATTGTCCCAAAAATGTCAAGCATTTCTTTAGTTATAATGTTATACATGCTCTTTTCAAAAGCAAAGAAATACTGCTCTGGTCGAGAGTCTTTACCTAATAAGCTGTTTCGGTCTTTATCAATCAAAGAAATCATATCAGAACTATTAATAACTTCTGGGGGTTGTTGTAATACGGTATGCACATAGCGATTATCAATTGAACTAGTTGAACTAGCTGCAAACCCATAACCATATCCTGTATGTTGATATTGACCAATTGGGCCAAGCCAGCCCCATCGTGCCGTATAATCATTAGTGCCGGACGAAGCAATAGAAACATCAGGCACTGTAAAATTGCCGCCAGCATTAGAACCAGTCAGCGTATCAAAATTCCAATTTAAAATTAATGTTTCAAGTTGTGGAATTGCTTTAACGTCTTTGCTGCCCAAAGTTGTATTGGGTGCAGTAATGTATGCATCTCTATATGGATTCGCAGAACCAAAATTTGTAATATCTTTGGCATGAGCTTGAAGTGTACCACTTGTAAGATAATCCATCCATACGCGCAATGAAGATGCTTTAACATTGCTTCCCTGCAATACGGCACCAATTGTATTAGTTCTATGAGCGCCAACAAAAAATCTTTTCTTTGCAATTAAAAAGTTTTGCGCTGCCGTTTTGTCCAATGACGCAGTTACAATAAAGCTATTATTTAAAACATCAAGAACATAATTATAGCCACTAAATTCAACATCATATTGTCCTTCATCGCTGCCCGACACCCCCGCAGCTAAGGGATATTTTTTAGGCTTAACTCTAACCGCAAAATTCCATCGGGTTCCATCATAAACATCTTGGAAAACTGAACTAGTAAGCAATGGGAAAAAACCACCAGCAGTACCAGTTAAGTGAAAATATGCCGCTTTGCGTCTTATATCTGTGCGTATAGATTTAACTTGGAAATTTCCATGATCTGGTGATCCCCAATCTACTGTTCCTGCCGCGCCGGAAGTATGACATCCAAAAATAGATGCTGTTGGGAAAGCTGCATTAAAATAAACAGAAGTGCCTTTTTCTTTATCTTTGGGGAAAAAGGCTTCTAGTTCATAAGTATTTCCTCGATATTTAACTTCTCCACTAGAGCTAATATATCCGCGACTATAAGTGTTGCCGCTTTCTTTTTCTTGAAAAACAACTGCATTAAAATTAGATGCATTATGAAAATTTGCATATCGTTTTTTTATCGTAGCAATTTTATAGTTGTCTTGTATCTTATATGTAACTTGATCCCCATATAATCTAATATTAATCAATTCATCATCGACACCAAAACATCTTATAAGATTTCTAAAGGACTTCATTGTTCCTTTTGTCTTATAGACATAAACTAAATTGTTATAAACATTTTGATATATTAGATTTTTAAGTTCATTAATTTTTGCAGTAAATAATTTTTTATCATTTCGAGCATCCAAATATTCCAAATCTGATGCCTTCGAAAAAATTTCAGATGTTAAAAATCCTGAAGAATCGATAAATCTATTAACAAACGGAAATGGTTTATCACTTCCGCTAATATAATCCTTATTTTTAAGACCCGTAATTGCTTTAGTTTGTAAATAAAGTGTGTCAAAAAAACTCGACATTATTTGAGTTAAGTTTTTTAAAGCACCGTTTCCCGTGTTTCCATCTTGTGCTGTAATCCAGTGTGGCAACGAATCAAACATTGAAGAATTATTTGTAACATCATATAACTTTCCAATATTTTTCTTATCAGTTAAAGAACCTGCCACCAAGGGATTAGTGGAATATAAAATAGGATCGGGGAACTCGTAGGGAACAACTGACGCCGAAACCATTGCAGAACCAGTGTTTCGAGAAGCCACCGAATATCCTTCCCATTGTCCATTTGTAACACGACCAGCATAATCAATTACTACGGCATCGTTGCCATTAACACTGGACGTATTTATAATTCCTTCGTTGAATTTATAATAAACTCCCAGATCAACAGGATTTTCATAACTATATTTGGTAGATGCAGACGTTGCTAAAGTAATATCAGTGTTCGTACCACCGCCCACTTGTGTAAACCAATGCTGACCAATTTGAGTTGCATTTCTTCTCGTTTTCCAAAATCTAAATTCATCCAATGACCCCGAGAATTTGCCGTCACCCTGTATTTCATTTCCTCCGGAAACTGCTGTAATAAGGGAACCAATTTGACCCAACATGGAACCCGTAACAATACCCATCGTAGTGCCACCTGTGTAGGTGTAAGTAAGATCACCATTAGTATAAAGGCGACCAGCCATTTGGCTACCTGTATTTACGAAAGTAAGAGCAAAATGATTCCAAGATCCTGTGAGAGTAGAGCCACTTAAAACAACGCTAGGAATTCCACCAGGTGTAACTCCTTGCCAAGAAAATCCTGCACTTCCTGACAACAATTCTACATTGAAGTTCGGATTAACTACACCAACTTCGGTTCCAGAAATTTCTACACGAAATCGTCCATAGCCAGCCGTATCATAAGTTCCACTATTCCATATATCCACAATTACTTGGCGGTTGGATTCATCGGACGCATTAAAAGTCGATTTATTAAGCCAAAATTCAACAGATAGTCCACCGCTGCCTTCTAATTCAAGATTGGATAATCCTTGGCTAGCAGTATTATAGATATTTAAATTATCAAATTGTAAAGTAAGCTCAGGATTAGTTTGAGAATTGAGAGAATAATTTACATTATTCCCCTTAAAAAAGATCCATTCTCTCTTACTTGGAGCATCATATCCTGTGCCTGCGTCTGTAACAGACCCATAAGATTTTCCTATATTTATATATCCAGTGGTACGCGGGTATTCATTTTCAAAAATATATCGATCAAGATAGGTCCCCGCGAGACTCCAATTAATTTTGTCTTTTAATGAACCATCATAAGGATATTCGTTTAAAATATAATTGTAAGCATCTTCATAATACTTTTCAGCCGAACCATATATAGCAAAATTAGAAGCTGATGAAAAATCAACATGCGGAATAAATCTTTTTTTATTCTTAATATTAGATCTTAAATAATCTGCTGATTCGACAGATGAGCCCACCGAACGCCCGGTTGCATTTTCTAAAAGTTTCTCTGATTTTTTGCCGCTGAAAAGATCTTTAATATTAGACATGGCTTCACTCTACTGTACGAAATTTAAACACTTCAGGTTGTTCTTGATAGGCACCATTTATATAATATACAAATTTAATTCCATAAGCATAACCAGCTTCGAGCATTTTCATATCTATATCAAAATAACTCCCAGTTACATCATATGAAAGTCTTGTATGATTTAAACTACCAGTTCCATATGAGATAACATCCTTTTCATCAATCATCCTAAAGATTTTAAAATAAGCATCTTCAACAATATTATTTTGAATTTCTTCAGATGCTACTGTGTAAATAGTTGGACTCCAATCTTTTAAACGAGTAAAGAGGCGCAACCGAGCTGTGCCTTTATTATAATATTGAGGCTCTAAATTCGTAATGGTGGTAACGTAGCGCAAAATAGAATAAATATTAGAAGAATTAAATTTCTTTGGTATAAAGGAGCCTGTATGGTAAACTTTCACTCCCGAAGTTGTGATTGCAGACCCCGATGATCCAGAAAACCATCTATCGAATACCAAACTAGCTGAAGTATCAAGTGCAAAAGAAGCACTATAAATACCAGTCGTTACATAACCTCCTGTAATAGGATTATTAGGAGCAGCGGAAATTAACTGGCCGACACTTGCAGAAGTATAAACATTGACATAAAGCCTCTGAAGAGTTCCAAGATTTGCAATGTCTTTGGGCTGACCTCTCACATAATTGTATAAATAAAGGGTGTTTAAATTATCTGCTGCACTTAAATTCGAGCTTGAAACATAAAAACTTCCCCTTTGATCTTTTCTGCTAGAATCCCATCTTGCCTCAATGACTGGGCGAGAGAAAAAATATTCACTACTTCTTGCAGAAAACTTTTTAGTGTAATACGATTGAGAACCGCTTTCTTGACTTTGCGAAAGCATAATACCTACGCCATAATTGTTATAATCACCTGCAATCCATTTTTCTACAAGACCAGTGATTCTTACCTCTAAATCCCCGGTTCCTTTTTCTCCGAATGTTTGAGTATAATTAAATTCATCATATGTGGTTGTGGGAGAACCGTTCCAAGAAGCGCTCAAATAGCTGCCACCCGTTAATGTTGTGCTATCATTATTTACCCAAACTGTATTAGCAGCCGCATTAATCCAATTAGATCCAGTTCCATCATACGTTAAATCTGAATATTCCTCCATGTCCAGACCATCTCCCTCTTGCCAAGATTGAGAAACTGGTGAAACTACCAATGTAAAATTTCTTGGAAGAGTAGCTGTATGTTTTACGTTGTAAAGTCTTAAATAAAAATCAACACTGCCGCTTGCTGGAATTGTTCCCGCAGTGCGATCTGCCTGAATTGTCGTGGTGGCATCAGCCGTCACAACTGGAAATTTAGTAAGAATTCGAGAAAGCTCACTCGAAGAACTAGTCTCTTGCGCATAAATGGAAAAAACCTCTAAAGAATCAGCCAACCCCATATTACTACCAGTACCACGAGTAGTTAAGTTTGATTCAAAAGCATTTGTAATCGTAGTGTCACTTGTAGCTGTATATCTTTTAATACCCATTTATTTAATAGTTCCTTTAATATCAGTATCTGGATATTTTATTTCAAAAACTACATTTTTTGGACAGTTTATATAACTCCCATCAGCAGAATAAAGTAAATTAATGTCCAAAGATTCGTTAGAATAATTCAGTCCATCTTTTTGAATAATCTTGACGCTGGTAACATCGATAATACCTTTCAATTTATTAAGACGACTATAGATGTGTGAAACATAAAAAGGTTCCCCAATTTCAAATTTTCGAGTATAATATTCGCTTAATGCACCGATAGCATCACTCAAAACATCAAATTTATTGGATTCTAAACCAGCAATTACAGTAAATTCAATTCCAATATTAACAATTCTAGCGTCCAAAATATCTAATGTATCACTAATCATTTTGCCTTGGCTTAACCATTGTTTTAAATTTTGTTTTATTGTACTGTTAGTATCAATTAATGTACCGTCCTCTGCTTCTGATATTACATACAAATTAAGATTTCGCCGCAATGAACTTGAATCACGCACAATGTTTACGCGCTTAATTCCTCCAAAATGCGCAGGCATTGCGTAGCATAAGCTTCTATAATCTTCTGCTGTTACAGCACGATTTTGGGACGAAAAAACATTATAAATTCTGGTTTTTAGTTCATCAGTGGTAGGTAATGTAACATCACCAGTAATAGGTTCTTCATTGTTAACTTCTAAAGAACCAACTACACTCCCAAGAGTAGAAGAATTTAATGAAGATAATTTCTCAAAATCCCAAACTGGTGCATCCACTGATGTTAAAGCATTGGACGCAACATTAACGTTATCTCCATCATTTACACGATACATGATTGTCAAAGTTGTATTGCTCGGGGCAACGCCAAATTTATCGGTTTTCAAAAAATTACCCGGATCAATAGATGCATCAGTAACATAATCTTTTCCATGTACCTTTAAAACAACTTTGCTGGGATCAACTAAGGAATCCGCTGCTAATGTTGTATCTTTGGTTCCAAAACCAAATTGAAGAAATACATTGGTCTCAGTTCTTTCCGTAACAAACCTACGTGGGACCACAAAAGGTTTTAAAACATTTTGTGTAATAGTGCTGTTATCTCCGCGATTAAGAGTAGCTTTATAAATTGTATCTTGAGATAAATAATCAACTTCAAAATATTCATTGCCTTCGGAATCTATAACTGATATAATTTCAGTGATATTCTTTCCTGCCAATCCTATTTTAAGAAATTTTTCAAATTTACCAACCACAGCTTGTTCTCGATTTATTTTACCCGAAACAACTTGTCCTTTAGCTCTAATGGCAAAACTAGTAGGAACGCCGGTATCACTATTAACTTGAGCAACTACGATTTCATTGCTTGGATCAGCAAAATTAATATCTTCCACTAATGTAAAACCAATGCCTTCGATTGAAGATAGAGATGTCCCTCGTTGCAAAATTGGAATATAATCAGTATTTGGACCGGCACCGATTGTTGCGGCGGGGACAGTAATATAAAATGAGGCTTCTCCAGCGGCGGCAGAACTTGGGTTAAAACGATAACCCATTTGGCGTCCTAATTTAATAATATTTTCATATTCAATAGCAGTATCAAGGAAAGACTCATTGACGCTGTAATCTAAATAAAAGGATAAAATATCGCCAATATAAGCAGTTGTATCAACCATCAACGACCCAAAACCAGATTCGCTAAAATCTTTAAAAGTATGGGGGTAATATCGCTTCGCGTAGTCTAATAAATCTTCTCGAATAGAATTAAAATCTCTTGATGTATAATCAATAAGTGGATATTGTTTTTTTTCACCCAATTAAAGTTCCTCTCTTTATCAAATAATTAGTCTATGGGTAAAGTTACTGCTATCTTGTCTACATCATCTAATGGAACTATTGAGTATTCTATAGACACACTGAGAAAATTCGGATCTAAATTAGAATCGGTAGCAGCAGAATTGAAAATAATGTCCTCAATCGTAATATAAGAAAGATATTTTTTTACTTGCTGCCTTATTTTTCCCGCAATGCGACCATAAAGACCAGGATTATCCATTTCAAATAAAAAAGTTTTCAATCCAATTCCAAAATCAGCGTCCATTACTCGTTCACCAGGAATAGTAAACAATAAGTTTTTAAAATTTTGTTTTACCAGATCTTTATAATCTGTTATAAGTGCAATCCCGTAAATACCATCCATTGCAAGCGGAAGGCGCGGTGTTATGCCAGCCATTTATTATCTCCTCCATTATGTGCCACCCGACCCATTAGGGTCTAGTGGCGGCATTCCAACATCAATATTGGTTGGGCAATCAAAATTATCCGAAATACCCGAATTGGCAATTTGAGTGTCGTCCTTATTAAATAGTTTGTCCAACCAATCTGCCGGTGGCATTGCATTTAACCAATTTGGACCAGGAACTATATCAAGAGGTTTCGCATCCAAGAACCAATATGCAACACCAAATGGAGTAATTGGCAAACCAGGCCACAATAACGGTAATAATGTGATTGGCAACAGAGCCAACGAAATAAACATTATTTGAGGTTCTGGTATAAAATTTTCTTTAATTGGATCAAACCAATCATCAGGTGGTTGCCTTGGAACATCTGTAGTACATGATTTTCCAATATTTTTCATATCATCAATAGCACCTTCAGCGGCGGCTCCCAATTGGCGACCTTGGTTGGCCATAATTTGTCCTTGTGCAATTAGGGCGTTTACTAAATGAATAGCATCGCGAATCATCTTGGAGACTGCAATATTAATATCAAATACTTCCACAAAACCTTTAAAAATTAATAAAACACATTTGGCAATCATAAGCGCCAAAGTTGCTGCTAAACCCTTCCATGGAATGCCATTCAAGGCTCCCAACTGTAAGTCTAAATTATTGGGTGCGCAATCTGCCTCATAATTACCGCTATTATAAAGATTGAAAAACAAATCTTTGAGTCGCATCTTGGTAGGATCAAATAATTCGTTCATTCCTTTATAAGACCGCAAATACTCAGAACCATATATATTGTGAAGAGAGAGCATTCTATCCATTGGAAAAAGATATCTAAATAACATTTTATATTCATCTGATCCCCATAATTGGGGTAAAAGAATACTTTTATAATTCTCATTAAACTTCTTAGCAAAAAAGCCTTGCGTTGATTGAGTTACACCATCAGAAGAATAAGGATAGGATTTAACCACCAAATCCATAGTTGTGCGAGGATCGATCTCAACCTCAGAGCATACTATTGGAATTACATGAGCCACTTGTGTATCTGCATTCCTGTCGTTACGCACATAATAAGCTTTTTGAGATAGCGCGGAATCAATATTAAAATCATAGGTGCCATCAGGAATCGGGATTTGATTAAACGGAGATTCACTATCATTGCAGATATCTCCAACAAGTGGTGGACAAGGGGTTGGCAGCCATTTGGAATAGTAAGTTCGAGGCCAGTCTTTACCAGACCACCTCCAGCATGGCTCAGTGAAGCCGAATCTGGACGCATAATGCGACGGCAAATACGATGCATGTCGCGTTGCGCCAGCGACTCCAGTCTCGGGCGGTTGTTGCTGAGACGCATTTTGCGACGGGTGCGGTTGAAGGGGCATAACATAAGAAATTCTCACTCCTACATAAACATTTTCAAAGAAATCCCCCAATACAAATTTATCCCGATTAGGATCAACTCCTATTCCCAATCGGTTTGCCATTGCTTCGCCACAATCCTGATATGCTGAAAGATCTCTAATTAATGCTTTTGTTAATTTCTGTGGATCACAACCGCTTGCACCGGCATTGTGCAGTGATGTCAGGTTGGGATCGCCATTGGCGTGAAAGAGGGGATTAAGAAAATCTTGAAAAGCATCAATGTTGACAACTCCCTTCAAAAAATCAGTTCTGCCACTGGTCTCATTATCCACAAAATTAGAGTTAGCCCATTTAGCAACTTCAATATCTACTTCATATGGTTTCATGGTGCCAGCGTGAATAGCGGCATCACCAACTTGATTCAAACCCTCAACTGTGATCTGAGGACCGATAGGATTGAAGGCTCCGCCTGGTACAGTTTGTAAAAAGAGTTCGTAATCCGTCGTTGAATTTCTAGGCATTCCTTGATATGGTAATTCATTTACTCTCAAATAAAACTCTTTAATAAAACTTCCATTGGCAAAATTGGGTCCAGGAATAGCATCGGCGGGTGGATCGTTTCGTGCAATCCCTCTATCTCGAACTTGTTCCAAGAAATCAGCAGCTATTTTTTTTCGGAATTCTCCAGCCTTCTTAAAGTGCTCAATAATCTCATCAACTTGTCCAATTGCTCGTTGATACATCAGATCAACGCGGGCTCTTCCTGCGCCGGAATCTGCCACAAGAGCGGCGGCAGCGGGGCCGCTTCTTTCCCATTCCAAGATTTTTTTAATCGACAAAATATCAAAATCTAAAAGACTTAAATAAGGCATTCCTTTTAAAACTAAATTTTTTGCTCGCAAAAAAAGTTTATCATAAAAAGGATTAACACCAACCATCTTTGCGGCGGTTGGACCCCCCAAACCAAAACGTGCAGGATCATAATCTTCTACACCTACTGTAATGCCAGGTCCAGAAAGCTGTTCTATTAAATCATTGCCAAATCCGTCACCATAAGTGTAAGTTTGCGCCATATAACCAATATCAGGCTTTCCAGCGGCGACCCAATCGATGTAAGATTGGTAATTTGTATGGCCCGATGCGATTGATGCGTGCTGACCGCTGTTGAGGTCCCAAAGGAGACGAGGGTCAATTAATTTAAACGCAAACTTGCCGCCGAAGTTAAAACCCATCCAAGGCCCGATAGTTTTGCCCCCTACCCGGATAAAACGTAGTGTTTGGATATCAGTTGCGGATGTGGCAGTTTGTGTCCCTTGTCTCACATACCAGTGGTTCTTAGAATACCAACCATTTTTAGGGTGGCCTGGGGGCGCTGCATCAAGCGCCCACGGCACCCATTCGCCACCAGGAACTTGCTGTCCAGCTTCGTTTTTAACCCAGGCAGGCACTTCTCGACCGGTTTGGCCGCCCCACACAGAATTATCAAATACATCGTTAAACTTAAACGTGTGTTCATACCGACCACTCCCGCCAGCATAATACGATTGTTCGGCCAGGAACTTACCAGGATAAAACCAATCGTTCAAAGCCGTTACTCGAAAGTCGCCGCCGCCGCCAGGTTGGTGCCACCCTGAATTGTGCATCACTGCGGTATCATAATTTGCTAATATAGGGAGTAATAACTTTAATAATTTTTTCATCCCCAATTCTTCTTCATATGAAACCCCATATGAATAGGCTACGTTTTCGGTCGGAATTCCAGGTTTACCAGCAATTTGGCTGGGATTTATCGCAGACTGAAATTTAGCTCCTGCTGTCATGGTGAGCGCATTGTTATATATAAAATTACAAGCTTCGAAAATTGACCATTCCCGTTGACCAATAAGTTCTCCAGTTGCACCGGGAGTGCCGGGAATTGTCTGCGGAAGTCCTTTACACTCTGATAAATCTTCTGTTGACGTTATCCATCCCCAGGACGTAGATTCCTTTTCTTCATCGGCTCTCGTCGAAAGCAGCGCAGTTTGTGTAATTACTTGAGGAGACTCACGAGACCAAATAGCCTTTTTATTATCCTCACTTTCTCCATAATATTCCCTCATTAACATTCCTATGGGAAGATTTCTTAAATATGAAACTGGCCCTTCATTAGATTCAACAGTCCATTGATATTTTGGAACAGTTCTTGAGGACAGCGGTCCATCACCTATTAATGATTGAACCAAGTTAGCTGGGATCGGATTTGTTCCAGGTCTACCATTAGCACTTACAACGCCTGTTTCTAAAATAACATCAATCATATTTCCATTTCCATCGCGGAACGGTCTCTTTCCACTAATTTCAGAAGGTACATTGTATCCGGGAATCCAAGCAGGATTGGTAGCACTTTGATCCTCAAGCAAATAAGAATCTAATGAAATATCACCTACTGAACCTAAAGTTTTAGCAAGACGATTGCACACTCCAAATATTTGATAACGAATAAAATATTCTAAGGCCACTTCAAAATCATCAGTTTCTTCTCTATTAATATTAGCCGCGTTTCTATTATAAAGATTGAGAGTTTCAATGGTAAATTCATTAATAAAACCTTTTTCAGTAACATCCTTTTTGAGAAGCCCCGCAATATAAGAGATTAACAAAGTATCTACGCTTTCTGGGCTTGTAAAACGAAAATAATAAAAAACAAAAATCGATCTCAACATCACTTCCAAAACATACGTTCGCACTGTTAATAATACAGCACCACCAAGATTCGCCATTTCGAACGGATTGTCTTTGTTTGTTCCCAGTCCATCTACATTTGGAAAAGATGACTCAATACATTGAATTAAACCATATTCCTCTTTAATGCGTGTTTTAATAGTTTCTATATCTAATAAACTTGGATCAGGATCGCAATTTGGTTGTTGATCCATTTTATTCATTGGAGTTAGATTAAGAGAGCTTAAGGTTCCCAAATCTAAGAATGGCGATTTTGAGATCATTCTTGTAAATTTACAATAGTATTCTCTCCAAAGAGAATCATAAATCCCATTATCATAAAATGCATTTTGTAAAAATTGTAATTTATTATCGGACAGAGATCCAACACCAGGAGAAATGGCGCGGGATGTTGATTCATGTTGTCCCTTTCGATAAACTTCTGCTCCTGTTTGCCAGAGTTCTTCATTCCACGAAACAAAATATTGCTCTTGTGGAATATAAACTTCCGTATTCCACACGGTCGGGGGTCGATACTCATATCGACAATCATTTCTATTAATACACCTTTCTATAGCACCCTTTAACGGTTTTTTTTCAACTTTTTGATAGATAATAAACGGCGGTTTGCCCGCTGAACCAGGCATTGGTGCTGGCGAGAGCATAATAGTGGATCCATAAGTATCCGAAGGGAGATTGGTTATAGGATCAAGAGAGATGTCAAAAGGTATAACATAATTGATGTCATATGTAGAATTTTCAAGATTTCGAAAAGCTTCGGCAAGGATATCCATTCCTTGTGTAAAATCCGCATTTTTTACACCCGGTGGAGGAGTCGGAGACGGAGCTGAATTGTTGGTTTTGCCCAAAATTATATCTGCCGCAGGCCCTATTCCTGCTGCTTCAAAAATATTATTATCAACTCTAAAAGAATAAAGATGATACTTGTTGTCTCCACTATCACTTATATTAAAAAGCGCCGTATTAGAACAGATTTCCTCATATGCCTCTTTTAAACCTGGTGCAAATTTTGTTTCTTTTTTTTCTTTTACTTCAATAGGGATGGGCGAATAACCATAAAGTTCGCTGTATTTTGCCAATCGTTCACCGACATCGGTTCCGTCAGCACGTAATTCGGCGGGACGTTTGCGGCCACCATTAGTACGTCCAGCTGAAGCTTGTCCTTGGGCTATCATTGCTTCTTCCCAAGCAGCTTCTTGCAAAGCCGTGGGTTGTTTTTGTCCTGTTTGCATTTGGCCTGCCACCATTCGATTTCGTATAGAAATATTAGGAGGATCGGGATAATCTAAAAGAGGATCACCACGTTCCGTATCGCCGGACTCACCTCCAATACCATTCATTACTTCCTCATCTCCACCTCCGAAACCCAACGTACTCTCGGAGACATCCCTGATAATATTTGTTCCTGGTATCGAAGCGTCGGCAGGAAGTGCTCCAAAAGAATAATTTAAACTTGAATCTTTAACCATTCTTACCCATTCTGGATTTAAAGTAATTTCAGATGTTCCATCATCGTATACTGTAGTTGATAGTCGTGGAATTTGTCTTATACCATATGTGTCTCTTGTTAAAGTTGAAACTAAGCCATTTATGTCTTGGTTAAATGCCATCGCAATACTATCATAAATTGCATTAAGAACCTTGTTCATCATAAAAACAAACGAAGGATGATCTTTTTCCATTAATCCCTGCTGTATTTCTTGTTGTACAACTTCGCCGGTTTCTCTTGAAATAAATTGATTCCGAAAACTGGGCACCGTAGGATCAGGCATTACTTTTTCATTTGGAATTATTTCATTGGTTTGGTTATCACGATAAACTGTTGTACAATAAATTGGCGGTACCATTCCTTCTAAGGGGTTTCCTTTTTTTAGCATGTCGCCAAGATCTTCAAGTCGCTGCTTTCTACGATCCTTGGATTTACCAATTTGATCTACAATCTGATCATCGCTTAAGCCTTTATTTTCAAGCAATTGGCGTCTAAGCGCAATATCATCAGCATCACATAAACATTTAACAGATTCCGGCATGGCATCTGTAACTTCTTTCACTTTTTGCAAAATGGGATCTACTCCCACAATTTTGCCCGCATCTTCCCAAAAACGACGGGTCGCGGCATGTGAACAAACCCCACTAGGGCACAACAACGCCTTCAAATCGGGAAAATTATCGAACAAATTAGTGGCCGCTTCCATGGCTTCGTCGCCTGATCCACACCCCAATAATAAGTTTCCTATTTCTCCGGGCGTTAATACTCCAGAAGCAACTTGCAGATACTCACTAACTTCAGTTTGAGCCTTGGGGACTCGTACCGCTGCACCCGTGACCGCATCCCCATCACATCCAAAACCAAAAGCTTCTGCAAATCCTTCATTTACTTTATTGTCCGTTAATAATAAAGGATTTTTAGCCCACTCTTTAGTTTCCGCTAATACCTCCTCACTTATTTGATTTGCCCCGGTTTCTCTCATCAATGTTGAACCAAGTTCACCAACGGTTCCCACGACTAAAGTCTCAAATATGGTATCACCAACATTTAAAGCTCCAAAATTCATTCCATCAAACCTGGAACGTCCTTCTGCTTCGTTTGCTAATGCACACTCATTGCAAGCCTCTAGCAATTGCTGGATAATCTCAACGAGCATCTGTATTAATACTCCCATCACAGCTTCTAAAATACCCATCAAAATTTTCATTCCCAGGTCTTTCATATAATCAGCAATTGGAAAATTATCAGGAATTTGAATGGTAGGAATTTGTTTGTTCAATAAAGCGGATACATTATCAAGAAAACTATTTGCTTGATTTAAAAAAGCTTTGGCCATACCAAGAAATTCAAACCCTGGAAAACCCAAACACTCTAAAGCGGCTTGAATCAAACTTTGTAGCGGTATCTTATTTAAAAGATTTTTAAAAATTTCATCTGATACATAATTACCAGGATTACGGGTCATAAATCCTGTTCCAAGTGTGATAGCATCATTTGTTTTTTGGAGGGTGTTCATCATCCAATCTCCCACAAAATTAGCGGAACCATCAAGAACTTTTTGGGCATTTTTGGCTTGTTCATCACTACTGGACCAAGCAACAAAAGATTCAAGTTCTAAAGTGGTTTTTTGGGATTTTTCATTGTCTTCAGCTGTTCGAGAAGCACCTGTGCCAAGACCGTCTTTGGTAGGGCTTTTTGGTGACTGCTCGGCAAAATCATAAGTAGGAGGGCATCGCACATACTCATCAAAAAATGTTTGCATTGGAATATTTTCATTTTTAACATAAATGTTATATAACTTATCCAGTTGAAATAAAAAATTAACCGTTCTATCATTTGCTCCAACAGAAGATTCTTGAAACTTTTTAAACTCTTTATACAAAGTTTCAAACCCAGTTCCATCATTTATTTGACCATATAAAAAATTATAGCCTTCATCAATTCCAAAAACTAATAAATCCGACCGTTCTGTGCCATATGCATAGCCATTGGCTTGCATCAAACCAGCGATTACAGCAACTGAATTAGAAAAATTATCAATTTCATCTTCTAAATTAAAGCCTTGAACTTTTCCTCGAAAACGCTGTATCTCAGAATTATATTTCTTTAGCAGATCTGAAACACCCTTTACTTTTGTTTGAAAATCAAAAGTGTTAAAATACATTTCTGACCATGGAGTCGGAAGTGTTAAAGGCGGTAAACTATCTGCTAAACCAGTGGGAGGAGGAGAAGAAATAAGATCTGCGGGTATTGATACTAAAATTTTTATTTTAGATTTTGGGCGCTCCGCAACATACCAATCTTCAGCGAATGCCGACGATACTCTTGAATTCTCACTATCTATTTTTTCATAAAACTCCAAAATCTTCGCATAGCCTATCGGGAGAGCATTATTTTTAATAGCAGTTAAGACAGAATCGCTTCCCTCTGTAGTTGTCGCTTCAGTTATAACAGTAATCGAATATCTTTCAGCCAAACTCCCGCTTGCTTGCTGGAAAAAGGCTTTGGTTCCCTTCATTCGGGTCCAATCAGGCTTTATCAAAGGCTTAATGTCTTTTTTAATATCAATAGGCATAACTAATTTACGTGATTAAACCTACTATTAATATATTTTTTACCAAGTTCATCTAAATAGGTTAATTGAAAGGTTCTTAAATTGGTTTTAATCATTGCTATGGATCGTTTTGTTTGACTCAGATGATCTATCATTGTTTTAACTCCCGCAGACTGAATTGAGGGAGAAATTGTTGTCATTTGACCCCAGAAAGGAGAATGATGAAAATGATTTGTAATCGCTTCATTAAATGACATTTGATGCATCAATAAAGTATCAACAATGCCAGCCAAACTATCTATATGATCTACAAGCCTAATCAAAGCAGCGCGTAAATTTGAACCCTTAACAAAAGGTTGCAGATCAGAATCATCATTAGATGCAATTAAATCAATCCCAGCAACGCTTTTGATAGTTCCACCTTGAGAATTAATCGAATCAATTCCAGTCACCAATTTAATCCCTTCTCGCGCAATCACACGCACCCCATCGGCTTTTAAAACAATCCCAGAACGAGGGAGAGGTTTAAAAGACGAAGGTGGCGGAATATTAGCATTAGTGGTTGTACCAGATTCATCATCGTTGACTGCCACAGACTTGCCCATACTACCTGCGGCTACATCAAAATTGGCATCAATATCTGTTTTTTGACTAATATAAATGCGGGCGGCATCTTTTTTAAAATCAGGATCAGTCCAAACTTTTTCATTATCTCCAGTATGAGACACTACTGATGAACCCATACGCCCCACGACAATATCAATTGCGGCGGCTTGAGTATCGCCTCGACCGCCATATCCGCTCATTCGACCTTTTGGACGATCACGTCCTAAGACAATCCAAGCATTATTATCGTTTTTTATAACCTTTTCAGTGGAAGTTTGAATATACGCAGGGACAGGCTCAAATAAAGGATCGCCCCCGATACCTTTCATAAATTTAGTATCTTTTTTACTTTTATCATCAAAAGCTTTCTTAGCTTCCTCACTAACACCTGAAATTGTGAATGCTTTCTTAAAAGTCATTATCTCATCCTAAATTATTTCGGTACATTTGTAGCCCGAGAATTTTTATCTTTAAATTTATCCGAAGTCTTTTCAAGAGTGGGAGCCATTCCCGGAGCAAGCTTACCTAGATATAATCCAACTTTACTTGTAAATCCCCAAGCCCAAGGGTGAATCACTTGAACAATATCACCAGGTTTTGGGATAATTTTATCAGTTTCTTCGTTTTGTGATTCAAATACAAAATGTTCATAAATAAGATCAACTTGCTTGTCCGAATTTATAAAATTTTCAGGCACCTCCAAGGTAGAATCAAATTTTGTGTGAACCCACATTTTTAAACAAGTCTGGGATTCAACTTCAGAAATAGAATTAATTCGATCTCGTGGACCAGAAGGAGTAATTTTTCCGTTTTTTTTCACAGCCAAAACCAACCCAGGCACTGGCTTGGATGCATCTTCACCAGAAGCGTTATAACTTTTTCTTACGATGCTCGCCCATCGCTCCACAAAAGTATCCGAATTATCTAGAAAAGCAGACGGAAACTTTTCAGCATTGGATGGAAAAAGATTATAATCGTTATTAATTATCTTATTTACTTTTTTTGACATCATTAACCTCTTTATTTAATTGCTCAAAAATTTCATCCCTTTCTTGTGGAGATAAATCTGTATTAAATGTTTCGTCCTTCTTCTGCAAAGCAGCAATTTTTACAAGTTGTTCGTTTGATCGTTGAAGAGTTTCAACATATTTAGCGGCAATTATGCCAACTTCTTTATGACGGTGTTCATCGGTTGAAAGATATTTAACCAAATCTTTCAGTAATTCTTTTGTTTGATCACGATCTGCTCGAATATTATCTATTGCTTCTTCGGCCAGTGTTCCAAAATCTTTTTTTACTCGTTCCATTTTTTCTTAAAATTAGCATACTCAAATCTAAACTTATTCAAACTATTTAAAACTTGCTTTGTATTTAAATTGGTGATTTCTCTTATATATAAATAAATAGCTTTTTTATTAAAAATTTCGATTGTCTCTGCATCAGTAAATAAAATTTTAATAGCTTCTAAAATTTTTCTTTCGTTTTCTTTGAGATTTTGCTTTTCCCATCTTCTTATTTCTACCCACAAATATTCCATAAACTCTTTTTTCTCGCGGTCGCTTGCGTAAGTATTATAAATTGAAAGCTTATCCATTTCTACTTGCTTTGAAATTTCATCATAACCTGCTTCGCGTTTAAGTTGAATTGCGGTTTTTTTAACTTTCGCAATAAACCAATTTTTTGTTATAACGCTAAAATAAGAAAAGGCTTTGGAACCTTTGGACGGATCAAAATTACTTAAAATGGTAACGAGATGCATTTCACACTCGCCCTTTAGACTTTCAACGTTCGGAAGATTTGTGAATTTATAGGTAAAAACAATCTTATTGATCATTTCTGTAAAAACTGGTTGAATTATATTCTTATATAAATCATTACGATGTTTGTTGTTTTCTGAATCGATATACTCCAGAATCGCATCTTCATGAAATTTGGTAAAATAATTATTCTTTTTCTTCCGCTTGCGTTTTCTGCTGCTCATATTTTTCCTGTAATTCTGATGAAGCAATTTCCAATTGTTCTATTAAATCGGGCTGTGTGAATGAATGAATCTCTCTATATTGAGAAAGATAATCCGACAAAGATTTGGCATGTTCCAATAGTCCACTTAAAATTTCATCACCATAAAATGTAGGTATTTCATGTGTTGAATTAAGATGTTCATGAAAAGAATCCAAACGAGTAAAAATTTCAGAAGCAGTTTCCGAAATAATAAAAACTCTTACAATCTCTCGACGAATATATGACACCAAAAATACATTTAATATTAGAGAAAAACCTAATAAAATTGTAATTCCTATAATCCACTCATTCATTATTATATTCCCTCTTGGTTAAACGTTCTTGTTCTGTTCTAAGTTCTTCTCGCACAGATTCAATCGTTTCTTTCACAACGCTCCCAACCTTCAATTTTGTCTCTATATTATCGTTTTTTTTGTTTAAAAAAATAGTAGAAGGTCGTCGTATTGGTTGAGTTGTCGTGCCGCAAAGATGGCATATTTCTACTACTTCTTTTAAAGAATGTTTTGCCATAAAATCCTCACCACATTCTTTACAATGATAAACATACTTGGGCATCTATGAAGCCGGTGATGATTCTTCCTCTGTGGGATCGAATGCATCAAGAATTGGTGGATTTTCCACCATCAGACCTTCCTCGGTCTCTATTATAGTAAAATTTTGAAGCACTTCCGTAATGTCCAGTTGTTCCATAATTCCTTTTTGAAGAGCCATCATTATGGCTCCAATTGCTTGATTTGATAATTTCATCTTTATTCTCCTTTTACCATCTAAAATTATTTTTATAAAATTGAACTATCGTATTTATTTCTTCGCTAAATTGATACTTAGGGCTCCAACCCAAATTTTTCAATTTGCTATCATCAAGAGCATATCGAACATCTTGCCCAGGACGCATATAATCTAAATTTAATAATTCTTTCCATTGTTCATATTCTTTATCACCGTCATTATTATAATAACAATTAATGATTTGTTTAACTGTGTCAATATTCTGCTGTTCAAAACCACCAGAAATATTATAAACTTCATTTATGACGCCCGCATTAATAATCTTTGCAACTCCCAATGCTGTATCTTTGGCATGAAGCCAATTACGAACAGGCATTCCCGCATCATGAAGGCGAATTTTTTTATTACGCAGAAGTGCCTTAACACTTAAAGGAATAAATTTTTCAGGATATTGACCAATGCCATAATTATTTGTGGGTCGCAAAATAATATAATCAACCCCATAAGTCCTTGACCATGCCGTAATAAGCAAATCCGCCGCAGCTTTCGAAGCCGAATAAGGATTACTTGGGTTTAATAAATCAGTTTCCATATGTTTGTTGAACGCTATATCTCCATAAACTTCATCAGTGCTAATATGAAATAAAATTGGCTTTTGTGATACATTTTCTGGTTTATGACGAATGAGTTCCAATAAATTTTTAACTCCATCGATATTGCTTCTAACAAAGTCTGAACTATCAATGATGCTGTTGCCAACATGAGTTTCGGCTGCTGTATTAATAACATAATCACAATCGGGCAAAAATTTAAGATTACAAATATCTTCTTTTAAAAAAGTAAAATTTTTATGTGCATTAAACTCTGTAAGTAATCCTTCATTGGCTGCATAAGTACATTTATCTATTCCAAGCACTTTCCATCTATTTTCAAGGCATAGACGTGTTATGTGTGAACCAATAAACCCTAAACATCCTGTTATCACAACTAATTTCATCTAATCTCCTTTTATAATCCTATGAGAGTCACTATCAAAATGTTGTGTTGAAAATTCAAATAATTCTGTATCTTCCAAAGCTTCCATTTGATGACGTAATCCCGTGGTAACATGAAAATGATCTCCCTTTTCCAGAATAGTGACATTAGCCATTTTTAAATCATCCTTCTGAGAATACCTTAACAAAATTTTTCCACTTTGAATATAAAACACTTCATCCTTTATCTTGTGATAATGCCAGGAACATTTTTTTCCTTTTACAAAATATAAAAGTTTCCCACAATATTGTTCACAATTAACAATCCATTTTTCAAAACCCCATCCTTTGGAAACAAATTTAATAGGTATAGAAGTTACCATCTCGTATTCCTTTGTCATCTATATAAATATCACCATTAGGTTTGCCCATAAATAAATCATGATATTTGACGCCCCACTGATCAAGCTGTTTTGAGGTGTAATTGTAAAATATCTGATATGCTTTAATGACATTGTTATTGGTTCTTCCCATTCCACGCGCTGTATGGTAAATTATTGTATTGCCATCATCATACAACTTATTGTTTTTTTTAATTCTATCAAGCTTTGGCTCGGCATTGTCATAATCACCATAAGTGTTATTACAAATTGTTCCGTCTATATCAAAAACATAAATCATTTATTTTTTTCTCTCCAAAATATTAGTTGTAGAATAGTTCCCCACTCTGTTAAAAAATTTTACTTTCTTTGCATATTGTCTTCCAACAACTTCTTTGTTTTGCCAATCTGAACCAACAACGAGTATATCAGGTTCAATTGATTTTATTAAATTTTCTAATTCTTTCCTGGTGTTAAATGAAATAACCTTGTCAACATAACGCAACGACTCAATCATGAACATTCTATCATTCAAGCAATTAAAAGGTCGGGCAGGCCCCTTATCTTTTTCGACCTTTTCATCAGAGTCAACACCCACAATCAGTTGATCGCCCAATGAATGAGCCCACCTAAAAAGCTCCATATGTCCTCGATGTAAAATATCAAAACAACCATTTGTCCAAACTATTTTTTTTATCCTCATACTGTACTAACTCCGCGCTTTTGCACAACCTGAGTTGCACATGTATTAGCAAAATTAATAGATTCTATAATATTTTCGGTTTCTACATATTTAACCGCTAAAGCGGCCAAAAAAGTATCTCCGGCCCCCGACACATCTTTTATCTCAACCGCTTCAACAGAAAAAATTTTATTTTTAAACGTACAACCTCTAGAGCCCAAAGTCGTTATCATCTTGTCTTTAACTGTATCTGGGATGGTATGTGCTGTTTTCGCAGATTCATAATTATTAATTTTTATAAAAGATGCTTTTTCGCACCACTTCCCCAGTCTTTTTTTCGTATCTAAAAATACACAATTATGATTGTGTGTTATATATGCAATATCTTCCTCTGTTAGAAACCCTTTACAATAATCAGATATTATTATTATTTTATACTTTTCAAACGAAATTTTTTCCACTTTACACCTTTCAATTTTATCATCATTAGTGTCTACCCTTACAAACATTTGATTAGTGTTCTTGTGAACATATCTTGTTTTTGTAATATGTTTCCAATTAGGGTTAGTGTATATATGACACTTTTGTCCCAGTTTAACTACGTTACGCTGAACATTCATGGCCATTCCAGGATTTTCTAAAACTTCTATAGGATTAAATACTGGTGCAGGTGCTTCTGGACATAAACGATCACATTCTCCATAGACAAATATATCCTTACAAGTTTCTCCAATAATTAATATATCTGCCATTTTTATTTAAGCAACACTTATGAGAGGTTGCAACTCTAAAGCTTCAAATTGTTTTTTCCAATATTCTGATTGAGATAAATATTTTAATGCCAACTCTTTTCTTGAGTGTCCTTCTTTTGAATTTCCCAATTTTTCCTCGACAATACCTAAAAATAAATTAGATATTGGATTATTTTTCGTCATTCGGTCACAAATATCACGAAGAATAGCTCGTTTCTTTAAGAGACGATTTTTATCAGTCATAGACAAAATTGGCTCATAATTAATCCAATAATCTACCAACAACCAAATATCATGAAGTTCTTCTCGCGATGGAACTATATCGAGATTTTTTGCACTAAATGGGTTAACAAATTTCTGAGCATTATTCTTTTGTTCTTTTTCTTTTGCTCTTTGTTTTTCCCCCTGTCTAACCACAAATAATTTAGAACCATCTTTATCCTTATTCTTTTTAATTGTTACATCGTCAATTAAACCAAGCTCTACCATCGTATCATAAATTTCGGTGGAGGGGAGTGGGGATAACAGCTGGACACCATACCAATCTAAGCCGACCTCTTGTGACATTTTTACAGTTTCAAGCATCTGTTTTAAGGTTTCTTTTGGAAATCCAATAATCAAAAATCCACGAGTAAAAATTTGTGGATATTTCTTAAGCATTTCTCCAACCTTATAATAGTGTACTACACGCGAAGGTTTATGAACTTCTAGCAATATCTTATCACTTCCAGATTCTAATCCAAAGGTCATGCCTACACAACCCGACCTTGCAGATGCTTCAATTAACTCTTCAGATTTGGCAGCCGATGAAGCAATGATTCCGTTCGAAGCACACCAAGTAATACCTAATTTTTTATCAGATATTTTATTAAAAAGTTCAATTGATCTTTTCTGATCGAAGAAAAGGTCATCATCAATCCAAGTAATATGTTGAATTTGATGTTCTTTAACTAAGCCTTCTATTTCTTCAACTACAGAATCTACATCTCTTGGTCTGACGCTCTTTCCATTAAAATTTCTCACGCTACAAAACGAACAACGAGCACGGCATCCACGATTTGATAAAACTGATGCACCACGAAAGTCAACAGGAAGCCAAGATCTATACGAACCTACCTCTCCTAATCCACTATAATTTCCAATTGATAAATTATCATAATCAGGAATTACATTAAGTTCGTCTGAATTGGGCGTCGTGCGCGAAGATATAGCATAATATTCATCATCAATCATTGTACTAATTTGTTTTAATTTTTCTATATTCGCCTTATTATTGATGACATCTAACATATCACAAAAACTTACATCACCCTCATAAAGTCCAGCAAAATCTAAACTTGGTGCTTCTCTTAACACATATTCTGGGGCGTTTGTAATATGAACTCCCCCAGCAATAATGGGAATATTTGGGAAATTTTTACGTATAAAATCTGCCATTCTTATTAACATTTCATGACCCATAGTAAACATACAAGTTAAAGCAACTAAATCAGGTTTAAAATCCTCAATCATAGATTCTGTTTTTTTGTGCCATATTTTTTTAATTTCGTCTCTGGCTAATACATCATCAGGCATTGTAGTTTCGGATTGTTCTTGAATATGTGTCAACACATCAAAATTCATATCTAATATTTTAGCTTCATATCCTCTTTTCTTAATATTTTTACACAAAACTCCTAATCCATATGGGGGCCAATTATAATATCGTTTATTGAGTGCTTGATTTACTTCAAAATGTTCAGAATTAAAAGGAAATGGTTGTATTAACAATATTTTTTTACAACCCCCTTTAAAAGATTTTTTTAACTTAGAAAAAATTAAATCCGCAGAAAGAGATGAAGATGGTTCCTGTGTTGTTAAAATTTTAAGTTTTGCTGGTGGCATTTTATACCCTTTCTTTTAATTTTCTACTTTTATAATTGTCTCTCTGACCTAAATCCTGTTTTAAAAGTGACCCAGTATAATATTTATCAAAAGTTCTACATACAATATTAGTAAATTGTCTTCCTATCTCTGTTAAACGAATAACTCCATTTTCATAACTTAGTATATCATCTTTTTCTAAACTTTTTATGTTTACCAATTCATCATGAAAATATTGTTCGCTATTAATATTATATCGCGCAGAGATTTCGTTAAGATCAACTTCAAAATAATTTCTTATTTGCTGAATGGTGTCTTTGCGAATGACATCTTCTTGGCATAATTGATGCTCGCGATAAATTGGAAATTCTCCTTTTTTTATCGAACTAATATAATCGGGCATATCATAATGATTTTGAAAATAATAATCTCCAATGGTAGATTCACTACTAATCCCCAACCCTATAATGTTAGTATATTCTCCCGGTGTAACGCCCAAAGAATTCCAATGCATTTTCTTATCATCCATAGCCTCAACTACTTTATCATCTGCCCTAGCAAAATGATCATACCCGGTTCTAACAAAACCACCATTCTCTAAAGTGTCTTGCGCCGTCTGAAATAAAACTTTTCTTTCAAAAAAATCTGGTAAATTATTGGGGCGGCCCTGGTTTCCATCTATCATTAATAATTGATGTGGTGCGAAAACAGGTGAATAATGAAGATAGTTTAAACAGATCCGATGTGGAGATAACCTAATACATTCTTGCGCTGTCATTTTTATTGTCTCGGGCGTTTGATTTGGAAGTCCACAAATGATATCAAAATTAATTCCATTAGTAAATAAATCTTTAATCTCAGGAGTCAGCAAGTTTTCAATTAACTCAACAGGTTGTATCCTATTTATCGCTGTTTGAACATTAATATCAAAATCTTGAATACCAAATGAAAGTCGGTTTATTCCTTTCTTTCCATAATATTCAAGTCTTTCCCTTTCTACTCTGCGGGGATCAACTTCAATCGCAAACTCGTCTAACTCTTTTAAGTTTGTAAGCTTACCTAATTTATCACACAAAATATCAAATTCTGGAATATCAATAAATGTAGGCGATCCACCACCCAAATGTATTTCTTTAATATTTAATTTAATATTGTTTTCTGTTATAAATTCAGCAAATGCGTCGATTTCCTGATATAAAAGATTCATATAGTCTTTTACTTTACTGTGCTCAGTGGTGATTGCCATATGACATGTGCAAAAATAACATAACTGTTTGCAATAAGGAATATGCAAATAAAGTAATGCAGGCGCAGCCCTGTCGCTATTTGCTAACGAGGATAAAATTTCTCTATATTTCTCATCGTTCTTTTTCTCTTTCCAAAATCTCTTATGGGGATATTGTGTGTACATAAAAGCACTGGTTCCATATTGTTTTACCAACTTCTCCATTTTAGATTTTTCTTGTCTTTTTTTACTATCTTTAAAAAGCATATTTTTATCTTACCATAAATTTTTTTTCATTTTTTACTTTATTTCTCCAATACCTCAACAAATCTTTCATGGTATCTTCAAATGTTATTTTAGGCTCCCATCCAGTATGTTCTCTAAACTTGGTGGTATCGGGTATTTGAAGGTCGGCATCAATTGGACGTAACCTCTCGGATTCCACCTCTACCTTTATATCGTTTTGCGCTGATTGGCTTATTAAAAATTCTAACATTTGGCCAACACTACATGTATAATTACCTCCAATATTGTAATACTCACCCGAAAGTGGGTTTATAGTTACAAGCATATAATAAGCACGAACGGCATCTCTGACATCTGCCCACGTTCTTAAAGAATCTAAATTACCAACCTTAATAATTGGTTTTTGGATTCCAGCTTCAATCATTGCAATTTGTTTAGCAAAACTAGACTCGGCAAATACATCTCCCCTTCGGGGACCAGTGTGCGTAAACATTCTTGTAGTAATAACTTTCATATTATAGGCTTCTCCATAATACCTTCCCAAAAGATCCGTTCCTACTTTTGAAATTGCATATGGTGAAGCTGGATGAAATGTACAGTCTTCTTTTATGGGAAGTTGATCATAGGACACCCTTCCAAACACTTCCGATGAAGCACAAACATGAATAACGGGATCTATTTGGATAGATCTAATTGCTTCTAATAAGTTTGCAGTTCCAATTATATTGGTTTGAAGTGTTTCGAGTGGTGCATTAAAACTGGTTTTAGGATAACTTTGAGCTGCCAGATGAAAAACATAATCTGGTGCAGTATCGCGGAGCGCGGTAAACAAGGAGACATAATCGTTTAAGTCTCCATATACCAAATGAAGTCGTTCCTTATTGTTAATTTTATCAAACAAGTGATCAATGTTTTCGAAATTGTCATTCCAACGACAAAACCCATATATATCCCAATCAGTATTTTCTAAAAGAAAATCAACTAAATGAGAACCCACCATTCCCGTAATCCCAGTTATTAATGCGCTGCTCATTTGATATTTACTACCTTAAGGGGATATCTCTTCTTTTTGCATTTTTACCTATTAAATATTCTTCACCTTTTGAAATGTAGCAACAAGAATGCCATGGTCGAGATCGATTTGAATTATTTGAATAAGACCCATGTATGCAATGGCCATGAAGAAAAACAACAGAATTTTTCGGAATAATAACATCAGTTTTCTTATCAATAAACTCTTCTGGAATCGTACATTTACTCCCCGGATTAGAATTTGTATCTTCCCTAAAACTCTTTTGGGGTAGTGCATTTTTTAAACCTGCCTTATGACTACCAGCATATACATATATTGTTCCGTTTTCTACATTAGCATCCCTTAAAAACCAATTAGTAGTAATATACTCGCCATTTCTATCTGCAACATACCATCCGTCTTGATGCGGTCGCCAAGCTTGAGTGCAATATGGTGAATAAGCTTCTTTAAAAATAAATTGACTGCTTAAACCAACTACTTCTCTTCCTTGTAGTGTTTCCAAGATTGAAACTATAGTTGGATGCTTCATAATATATTGCGAAAACTCTGAAGTCTCAGCGATTTCTTCCACGGTTAGATCTGACTTAACCCTTTCATCCTGAGTATAAAGTTCTTCATAACGATCTGGGTTCACAATTGCCGCGAAATCTTTATTAGCATGTCTTCTCATATACTGGTTATATTTTTTAGCTTCTTGATCAGTAAAAATATTTGAAACAATTAAATAACCATTTTCTTTATAAAAATTAATTTGTTCTTGTATTAACATTATTATTTCCATACCACTTTAATGTTTTGGTAATTCCTTCTTCTAACGTATATATTGGTTCCCATCCAAACTTTTCTTTCACATGTGAACAATCTAAGAAAAGAGATGTGGGAATAGTCGGTTTTGATAAATCGTGTATAATTTCTAATTTCTTGCCGGAACATTTAATAATCTTCTGTACCAAATCTTTAATCTTTATTCCTTTGCCCAAACCCACATTAAAAAGCTCAAAATTTTCTACTTGTTTATTGATGGCAATATCTACAAAGCGCACCAAATCTTTTACATACAATAAATCTCTTGCTTCTTCTCCTGTACCCCATACAACAATTTTCCCATCATTTGAATTCATTACTTTAGTAACAGTTGCTCCGAATACATGGGACTTTTCTAAATCATATTTGTCATAGGGTCCATACATATTTGAATGTCTAATAGCTGTATGTTTCGTTCTTCCCAAACTAGCATAAAACTTACACATATTTTCTAAATATACCTTTGTGTGGCCAGTTCCAAAATAAAAAGGGAGAATTTCATCTGCCATATCAAAATCAGATTCTTTAAGAGCTATTTGTGATTTTTGATACATAATTGTACAACTAGGAAATATAAAGTGCTCAATTCCCTGCTCAAACGCCTCTCTTAATAGAATAGAATTCATTATCGCATTATCGGCCACATGAATATAAGGTTTTGATACGATATCTTTTGCTCCGCTAGTAGTTGAAGCAAACTGCAATATAATATCTACCCCTTTTAAAGCTTCTTTAGCATGTTCTGCATTTCTTAAATCACAATTAATCCATTCAACCCCATCATATTCTCTTAAAGGGGGGCGTTTAAAATGTGTAGCTTTAACACTATATTCTTTTTTTTTATAATAATGATCTAAAAGATTTCTACCAATAAATCCAGTGGCTCCACAAATCAAAATTTTTTTCATCTCAATTCTCACTTAATACAGGTTTAAATTGCGGCGGTCTTCCATCAATTACGAGTTCATCCAAACCATTCGATTTAGTAAATTCTTTATAAATCAAATCAGCAACATATGAGGAATCTAAACCATATGTATATTCTTTTACTGTTCTAATTCTGCTTGGATAAACATTCATAATTTTCATATTATCGTCTGCTGCTTCTATTCTTAAACTTTTAGAAAAACCCTTCAGTCCCCATTTAGTGGCAGAATGTATGCTTCTGTATTTCTTAGATTCTAGCCCTACAATTGAATTAATATTTATAATTCCACCTGGGCTGTTTTTCTTTAAAACAGGATAAAGCTTATGAGACAAAAAAATAGGAGAAAACAAATTCGTCATCATACTTTCGTTTACCTGTTCCACAGACATTTGTGCAAGAGGTAAACCATAACAGGGAATAGCTGCATTATTAACAAGGATAGAGATACCATATTCTAACACATTGTCGTATATTTTTTGAATCGTAATTTGTTCTCTTAAATCTCCTTGAATTGTGCATATTACATTATTAAGGCTTTGTTTAGCTTCTTGAATTTTTTTTGCATCACGACCATGTAAAATAATACCATGATTATTTTCTGCAAATTTCTGAGCTATTGCAAATCCTAATCCCTTACTTGATGCTGTTATTATTACATTACTATTGATATCTTGCATCATTGCCGAAAGGCTCCTTTTTGATTTCTTTACTTTCTATTATAATTTTTTCATCATTAGTAATACATTCATAAAGATAGGCACCTTTTTTATTACACCACCACACTACTTTTTCACACCATTCTTCCCAAGAACCCCACGTTTCAGTAGTTCTATCGATGACATGTTCAAATTTACCAGTAGAAAAAATAATGTTTTCACCTTTCATTACAGTATCATAAACATCCCAAATATTGTAATCCAAAGTAATGTTACAATCATTTTTTTGATTAGGCAATTTTATTAATTTCTTATTCAATTCAACTGCTTGAGAAATTACATCTTCATATTCTTTAACATCAGCATCATCCAAAATTTCATACAAAACATTTTTAGCATCTTTATAAAATTCATCTATTTCACCACTGGTTACAACATTTATAAATGCTAACTCATCTGGAGGCCACCAAATATTTAGCCATTTTTTGGATGGAGCAAATTCAGGCCCACCAGACTGCATATCCCTAGAATGTTTTAAAAATTGTTGTTTAATTTTTGACAAAGCAGATTTATTATCTGATTTTTCTCCCAAAAAACCATTGAACAAAGTTTCATAATCAACACCAAAAACAGCATTTGCAATTATTAAAGGAATTTGAAAAATTTTGTTAAAGTGTAAAAAGCCTACCATATATCCAAAAGACCTAGTTTTTACCCATTCTTCTCCAGGCATTGAATTTGTTCCTATAACCATTTGTTGAACTTCTGGGACTTCTTCCGATTCTATTTTTCCATGAATATTAATGATGGTACTATCTACTATCTCCATTCCGTATTTCTTTAGATAACCTAATTCTGCCATTTCGGTGTTTGGAAGTATAGATAAGTTATTAAATTGAATTCTATTATGTTGGCCCATTTTTATAAGATCGGACACACCTTTAGAAAAACTTTCGTAAGTCTCTAAAGGAAGACCTAAAATCATATCCGAAAATGTTTTAACTCCATCATCTGTAAATTTTCTTTGCAACTCCACAAAAGGTGCCAATCGAATATTTCCCCTCTTGATAGCATCTAATGCAGGTTTGTGCATTGATTGAAATGCAATATTAACACCTTTGCTTAATCCCGATTTTGATAGAAGCTTTTGTACTTCGTAAGATGAGTCCGAATTATTCTTCGTATTTTGAACAGATAAAGCGTGTGGATATCCATATTTTTTTTTATTATCTGCAAACCTTTTAGCAATTGCAAAATCTCTTTCTTTATAAATACCAAAATTTGCATCACAGCAAAATATAAATTCGATCTTCTTATCGGAAAACCAATCAGCCTCTAAAAAGAGCCTATCTTCAAGACTATATTTCTGCACCTTCTTTTTAAATCCAACTCCCCAATCACAAAAAGTGCAAGAAAATGGGCACCCTCGATTTGTTTCCCACAAACCTATCCACTTTTCATCAGGATTCATTTCAATAAGTGAATCAAAATATCCATCTAAGAAAGGAGAAGGAATCTCATTCATATCCTTAATTCTCTCACCTTGAGGTTTTGAAATTATTTTACCGTTACTATCTTTATAAGTTATGGAAGGTACCAAATCCCATCGCTTTTCAGAAAAATTTTCTAATAAAGAAGCAAAAACCCTCTCTCCTTCTCCAATTGCTGCAATATCTATAAAATCATACTTTTGAAAATATTCTGCTGTATTCTTGTCAGGTACATGACAACCTCCAAAAATAATCAAACAGCTGGGATTAACTTTTTTAAGTTCTTTAGCTATTTCTAAAGATAAATTATGATTCCATACATAGACACTAAACGCTGCAATATCTACATCCTTGAGATAATCAACTGCATCCTTAATCTTAACTCTCTTATAAATGGGATTTAAAAATTCAAAATTTTCAATATCCCCAACATGAAACTTGGCATATGAATATAAAAATCCTAATGAAAGAGGCAAATAATTTTGGCCCGAAAAACTATTGTTGATCTGAATCGTTCCTACTTTAATTTTTTTTGAGGACTTCATTATCAATGTACCATCTAACTAGGCCACTTACCCCGTCTTCTAATGAAATTTCTGGCTCGAAGCCCAAGGACTTGGCCCGATGAACATCCAATACTCTAACTTTATCTCCCACAATTTTATTAGTATCCCATATAATTTCAGGATTTTTATCCGTATTCTTCATTATAATATTAAGAAGTTCTTTAATTGTGTGCCTCTTTCCACTTCCCAAATTTACGGGGAAAGAGGGTCCGGGAGATTTTTCCATAACAAGCATCATTCCCTTAGCAACATCCTTGCTGTGTATAAAATCTCGCACATTTGATCCATCTCCCCAGACCACTACCTTTTCTCTATTGTTAATAACTTTTTTGATTAGAGAAGGCACCACCATTGCTCCATCAGAATCAAAATCATCATAAGGACCATAAGTGTTAGCTGGGCGTACTATTGAAATATTTTCCCAATTATATTGTATTTTATATGCTTCGGTTTGTAATTCTCCCATTCGTTTAGCCCATCCAGCAAATCTATCATTTTTTGAAGGAAATGTTTTCCATACATCATCTTCAAAGAAAATATCTGCTGGTGCATAAACTCCTAAAGTACTGGCATATAAATATCGTTTAACATTACATTGCTTGGCGGCTCTTAATAAATTTGTATTAAAGAGAATCATCGAATCAAAATGATCAACGGGTCTTTCTTTCATCGCCTTTGGTGATCCTTTAACACAAAGCAAGTTAAAAACATAATCCATCTCATAACATGCCTTCAAACAATTATCATAAATGGTTAAATCAAGGGACATTTCATGTATCCCATCTATATATGTCTTTTTTAAATCTGCTATCGATACATTTGCGCCTTCTTCTAATAAAAGATCAATTAATTGTCTCCCTATTAATCCCGCACCACCAGCAACTAAAACATTCTTATTTTTAAACATTATTTAATTTTTCACATAGATGAACTAATTGCTGCTCAGTAATTTCAGTGTGATTTCCTATATATAAACCATTCTCGTGTATATAATCAGCATTATTTAAGTTGTTAGATATTATAAATTCATACCTTTTTAAATATGGTTGTCGTGCTTGATTCCCTCCACCAGCGGTTCCAAGGCGATATTCTACATTCTCATCTTCCAAAATATCACAAACTTTTTTTAATAATTCTGTGTGTTGTTGTTTTAATATTAAAGGTAATGCAAAACTACTATTTCCCTCTAAATTAAAATCAGTTCTAAAAATTTCAGGATTTAAATTGCTTAACCACAAATGTAAATTTTTACTTCTCTGTTCGATATTGAAATCTAAACGAGTCAGTTGTTCTAGCCCCAATACAGCATTTATCTCGGTACTACGCATATTATAGCCAGGTACAGCAAATGTAAATAACGGATTTAAATCAGATTCATAATATTTATCATGTACTTCCTTGGAAACCTCACGGGTCATACCATGTGATCTAAACAATTTAGCAAGTTGATAAATACGATAATCATTAGTGGACAGAATACCGCCTTCAATCGTGGTGATGTGATGTCCAAAATAAAAAGAAAAACATGACATATCTCCAAAAGTACCAACTTTATTTCCATCATAAGCTGCGCCGTGTGATTCACAACAATCCTCAATTAATAATAAGTTTTTTTCTTTTGCAAGCTTAATAATCTTTTCGTTTATTGCATTGAAACCTAAACAATGCACTAAAACAATAGCTTTTGTATTTTCGTTTATTGCCGCCTCAATATTTTCATAAGAAATAGATAAAGATCGTGGGTCCACATCCACAAAAACAGGTGTAAAACCTGTGTTAATTACAGAAGAAACACAAGATACCCATCCAATGGGGGGAACAATAACCTCGCCACCTTTTCCCTTCAATTCTCTTACAATTGCCGCAGAAATATAGTTTACAGACGATCCTGAGTTGACCATCACACTGTATTTTACACCAAGCCACTTAGACCACGCAACTTCAAATTCCTTAACTTTTGGTCCATTAGTAAATCGATTACTGTTTAAAATAAACTCTGCTAAGTGTTCTTTATCTTTTTGCGAAATATTGTCATTAATTAACGGCCATTTAAAATTCATTATTTGTTCTCCTTATCGGTGTAACCAACGGGTCCATATCCATGCGCCTTAACAAGATCTTGAAGTTTTAAATAATTGTCAACAATTATTTCACTTTTCTCTCCTTCGCCCCATGGCGTATTTTCATCGTACTCAAAGGTCAAAGTTGGAATCTCTTTTTCGTACCTGCTGTGCATATGCATAGTATTTTCCCATGATGTTTTAATCTCTTTAATTCCAAACTTTTTTGGATTGTTATAAACTGCGGTTCCCGGTCTAACTGTAAAAAGCGACAAATATACAGCATCTGGATTTGTCTCTTGTATAAACGACCAAGTTTGTTCTACAATGTTCGGTGGCTCTCCAGGTAGACCAATAATCATATAGATGCGAGTTTCAATTCCTGCCTTCTTAAGAAGCTTTATACTTT
>Ga0209756_1000250_pt1 | contig 53111 bp, 51 predicted proteins | sample ETNvirenome_6_85_FD_184071 | JGI IMG/M metagenome (GOLD analysis project Ga0209756, IMG submission 184071) | Marine viral communities from the Pacific Ocean - ETNP_6_85 (SPAdes) (version 3) | ecosystem: Environmental > Aquatic > Marine > Oceanic | place: Pacific Ocean | collected 2013-06-19 | reverse complement strand
TAGACTCAGATGGTTGGGGCGACGCATGCGACACCTGCCGCACTAGTTGGAATCCAAATCAATTTGATAGGGACGCTGATGGTCTTGGGGATTCTTGCGACGAGGATCTAGACGGAGACTCGGTAATTAATTCTGAAGATAATTGCTCAGATGTGGGAAATCCAAGTCAAACTGACACCGACGGTGACGGTTGGGGCGATGTCTGCGATTCTGATGATGATAATGACGGGGTTTTAGACCTAGTTGACGAGTGCCCACTCCTTCACCGTCGTGACTATACCAAAAACATGCAGTGTGTAACGGATCATGACAACGACGGTGTTAATGACCATGCAGATAATTGTATCTCCGTCTACAATCACCACCAAATCGACTCAGATAGAGACGGCATTGGGGACGAGTGTGACTTTGATATGGACGGCAATGGAATCTCAGACGTATCTGAGTGGAGTCCGGACGATTATTGCGCGAACGGGGCAGTAGGTTTCGTCAACGCCGCAGAATGCGAGGAAGTGGGAAAGACCGATGTGGTGGGCTCTGGAGAGGAATTGACGGGGTGTAACGTTTTGCTCCCACAGCCATTGGTACTCCCTTTTCGGAGATAATAAATGAAGATCTTAAAGCATATCCCTGAATGTGAGCAGATTCTCACCCCAGAAGCCCTCGAATTCTTAACTAAGTTAACTGAGGGTTACGGCCAAAAGATTAAAAATCTATTGAATCTGCGCAAAACTGGCTCAAAGACAACATTTCTCTCAGCCACACAGTCAATTCGTGAGGATGATTGGACAGCAGCTGCAATTCCTGAGGATATTTTAGATCGGCGAGTTGAGATTACGGGACCGGTTGATCGAAAGATGATCATTAATGCTATGAATTCTGGGGCTAACGTCTTTATGGCTGACTTCGAGGATTCAAACTCACCAACATGGGAAAATTGCATCCTAGGACAGGTTAATCTTCGCGACGCAGCCGTAAAGACAATTGAGTATCACGATAATGTAAAGAACAAACACTATAAACTAAATAGTGAAACAGCCACATTATTCGTTCGCCCCCGCGGGCTGCACCTAACCGAGAAGCACTTGACTCATAATGGCGAAGCTATTCCAGCCTCATTATTTGATTTTGGATTGTATTTCTTTCACAACGCTGCATCACTAATAGAACAGGGAACACGCCCTTATTTCTACCTTCCAAAACTGGAACATTTCCACGAAGCACAACTTTGGGCCGATATCTTTGCCTTCTCTGAGAGAGAATTAGGGATTGAGCATGGTACCATCCGTGCAACAGTACTTATAGAGACGCTGCCAGCAGCATTCCAGATGGATGAAATCATTTATGCCCTCCGTGAATACTCTGCTGGACTCAACTGTGGTCGATGGGACTATATCTTTAGTTATATCAAAACTTTACACGGAGATTCAGCCTGTTTGGTACCAGATCGGGACCAAGTTACGATGACTCAGACCTTCATGCGTACATATAGCGATTTGCTGGTACACACGTGCCATCGTAGGGGTGTTCACGCCATGGGAGGTATGGCGGCTCAAATCCCCATTAAAAACGATTCTGAGTCCAATGAGAGGGCTTTAAACAAAGTTAGAGAAGATAAACTGCGGGAGGTCCAAAATGGACATGACGGAACCTGGGTTGCACATCCAGGATTAGTACAAATTGCAAAAGAGATTTTTGACGAGCATATGCCAACTCCGAACCAAATTAGCCGACAGACAGAAAATACAGCTTTCGAGGAGGATTTAGTAAAACCCCCGAAAGGAACGTTTACCGAATTTGGACTACGTAAGAACATTGAAGTCTCACTCCGTTATTTGAATTCGTGGCTAGCAGGAAATGGGTGTGTCCCAATAAACAATCTGATGGAAGATGCTGCGACAGCAGAGATATCAAGAGCACAGATTTGGCAATGGCTGAAGTATGACGTAGTACTGGATACATACCAAGTCGTGACGCCCGATTATTTCAACGAGGTGCTGGACGAGGTAAGTGAAGAAGTTTCCAGTACCGAAGAAGCAACTGGATTGTTAAGGAACTTCTGCTTAAACGAAACATTAGATGATTTTTTAACTATAAAGGCTTATGAATTACTATGAGAAACGACGATATCATCAGACCATACTCATCTGTAGACGTATTACGACTGAGAGGTTCAATACAGGAGAGCTATACAGTGGCCACAAGGGCTGCTGAGACACTTTGGGGACTATTAGAGTCCAAGCCCTATGTGCACGCCATGGGGGCTGTGACGGGCAACCAGGCTATGCAAATGGTAAAGGCTGGGATGGAAGCAATCTACTGTTCAGGCTGGCAGGTAGCTGCCGATGCAAATGATTCACACGAGATGTACCCTGATCAAAGCCTGTACGCCGCTCACAGCGTCCCGATGCTTGTACAAAAGATCAATAACGCTTTTCGTCGAGCAGATCAGGTTGAGTGGCTTGAGAATAACTGCCAAACTCAACGTGAGTGGTTTGCTCCTATCATAGCCGACGCTGAGGCTGGCTTCGGCGGCCCCTTAAATGCATTTGAACTGATGAAGTCAATGATTCGAGCAGGAGCAGCAGGCGTACACTTTGAAGACCAGCTTAGTTCTGCTAAGAAGTGCGGTCATCTGGGAGGAAAAGTACTTGTTCCGGCTTCTGAGTTCATTAAGAAGCTTATTGCAGCTAGATTAGCGGCAGACGTCATGAATACTCCCACGGTACTTATCGCTCGCACTGACGCCAACAGTGCCAGGCTGCTAACGTCTGACGTTGATCGTGAGGATACCCCATTCATTTGTTCTGGAAATATTACTAGCGAGGGTTTCCGACATATTTATGGCGGTATTGATATGGCTATCAATCGGGGACTCCAGTACGCCCCATATGCTGATTTGTTGTGGTGCGAGACTGGAAAGCCAGATTTAGATGAAGCTAAGCAGTTTGCTGAGGCTATTCACGACAAGTATCCCAATAAAATGCTAGCATATAATTGCTCGCCATCGTTCAACTGGAAGAAAAACCTAGACGATAGCACAATTGCTAAGTTCCAACGAGAACTTGGGGCGATGGGATATAAATTTCAATTCATTACCCTCGCCGGTTTTCATAACCTGAACTACAACATGTTTGAGTTGGCCCGCGATTATGAGAAGAGAGACATGTCTGCGTATTCGGCACTTCAAGAGAAAGAGTTTGAATCTGAGAAACACGGATACACAGCAACAAAGCATCAGAGAGAAGTGGGAACAGGCTATTTTGACTTAGTTGCTCAAACAATATCTCAGGACTCTTCTACGTTAGCCCTAGACGGCTCGACAGAAGAAGAACAATTTTAGAAAAACACTTGACACCGTTCCTCAAACCGTGTATTATATTACTATGATTTGGGGAAGTGGTGGAATGGCATACACAGGAGACTTAAAATCTCCCGCCCCCGGGCTTGCGGGTTCAAATCCCGCCTTCCCTACCATAAATTTAACTGAAGGAGGTTATTATGTTTAAAACACAGGCAGCAAGAACACTAGTGGGTTTCCTACTATTGATATTGTTTAATTTTACGTGCTTCTGGAGTATCACTAGCGATGCTGCCGAAGCTGCCAAAGGTACTTTGGTGCTATATTTCGCACTCGGTGGTCTAGCGACTACTTGGTTTGTTATTGATGATTGGGTTAAGAAAGGAGAAGCTTAAATGAGCAATGTAATTCAAATTGAATCTTATAAGGACGATGAAAAGAAGGAGGTAATTCTTTCAAAAGAAGAGCACGTAAAGAATTACCTTAAGGATCTTGTAGCCACTGAGGATGCTATGGCACCCTTCAAAGAACACAAGAGGGATGTGCGCAAATCTTACATTGACGAGGGTTATCTGACCAAGGAAGAGATTTGGGCGGCCGTCAGAGCTTACCGGATGATTAAAGACGAGAAGGATATTGACGCACTTGTTGAAGCTTACGAACAAGTAAAGAAGATGATTCTTTAGGACGGCGGAGGTAAGGAGGGTGATCACGGAAGAAGAGATTAAAGAGGTTCTTAAATTTGTCGAAAAAGACAAAAGATTTGGAGTAGCCTTCCGCGGCGCTTTATCACAAATCAGACACAAGCTTTATCTTGACTCTCTCGGCTACAAAGTTGAAGTCACAGAGTCCGACAATGCTGGAAATCCAGACTTTATTATAAATGGAAAAACAATGGAACACAAAAGAGCAAGAAATGAAGCTTATCCTGATGGATGTCTAAAAGCCGAGTTCCAGAAAAGTAGAGGAAAAGTACCAGATAGGCTTTATGACAACGCATTTTCTGATTTTGTTTCTGTTGATGTGAGTGAACATACAGGAGTAAAAAATGATTATCGTTACGCTCGAACCAATGAACTTCGGTGCCATAGGACTTATCGGAATAAAATTGCTTCTATGCAAAAAATAGAAAAGACATGGGTTTCAGATTTACAACTTTTGTTGGAAAACAAATGATCGTCTTACTTTGGATAAACTTTCCTTGACATTTGGTTTTTAATCTGGTATATTAAGAACATGGGCGATTATCTCCTCGGTCTTATAAACCGTAGAAAGAGTAGCAGGTCACACCTGGGTTCAAGCCCCAGATCGCCCACCAGAGTAAAGAAATGAGAGTAAAAAGAGTTACACCAATCAGCAGGACAACCATGAATGGACAACAAAGATATCTCGAAGAATATGAGAAGTATAAGCACATTGAGATCACCCCGGGTGAATACCACCTGAAGTCCAATCCGACCATCAAGCTTGTTGTAATCAGTATACACGAAGATATTGGCCGGGTTCTTGTTAAGACGGTGAAGTCTGGGAACGAAAGAGAGCGTACGCTCCATTGGTGCAGGAAAAATTTAGTGCCTATCAGATGACCAACCAACTAACTAATAAAGAGAGCGAGGGAATTCAACCTATGGCGACAGCAGCGGATCTACGAGCACTTGCGAAGCAAAAAAGCTTTGTAGAAAAGGTGGCTCTAGCAGAAGTTATCTGCGGTGAGGAGAGTGATAAGTTGTTTTTGCGGGAAGGTGTCCGATACAAGTTTCTTGAGTTTGATGCCGAAGTAAAGCTCGTCATAGTACAGCAGTTGATGCCCTTTGACACAAGACTAACGCATACCATGATAGTCCCCCTTAAAGAAAGAGTCTCCTCAGAAGTACACAAGCGGTGGCATGTAACCATCAAAGTTAGGAATAGTATTTGGCAGGGCAAGACGAAAACGGCAGCGTCGTCAAGATAGATGAATTTTAATTTCGATTATAAGTCATATCTACAAGGATATGGATGCTATACTGAACGAGTTATAAAAGACGGCCGTCAGATTGGGTTTTACACTGTACAAACTCCTGGGAATGGGCTGATTGTTTCATTTCGAGAGTATGATACAGAAGATTCGTCCTGGCGCACGAGGCGACCAACCGTGGTCAGACAGAAGATTGGAATAGCGGTACCGCTCCTTAGCGCCTCTCTGGAAAGAGAGGTCGACCGCGCGACCGCCCTATTGCTTGAAGAACTTGCCGTCGGAGCACAAGATGAGTGAAAGTAGGAGACTTAGTCATGATCGACAGTCAAAAACTCTTCGTGTGGAGCAGATATTACCACGACAAGATTGGCGTGATTGTAGAGATTGATCCGAATTATGAGGGAGATATGGTGAGAGTACTCTTTGATGACATGACAACTCATCTATTCCACATTAATTTTTTGGAGCTTGTATCAGCCGGTGCCGAGAAATAGAAAAAAGAGAAGAAGAAACACTCCGGAGGTTTTAGATCTCCACGGTTTGGACTACGACACAGCTAGAAGCACCACCATACGATTCTTAGAATCACGCTGGAATTCAGGCAAAGAAGTTCACATAATTACTGGCAACTCATACGACATGCAACAGCATGTCATAAAAGTCTTTTTAGAGTACAGATTAACATATGAAGTTGGTGATCATTCCAATACGGGGTATCTAAAGACTTGGCTTTTATAAGAGCGACAGCATACTTACCATATGCCCAAGCGTAAGCCAAAAAAGCTTTTAGACGACAAAGAACATTTATTTACGATGCTCTCTGCTCTCATTAAGAAGTTCGGGGGTGAAGTAAAGATTACTAAAAAAGATCTGGAGAATATTAAGCCCTCCGAGGGACTGAGTCTAATCTATGATCCTGTAAAAAAAGAGATAATATTGAGATTTATCGAAATGGGTCTTAAAAAAGACAACGTAATCAATTAGACTAAAAATACTAACGAGGACACATGAAAAAGCAAAAAATTAGCTATCACCTGTGGGGCGTCAAGAAACCCTACAGCACACCTGAGGGAAGTTTTCTTACTTTTAGAACTTGGGAGTACATAAAGCCATGTACCGCTGACCGTCGTGCCATAACTGGCTTAGATCACAGGAAATATAGCCAATTAGAGATTCGCGAAGAGAACACGGGCCGAGTCGTAGAAAACTTTGCAATCCTCCTTTCAGAAGAATAAATTTTTAACTTAAACACTTTTTAAGGTTTGTAGACCCTACTTATTTTAGGGTGAAATGGTTATCGTTAACGATTATACTACTTCTGACAACACTAAGCCTGTCCTGTATTTCTGACTCTTTCCCCACTGCTGCTCGCGGTTCCTTCATCAAAGTACGAAACGAAAATTACTTCGAAGTTTGTGACAAACAAAAAGACTGCACTGTTGTAGAGGACCTCGTTGTGGGTAGTCAAGGTTCTGGCGCCGTTATCGCCACTAATTCAATTGGTGTTTTCATATTGACGGCCGAACATGTCTGTCGCAAGATGGACAAGAAGATCGTTCAGATATTTGGGAATATATTGATTCCGCAGAAAATCAGAAAAAAGAAAAAGATAAGAATTAAAAAGAAAATGCACGTGCACACGTTCATGGGGGATAAGTCGATCGCCGATATCGTGGCAATGGACGAAGAGCTAGACGCTTGCATCCTGTTTGCTAAGAGGCTTTCAGTTAAGCCTCTCAAACGATATTATGGAGAGTTGGACGTCGGCGAAAAATACTACAATATTGCTTCCCCTCTTGGCTCAGCAGAGACCAAATTTGTTCCTCTTCTGGAAGGACGTTTTCTAGGTAACTATAATCGGTTTACGACGTCCTTTTCAATCCCCGCCGCCCCCGGTAGTTCTGGTTCTCCAATAATAGACGGTCGCGGCCGCCTCGTAGGAGTACTTCATTCCGTAATACGAGGATTCCACCACGTTACCTTTGCTTCTGATGTGACTCTCCTTAATCGCTTTATTGATGACAACATTACTGATTATTATGATTCATGGCATCGAAATATGTTGGAATTAACAAGACCCAAAACTAATTAAATTAAGGTTAATCGTGGCAAAGAAGACATATATTCTAGATACAAACGTCTACTTGACGGACTCCAATTCAATAAAATGCTACGGAAACAACGATATTGTTATCCCACTCAAGGTGTTGGAGGAAATTGACAAGCACAAGAAGCGTCAAGATGGTGTGGGCACAAACGCTCGACGCACGATTAGGGCTCTAGATGAGCTTAGAAGCGCCGGAAGCTTACGTAAAGGGGTGCGTATAGGAAAGAGCCTTGGGAATGCTAGGGCGGTCCCTTACGACGGCGCATCGACCCTCCCAACAGACTTCCCCACCGGAAACGCCGATAACGAGATCATAGGCGTTGCTCTCAAAGAAATGGAAACCTCTCCTCGCAAAAAGGTGGTTCTAGTTTCTAGAGACATAAACATGCGCGTAAAGTGTGATGCCCTAGGGATATTGTGCGAGGATTACGTAGACAACCAGATTGTTGATCATATCGATGAGCTATATGACGGATTTTCTAACCTCTTGGTAGATGATCAGTTGGTAGACCGTTATTACAGTAGCGAACCGGTTATCATAGATAAAGATGAGTTCAGCCTAAACCCTAACCAGTTTATCATGTTGGTTTCGAGTGCAAATTCTAAAAAAACAGCGTTGGCAAGATTCGCAGATCATGCAACACCTCTGCAAAAGGTAACCCAATTCAGTAAGGACGGTGTATGGGGTGTCCGTCCTCGCAACAAAGAGCAGTCGTTTGGGCTCGATCTATTGATGAATCCGGATATCCCCATTGTAACTCTAGTTGGCAAGGCTGGTTGTGGTAAAACGCTAATGGCGATCGCTTCTGGGTTAGAACAAGTGTTAGAACAAAAAAGATACAGTCGCCTGGTAGTATCCCGCCCTGTTCAGCCACTCGGGAAAGACATCGGATACCTTCCAGGGACACTAGAAGAGAAAATGACTCCATGGTTAGCTCCTATCGAGGACAATTTAAAATACTTGATGGGAAATGACAAAGATGTGTTGGATATGTACGTTGATAAGGGGCTCATCGAAATCGAAGCACTAACCTATATCCGCGGCCGCTCAATTGCGAATGCTTATATTGTAATAGATGAGGCACAAAACTTAACAAGTCACGAATTAAAGACTATAATTACAAGAGTCGGTGAAGGAACCAAAATCATATTGACCGGAGACGTGGAACAGATTGACAATGCATACATAGACGAGACCTCAAATGGTCTAACCTATGCTATTGAAAAATTCAAAACACACGATTTATCTGGTCATATTACACTCAAAAAGGGAGAGCGTTCCCGAGTAGCAACACTGGCATCGAAGGTATTATGACAAAAGAAATAAAAGAACTGGAAACAAACCCAGCATTAGAAGAAAAGATAATAGGAACAACAGGCTTGAAAGAACTGGTTGTAAATTATGTCGGAGATAAACTGGATCCAGAAAACGAAGAAGTGACTTTGGAGATGACGATCAACACATTTGCATCGGAATTCCCTGAGTTTCTTCTAACTGTGGCCGAGGAAAATTGGATGCGGGGCTACGCCCAAGGCTTAGAGGATTCTACAGCTAACGAGGAAGACACCTCCACCGAAGAAACTCCCCCCCCGACGTAGATACACAGGTGCAATCAACAACAAGCTATAGCCTTTACGGAATTCCAATTCTGTTTAAAGACTCATTTATAGAGCCAGTAGATTTGACATATGTCATAGATGAAATAGAGAACCGCGTGCCCAGAACCCTGTTCTATGGCATTGATACTATTGTTATTGGAGAATTTGAGGACTTTGTTGAGAAGAATACAAATGCCAAATATGAAAATGGTTCCATTATGGTTTCAAACCAGCAAGATGATGAAGATGACTTGATAGATGACATTGTACATGAGACGGCCCACGCCGTAGAAGAGTCTGATCCTGGATTTCTTTATTCGGATGGCAAAATAGAGGTCGAATTCTTAGGGAAGAGAAAGAGATTATTTCACTTGCTTAAGCAAGAGTTTAGTGGTAAGATGAATATATGGGCAAAACAGTTCCTAAACCCAGAGTACAATGCTCAATTTGACAAGTATCTATACGAAGTGTTAGGGTACCCATTATTGACGAGCCTATCTATGGGATTATTCGTATCTCCGTATGCTGTAACATCCCTCAGGGAGTATTTTTCTACTGGGTTTGAAGAATATTTTTTAAAGGATCGAAACTACTTAAAGAACATAAGCCCTGCGATCTATAATAAGATAGAAGGCTTACTGGAGGACGAAAACAGATGAACATAGATATAGAAAAAGAAGGCACCACCCTTCGAGCACATGTAGAGTTGCCAGCGATTAATCCTGATACTCCTTACAGTACAGAGAACAAAGAGATTTGGGTGAGTGGCACGGATGTGATAGAGGCAGTCCAAAGAAAATCATCGGTCAAAGATGGGTGGGCATGCATAGAATCTCCTCTTTTTTTACATAACCTGAATGAACGCACCAGAATCGGAACATGGGTTTTCGAAAAGAAGCAAAAAGCATCAAAAACAGCACAAAAGACAAATAGTGACACACGAACAACAAAACCAAAATCCCGCAGTAGCAAAAAATAAGCACATATCATATTCAGAACTGAAGAATTGGACAACATGTCCTCATTATCACAAGCTCGTTAACTTAGATAAGCTGCGAGCTTTCGAGGGTAATGAATATACTTCTTTCGGAACGGCTCTTCACGAAACTTGTGAAAAACTGATTCTAAAAGAAACAACAGAACCAGGGAAATACTTCTTGGGTTCTTTTGAGAAGCAGCTAGAAAAGCTGCCATCCACCGTTTTAGAAACCATGGATAAAGATCGTGTTTCACAAATGGAGACGCAGGGGCAGGTGCTATCAAAGATGGCTATTCCGGCCCTACATGACTATTTTGGTGAGTTTGAATATGTCTCCATTGAAGAACAACTATATGAGAATATTGAAGAATTTTCTAATGCACCATATAACTTCAAGGGGTATATTGATTTAGTGGTTAAAACCCCAGATGGCAAACACCACATCATCGATTGGAAGACCTGTTCATGGGGTTGGGATTCGCGCAAGAAGAACGATAAGATGATTACATATCAATTGACATTCTACAAATATTTCTGGTCAAAGAAACACAATGTTCCCCTCGACCAGATAGAAACTCACTTTGCACTCTTAAAGAGAACAGCAAAAAATAACCAAGTAGAACTGTTCCGTGTTACGAGCGGTAATAAAAAAATTGATAATGCTCTTAAATTATTGACAAAAGCACTATACAATATCAACAATAAGAACTTTTTGAAGAACAGGCTCGGGTGCAAATCCCCATGGGGATACTGCGAGTTCTATAATACTGAGCACTGTAAGTGAAGGATTAAGTTATGACTAAGAAACATAAGATACTGACGCTCGGAGACCATCCACTATCACCCTCCGGCGTGGGAACTCAAACTAGATATTTTATTGAGGGGCTCCTTAAAACCGGCCGCTATCAATTCTTTTCTCTCGGCGGCGCCATAAAACACGAAAACTACAATGCTGTTAAGACTGAGGAATGGGGCGACGATTGGGTCATCCATCCCATTGATGGGTATGGTACCAAAGAGGTTGTACGGGGGATCCTCCGTGCAGAAAAACCAGATGTAGTCTGGTTTATGACTGATCCACGCTTTTGGCGATGGTTGTGGGAGATTGAAAACGAAATACGTCCACTGTGTCCCATGGTGTATCACCACGTGTGGGATAATTACCCTTATCCCATGTTCAACAAGAAGTATTATGATTCTAATGACCACATCGTTACAATTTCAAAAGTAACCGACGATCTTGTCCGCACGGTCTCCCCGGACGTACCCTGCACGCGCATTGGGCACGTCGTTCCGGATATATTTCAGCCGTATCCTGACGAAGAGGTAAATAGTTTCAAGAGTGACAGCCTCGCCGGTACCAACTTCCCAGAAGACCGAGTTGTCTTTTTCTGGAATAACCGTAACGCCCGCCGGAAACAGAGTGGGTCCTTGATCTATTGGTTTAAGACTTTTCTGGACAAGGTTGGTCGTGATAAAGCACTTCTCATTATGCACACCGATCCAAACGATATGCATGGTCAAAACCTAGAGTACCTTCTTAAGAACCTTGGGATGAACAACGGGGAGGTGATGTTGTCAACACAAAAACTTGATCAAAAAACGTTGGCCCTAATCTATAATATGGCAGACTGTACCATAAACGTTTCAGATGCGGAAGGTTTCGGACTCTCAACCATGGAGTCGCTAGCCTGTGGTACGCCCATCATTGTTAATATGACCGGAGGGTTGCAGGAGCAGGTGACAGACGGAAAGAGTTGGTTTGGCATTGGCATGGAACCCACGTCTAAGGCTATTATAGGATCTCAAGATATCCCTATGATTTATGAAGACCGACTTTCTGAAGAGATAGTGGTTAAAGCTTTGGTAAAGATGTTTAACAAAACCAAGAAGCAGCGGGACGCCATGGGTGCACGCGGCCGCAAATATGTTATGAAGAATTATAATTTTGATAAAACCATGGAGGTTTGGGACGAACTTATGCAGGAAATTATTGAAACCAACGGTTCTTGGGACACCAGGAAGAACTATAAGAGTTGGCGCTTTGAAAGGATTAAGGTAGCAGCATGAGAAAAAAAGTAATAGTCCGAGGACCGGCTCTATCACGCAGCGGTTATGGAGAGCAGACTAGGTTCGCCCTTCGATCTTTAAGGGCACATGAGGAGAAATTCAACATTTTTCTCATTAATGTGGGGTGGGGCCAGACCAGTTGGCTGGCGCTTGATGACGAAGAGCGTCGCTGGATTGACCACTTGATTCATAAGACCATCGTTACGAACGAACAGCCTAACCCGAGGTACGATATATCTATCCAGGTTACGATTCCTAACGAGTGGGAGAGAATTGCAACTTGCAACATCGGCTTTACAGCAGGAATTGAGTGTAGCAAAATTGCCCCCGTATGGGTGGAGAAAGCCAATATGATGGATAAGATTATTGTTGTCTCCAATCACGCAAAATTCGGTTTTGAGAACACGGAATATTATGCCAAAAATAAGCAGACCGGGCAGGTTCTTCCCAATTATAAATGCGAGACTCCCATCACGGTAGCGAACTTCCCCGTACGAGAGATTACTCCAGAGGTACCGGAGATTGAGCTAGAGACGAATTCAAACTTCTTGTTTGTAGCTCAGAACGGACCCAGGAAGAACCTTGAAAACACTATAAGATGGTTTGTTGAGGAATTTAAGGATGATCCCGATGTGGGGTTTGTTTTGAAGACTTTCTGTGCTGATACATCAATTATCGATCATGAAAGAACTGTGAAGCTGGTCCAAAACATTGTTAAGAACACAAAACTGGCTGCAGAAGACATCAAATGTCAGATTTATGTAGTGCACGGAGAGATGAGCGAGCAAGAGCTTCACGGACTTTATGCACATCCAAAGATGACCGCCCTGGTCAACATCGCTCATGGCGAAGGGTTTGGGCTCCCCCTGTTTGAGGCTGCTTGCACTGGACTGCCCGTTGTTACCATAGATTGGGGAGGGCAGCTAGACTTTTTATACGCTCCGACCAAGAAAAAAGGATCAGACAAGATTAAATCTAAACGTCACTTTACGCGAGTTGATTATAACCTTTCGCCAGTTCAGGACGAAGCCCTCTGGGAGGGTGTGATTATAAAGGAGGCCCTTTGGGCATTCCCACGCGAGAATGCGTATAAAAAGGCTTTACGAGATACCCTAAAAAATATCAAGACGAAGCGCACCACCGCCAAGAAACTCAAGAAATATATCACGGAAAGGTTTTCTTTTGAGAATCAAAGCAAGATATTTGCTGATGCTACATGGGGAGAGGAAGAAGCTGAAGAGCCGTCGCGGTCTGAGTTTGCACAAGTCCAAACATTTGAATAATGATGTTGTATGTATGTTTTAATAGCTGACTTTTTTAAAGAAGATGTTCCCGGCGGCGGAGAGATTGTTAACGATGAAGTACTAAGAGCCCTGTCAGCCTCACAAGACGGTGAGTCGATCAGAATTCATAGTCATATGGTTACATTGCCCTTTATTGAAGAGCATGCGGGTTGCAACTTCATCGTTGGCAATTTTTTAAATTTATCTCCTGCGTCCCGTCGTCGTTTGCAGAGCGAGAGGTATGTGATTTATGAGCACGATCACAAGTACTTAAAAACGCGTGACCCGTCTGTTTTCCCAGATCTGCAGGCTCCAAGAGATCAGGTCATCAATCAAGAATTCTATCGCAGCGCCGTCGCAGTCGTGTGTCAAAGCAAGATGCATGCAGACGTAATGCATAAAAACACAGGCTTGAGGAATATCGTCAATGCCGGCGGCAACCCTTGGCCCGAGGAGCATCTGCGCGTTATAGAGAAGTATCTAGACTCCCCCAAAAAGGCACTATGTGGTATTATGGACTCGCCAAACAGTGTAAAGAACACTGAAGGCGCTATACGATTCTGTAAGCAGCAGGGGCATGAGTACAAACTAATCCCCCCGAGTACCCATGAGGGGTTCATCAAAGAGTTGAGTGAATGCGATAGTTTTGCATTCTTCCCCGGGGTCATGGAGACGATGAGCCGCGTTGTTGTGGAAGCAAAGATGCTGGGGTGCAAGATATATACCAACGCCCTGATTGGCGCCACGAGCGAGGAATGGTTTTCATTGAAGGGCGCAGAATTGATTGAACATATTAGAAATGCTCGATACGAAATCGCTGGATTGTTCACATCAGCCTTTTTGTCGGATAGGCGTTCTCCGTATGAAGACATCACGGTTATCCTAAACGCCTATAGACGCCCTTATAATTTGGATGCGCAAATCAAAGCAATAAGAGAACAGACAAGACCTCCAAAACAAATCTGGGTATGGGTTAACGATCACGAAGATCTCAACGGGTTTGATTTCACTCAAATAGATTCTGATAAGGTGTTCAGGAATGACCATAATTGGAAGTTCTACGGAAGGTTTGCGGGAGCGCTCCTGGCAGAGACAGAGCATATTGCTATATTCGACGACGACACAATTCCAGGCTCGCGATGGCTTGAGAACTGCCTAAGCACCATGGAGACCCATGAAGGTATCCTAGGATCAGCCGGCGTCATTCTTCAGGGAGATACTTATAATCCACATCAGCGCTGCGGTTGGCCAACCCACAATCCAGAAATAACACAGGTTGATCTGGTGGGGCACGCATGGTTTTTTAAACGAGACTGGTTAAAGTACTTGTGGGCCGAAGCCCCCATTACTTGGGACAACGGTGAAGATATGCAGTTCTCATATACTGCACAGAAATACGGAAACATTAACACCTATTGCCCGCCTCATCCTCCCGACGATAAAGAACTTCACGGTTCTATCTTAGGTAATGAATTAGGGATTGACGATAAAGCAACCTCCACCAATTCGAGCTTAAGCCATCATGCTTTCTTTTCCGAGAGGGATTATTGCGTAAGCACTGCTATCGCTCGTGGGTGGACGTTAGTAAAAGATCAGGAGAAGTAATATGCTGCTTATAAGTTTTGGAACACGTCCAGAATACATCAAGATCAAGCCATTAATCGAAGAGCTACAGGGAAAGATCGAGCACGTTCTTCTTTTTACAGGACAACATGAAGATCTTTTGGCTCACGTTTCAGACAGTACTGTAAGAAGGTTACAAATTGAGGATGGCACAAATCGCTTAGATTCGATTGTTTCTTCTATAATGAATTCTGATGAAGTCTTTGAAGGAGTGACGAGTGTGTTGATACAGGGTGACACTTCTTCTGCCTTTGCAATTGCATTAGCTGCGTTTCACAGAAAGTTAAAAGTGGTCCATCTTGAGGCAGGTTTGCGCACCTATGATCTGCAAAATCCATATCCGGAGGAGTTTAATAGACAGGCAGTATCTCGATTAGCCGACATCAACCTATGCCCCACGGAAGAGTCAGCCGCCAATCTAGCAAAAGAACGCATATCAGGGAAGGTATATGTGGTTGGTAATACTGTTTTAGACAACATCGTTGAAATTGAGCCAGAATATAGCAATAAAATTGTTATAACAATGCACCGAAGGGAAAACCACCCACTGATTAAAGAGTGGTTTGAGACTATTGACAGCTTAGCTGCACAAAACCCCGATCTAGAATTCATTTTGCCTATCCACCCCAACCCAAATGTTTATAAACACAAGGATATCTTTGAAAATGTCCGTGTCGTCGATCCTATGGGATACGAAGACTTCGTCAAGCTGCTTTCCCAGAGCCGTTTTGTCATAACAGATAGCGGAGGACTTCAGGAAGAGTCATCATTCTTTAGAAAGAAGTGCATTGTGTGTCGAAAGACCACCGAGCGCGTTGAAGGAATGGGAGTGTTCTCTACATTATGCCCCACCCCGGATGAACTGCCAGCAGCTTTCTCGTGGGCCTATGAACAGCCTGTTCCAGACCCCGACGAGCCGTGCCCCTACGGTGACGGACACACCTCTAAGAAGATAGCGGAAATATTTGTAGCTGAGGGAATATAGCAGTGTCCAAAGGATACATAGAAGACTTTTTCCTACTCCTAAACAAGCTTAAGAATGGAGAACCTTTTGCCTTCACTCGATATTCTGATGGTGAAGTTTTCGTTATGCAGAATAAGAAGGTTGTTTTAGAAGCTGACCATGTTGAGGTGGGGGATATCCGGTATAACTTTGGATATTCAGCCGATGACTACAAACAGTTCTTACCAGAGCGTGATTCCCATGTTAAGGAGGGATTGTTTGATTCTTTCGTATTCGAGAAGGAGAACTATTTCGTCGGCGCCGGTTGCGCCAATTGCACATGTGCCATAGGAGAGTTCATACCATGGCTCAAAGAACATTATCAGAACGGAGAAGAACATTGGACAACTCCCAATCTTTTCGTTAATGCCAATTATCCCTTATTCGTCAATCACTTCGTCCCAGAGTTTAAAAATCATAAGATAGTCATGGTTTGTAGTGAAAACGCTACATTCGACAACCTTCCGTTCGAGGTTACAAAAGACTTTAGGGTAGGAAAAAACTGCATTGTCAATGATCACCACTTGATTGAGGAGATTTCGGACTGGGTTACAGAAAACAATGTAGAAGAACACGTGTTTCTCTTCTCGGCTAGTAGCTTAAGTGAGATACTAATTCACAAATTGTTTAAATTATCCGCCAAAAACAGTTATATTGATATAGGGACAACACTCCACAAGTGGCTCGACCTTTCACTAGAGAGGGATTACCTAAAAGCGTATTGGAAAGGGCAGCCGCTTGGAGATATATACAAGTCGTGCGCCTAGAACTCGTTAAAAATGAATCCAAATATTGGGAGTTTATAAGAAATTTACGTAATGACCCCCGCTCACTTCCTGGGTTTATACAGCAAGAGTATATTGAGCCTGAACAACATATAAGTTTTATGATGACACATGGAGAAAAATTCTATATTTGTGTGGCTGACGACACCCCGGCCGGCTTCATACGGGTGATGGGGGATGATATCGGGGTTGCGACACACCCTGATTTTCAACGTCGAGGAATCGGGAAATTCATGGTTAATGAAGTGGTGAAACTGCATCCTGATTGTGTGGCCAAAATTAAGCTAGATAACGAAGCAAGCCTGAGACTGTTTGAAAGTTGTGGGTTTGTAAAGAAATACTACTTGCTGGATAGGGGATGAAAAAGTTTAAAAATTTCAAATCTGATGAGGAATTAAAAAAGTGGATATATGAGAGTATTGCCGAATGTAAGACTTCTTATCCTCTTTTTAATGGCGTTCTTCTTCCGACCGCTGTAGATATAGGGGCAAACGTAGGGGGGTTCTGCGTGCACGCCCATAAGCACTTCGAAAAAATCTACGCCTTTGAACCCTCCACGCAGAATTGCGGAGTTGCACTACAGGTTTTTGAACAATTACGCCTTAACAATATTCAATTGTTTAATCTGGCTGTCACAGCCCACCCCGGCCGATTAGTTAAGTTGAAACACCCATCTCATTCTGAGTTATTCTCGGGCAACATTACATGTCTGCAACAGATAGGAGAAGGGATAACGCTGCAGGATACTGGAGAAACGTGTGAGACTACTAGCCTAAACCAGATTTTCGAAAAACTTGAAATAGACAGAATTGATTATCTAAAGCTGGATTGTGAAGGCGGCGAGTATGATATCTTAGAAGGCTTACAGGATTGTGACAAAATAACGTTCATAGCTATGGAGCTTCATAACTACTACGGATTTGAGCGTAAGCAAAGCCTTCTTGATGAGCTATGCAATCACTTTTACTTATTTGAATTGTGGGACGGGCGCATCCAATTTGATGAAAAGTTGCCCAGTAGATCTATAAATGACCGCATCGGTGAGTTCCGCGAATTAGATAATGTGTTCGCTGTCAATAAGAAATATTATAAGCATTTATATTATATGCATTTATTGGAAAAAGGAGAAAGGATATAAACATGATAACAGTACCGAAATCAATAGCGATCGCTGGTCTTACTCGCCACGGTTATAATGCAGATATCAAATATATTTTATTTGATTTGGAGGAGCACAAGAAACATCTCATATGGGACTCTGCGGACATAGAGACCACGTTTGTTGAGACGGGCACGTTTTTTGGACACGGGGTTATGTCTGCCCTTATTCTAGGCGCCCGAGATATTCATTCTATTGAGCTTAGTAAACCTCACTTTTTGGCTGCGAAGTTAAAAATCACCCTACTGGCCATAGCAAACCCTGACATTCTAGTTGAGACGACTGCCAGGGAGGATTATTTTAGTGTAAGTTTTATGAATCAGGTCCGAATAAGCCTCTATCGGGGAGATAGTGGGGACACTCTCCCTCGCGTTTTGGAGAACATTGCCGACAAAGCTACCTTTTGGCTTGATGCCCACTGGGGCCCCGACATCAATAGCGATCTTACAGAGGATTCTCCTGCCGAAGAGTTATTCCCCATTTTTAAAGAGCTTGAAGCGATTAAAGCGCACAATATCAAGGAACATACGATCATGATCGATGATATCCATCAGTTTGAAGAGATATACCCAGGAAAGCTACCAACTCTTAAACGCCGGATAAAGAGCATTAACAAAAAATACAAATTTAAGAAGAGTTCGAAGTCCAGCAATGAGGGTGCGGGTAATATACTGATTTCGAAGGTTCCGGATGCTTCATAACCCCTACAGGAATCTCGCTACTCCCGAAGGTATAGAAGAGTGGGTCAAAGAAAGTATAAGAGAGTGCAGAAGCTCATACCCTATGGTCCAGACAAGACTACCTGTTGCAGTGGATATCGGGGCAAATGTTGGTGGGTTTTGTGTGCATGCTAGTGCCTTTTTCGAACAAATATACGCTTTTGAGCCGCTCAGGGACAATTACAACATACTAACCCGAGTACTTGAGCAGCTAGAGATTAGAAATGTACAGACCTATAACATGGCGGTTTATGGCACCAGTGCACTGGATTTGCCGCTTAAATCCCACAAAGAGGGTCACTCTAAAGACATAAGTTGCGCTGATTTGGAACAGGATAAATATGGATTCGTGGAACTCGAAGAAGGGTGCAAAACAGTCTCATTAAAAGACATGTTGGAAACGTTGCAACTTCCACGGATTAATTATCTCAAGCTAGATTGCGAAGGTAGCGAATATGAGATATTGGAAAACTTTGACGATTACGAGAAAGTCTCCATCATAGTGATGGAAATCCATACATTTTTTGGTCAGGAGAGAAAGAGAAGGCTTTTAAAGCGCCTTCAAAAGTTTTACCACATTTCTCCCCTCGCCCCAGCAGGCGCCCTTGAGCTACACTCATTATCAAACCCAATCACTGTTAGGGAGTTAGAACAAGAAACAAATTTGTTCTTAGTAAATAGGAAGATAACATAGCATGCTTCATAACCCCTACAAAATAGTCCAGATGTTTGAGGAAGAGATCGCTCATTACACCGGCGCTCCCTATGCGGTGTCAGTCAATAGTTGCACAAACGCTATTTTTTTGGCATGCAAATACCATAAGATTGAGGGACAAGAGGTTATAATTCCAAAAAGAACGTACCTTTCGCCACCACAATCCATACTCCAAGCCGGCGGAAAGCTACAGTTCGAGGACGTTGCGTGGAAGGGTATCTATCAACTTAAGCCATTCCCCATTTATGACGCAGCGAAGAGACTTACCTCGGAAATGTATATTCCCCAGAGCACCATGTGCTTGAGTTTTCATATTAAGAAGCATCTTAAGATTGGAAAGGGTGGTATGATCTTAGCTGATAATAGAGAAGCTGTCGACTGGTACAAAAAGGCTAGATATGAAGGCCGAGGCACCGTGCCCTACCACGAGGACAACATTGTTGAGGAGGGATGGAACATGTATATGAGCCCAGAGCAGGCATGCCGGGGTTTGATGCTAATGCAGAACTACCCTGAGCATGTGGAGGACTTACCAGAAGATCCACCTTATCGCGATTTGACAGAATTTGATTTATTTAAGGATATAAACGTACGATGAAAATAGCACTTTGCTTACACGGATACTATGCCAATGCTGGCGGCGCCAAAGCTTCGGACGAAGCAATTTCTTATATCACGCGAAAGGTCTTGGAGAAAGGGGATGTGGACATCTTTGTTCATAGCTGGGATTTAGATAATAAAGAAAAAATCGAAACCACATATGCTCCTGTGATTTCTCAATATGAGAAGCAAAAAGATTTCAAAGAGGAATTAAAGAGATTTGATGAGAACTGGTTTAACTCCGGTTTTGACCGTGAAAGCACGATGTATCGTACAAATACTATTTTTCGTGGATTAAGTTTTTTGTATTCTCGCATGCGCTCGATAGAGATCAAAAAACAACACGAAGAGGAAAACGGCTTTCGTTACGATTGTGTCGTGGCGGCGAGATTTGATTTAGGTACCCGCGGCAAGGAACACCCTCAAAAATATTATGCCACAGACATGAACTTCAACCCTGCGCTGGACATGGATTACATGTATAGTGCATTCTGGAATCAGACAAATCACGGATATGCTGATCATTGGTTTTATTCCAATTCTGAAAATATGGACACAGTTGGTGCGCTGTATCACGGCGTGACTGAGTACTACCAAGTAGACAGTGAGTACACCAAGGCTGTCACAACCGGCTGGCCAGAAAGCAATGCCGAAGACGAGTTTAGCAATGAGTGTTTTTTGGAGAAGAACCAACGCGCTTCAAAACTGCAATCCTTTCCGCGGTGGGGATGTATCGACAATCACAAACTCTATAAGTGGCACCTGATTCAGACGGGGCTTCACGCTAAATCTAGGTTAATAGATATTACAAGGGACTTATAATGCTTCAAGACACAGCGATAATCATGTATAGTCACAGCAGCTACGCCGATGCTTGGCCTATGTTTGTTGGACAGCAGGAAAAGTACTTTCCGGAGCTGAAAAAGTATGTTTTTACAGATAGCGTGCCCTGTGAGTTGCCATCTTCCTGGGAGGTAATCTATTATAAAGAGGAGATGTCTTACAACGAAAGGTTTTCAAGTTGCCTGGAATCAGTGAGCGAGGAATACTCGATTCTGCATCACGAGGACATGCCACTTTTCAGTGCGCCCGATAAGAACAGAATTGAATCTTACCTAAAATGCTTAAATGAAGATAATAACTTGGCATACTGTAAACTCTTGAAAGGCGGCGAAATGAGGGAAATCCCCTACAAGAAGAACCCTGAGTTGTTTGCCATACTGCATGATTCGGAGTATATCTTTGCTGTACAGCCCACCATTTGGAAGACCGCTGCGCTCATGACTGTCTATACAGAAACAAAAGTATCACACATACGAGAGTTTGAGCCTAAGAGTCAGGAGACCTGCCGAAAGAACTCGATCCATGGTGTATATGCATATCGAGGAGAGCCGAAGCGAGGGATGTACCACCACGACTCTTCTGTATATCCATACGTTGCAACAGCTATCGTACGAGGACAGTGGAATTACTCAGAATATAGCCTAATACTTGATGAATTGTTATACGAGTATGGAATAAACCCACAAATAAGAGGAATAGCATAATGATTAAGCTTGTTGTTCTGGATATAGACGGTGTCATGACTGATGGTAGGAAATACTATGATAAAAATGGCATGCCATATGCTAAGACCTATTGTGATAAAGACTTCACTGCCATAAAGCGCCTCCGTGGCGCTGGTATAAAGGTGTGCTTTCTATCGGGAGATGAGTTTGTAAATAAGGAAATGGCAAAAAATAGAAATATTGATTTCTATTCGGCAAGAGGCAAGGAGAAAGCAGATTTCTTGCCCCTCCTGGCTAAGACATATGGTGCTACCAAAGAGGAGATGGCTTACATTGGGGACGATCTATTCGACGCCAAGATTATGGAAGAGGTGGAATATGCATACTGCCCAGCAGACTCTTGCGGAAAAATTAAAACAATCTGCGGGCCCGCCCGGGTATTGACATCCTCTGGTGGGCATAACGTGATTATGGAAATGGTTGAGATGTTTTTGCGCAAGGGTTTAGTATCTGATGCAACGATGGAGCAGATTGAGGATCTAGATAAGAATGAAAAGTTCTGAATCTCTTCTCATGGTTGGTGGGATGTCGGAGTCTGGAAGCACTCTTTGTTTTAATTTAGCACGGGTGTTGCTTCTAGAATCTGGAGTAGGTGTGGTCATCTCTGCACAAGAAGACCCCCCCCTCCACATCGGTCAGGAACCGCGAACAAACCCAACCGGACAACGTTGCGCGCTGATTAAGCAGCACGACCTGTCGCCAGCATGCGTCCTCAACCCCCGCAACCCCGGTTGGGAGACTGCCAAGCGCGAAAACAATTTTACAGTTATTAGGGTTGTACGAGATCTCCGTGACGCCGCGGCATCAAACATAAGAAAGAGTCGTTCGGAAGAGTGGAACTTAGAGCTTATAAAAGAAATATGCGATAGAAACCTCTCATATTACGAAACATGGGAACATGCGGTGGATTATGACTGGTGTTATGAGAAATACAAAGAGGATCCGATTCGCATCGTTAAGGAAATGCAATCGGTTCTGGGCACGCATAATTCTGATGAGGATTTGGCAAGAATTATTAATGAGTGCGAGGGTCTCAAAAATTATTATGAGAGCGGAGAAGCACTCCGCAACCCTCAAGACGCTGAAAATTTTGAGTTGTTAACTAGATTAACCAAGCATCATGTAACGAACAAGGGTAAGATCGGCTCTTACAAAACATTCTTCACGCAGAGCGAGATTGAATTCATGAATTCACGATATGGAGACTGGTTGATTAAACAAGGATATCACTGTGACGAAAAGCTTTGATATAAGCTTTCATGGGAATCTCATTCTAGACAATGTATATTGCGTAGCTGAATTTGCGGAGGGAGAATCTAATAACTGTTTGGATGCATATTCATCCCCCGGCGCCCTAGCTAACATGGTCTTGGCTGTTGCTAAGATAACTTCTGACATATCAATGGCTGTTGATTCTCTCCTGGGCCACGACACATCCGGCGCTCACATCCTTAAATGGTTTAAGCACTTTGGAAAGCTTTATAGAAACGAATTAGGAGTAAATCTACCACAACAGTGGGAGATCCCAACATCCGAGGCAGCAATCATCTCAGACATCAACAAGAAGGTCAGAAGCAGCATCGTGAAATGGGGAGCCTGCCAACAGGTTTCTGAGCTTGACAATACTAAAAGCAACTGGCATCACATACTCTACGTTGATAAGTTGCCAAATTTAACAGAACAATCATTAAAAAGTATCTCAAAAAGATCTATAATATCACTAGATATGTGCAGCAACAAACATACAGATATGGAAAGAAGCAGGATAAACCAGATGCTGCATCATGCTGATTACGTTTTTGCGGGTTCAACGGAGGCGCTTAGTTTGACAGAGACCTCTACGGTCGCAGAGTCCGCACATCGGTTGGGTTCTCAGTGTCGGGGGTACGCTATTGTTCACACACCCACCTACAGTCTTTGCTCAAATGGGAGCAACAGCGCCGAGGTAAAGTGCCCAGAGATACTTCAAGGACCTGTTAACGTCCTGGGTGCAGGCGATAACTTCGCCGCAGCGTTTATCACCAAGATGTTACAGAAAGAGATTAGCATTCCTGAAGCGCTTGAGCAAGCACATATACACGCGACAAACTTTATTAAAAAACAAAGCCTGGAGAAATAAACATCAAAATGTCCAAGAAATACAACCTTCTATTGCCTATTGCAGGCAGAGCACAAAGATTTATCGATGAGGGCTATACAATGCCCAAACCGCTTATTATGTCCAAGGACAAGCATATTATCGATTGGGCAATGTCCTCTTTCAACACAGACGAATGTAATATAATCTTTGCTTTAAGGCTAGATCATATACATAATTTTGCGATTGACGATATCTTACGGCAGAAATTCGGAGACGACATAAAGATTGTAGTCATTGACCGGATTACTCGTGGCTCGGTTGAGACGTGTCTCTTAGCCAAAGAGCACATCGACAACGAGCTACCCTTGATCATCTACACACCGGATGTTTACTATCGACCAGTGTTTGACCCTGCGTCGATATCTAAGGATTTAGACGGCTTTCTACTGACCTTTAAAGCAAACAGTCCCGCTCACAGTTATGTTGAGCTTGATGAAGACGGCCGTGCAATTAGGACAGCAGAAAAAGAGGTGATTAGTCAAAATGCCGCCGTTGGTGTGTATTATTATCGTACCGGCAAAATGTTTGTCGAGTATGCAGAGAGACTAATAGAAGAGGACGTACGAGTAAAAAATGAATATTATATATGCCCCATGTTTAACTACTTAATTGAAGAAGGAATGAATGTAGGCGTACACCAGACGGAAAAGATGCATGTGTTGGGAACCCCGGCCGAGCTAGAGTTTTTCGTTGATCATGTTACTCCAAAGTTCGGCGCCAAGCCGGTAGCACTGTGTTGTGATCACTCAGGATTTGCTCTTAAAGAGAAAGCAAGAAGGGTGTTAACAGACAACGATATAGAATATATTGATTTTGGGACGTATGTGAACCAGGACTGTGATTATAATGAGTATGTGACTCAGGCTGTGCGGGCGATGAGTGAGAATACGTGTGACTTTGTACTTGGGTTTTGCAGAACAGGACAAGGTATAAACATGTTAGCAAACCATCTGGAGAACACAAGGGCTGCCTTAGTCTTTGACGAGTACACAGCAGAGTACGCAATTCGCCATAACTGCGCAAACTTCCTAACAGTTCCAGAAAAATACGTTAGTGGTGCTATGCTTGACAAGATGGTGAAGATTTGGAAACAATCCTCTTTTGACGGCGGCCGCCACATGACGAGAATGAAGAAGACAGTTGGGTAAGTATTATGGACTATGATTTAAATAAACGGCTTTTAAAACTGCTCTACGAACACAACGAAGAGCATGTTGGTAGTTGCTTCTCTTGTATCGATATAATTGATGACATCTTTGAAAATAAGGCAGAAGATGATATCTTTATATTATCCAATGGTCACGCTGCTTTTGCGCTTTATAGTATTTTAGACAAGTATTACGATCACGTGGATGCCGATGAATTGGTTAAAAAGCACGGAGGTCATCCGAACAGGGATGAGGAGAATCACATTTACTGCTCCGCCGGCAGTCTTGGGATGGGTATCATGATGTCCGTCGGACGCGCCCTAGCCAAGCCTGAAAGGACGGTACATGTCATGATCAGCGACGGTGAATCCACTGAGGGTTCTGTTTGGGAAGCATTGCGTTTTATTGAAGAAAAGGGTGTCAAGAACATCGAAGTCCATGTTAACGCGAATGGGTATGCCTGTTATGACGAAATGGATGTTGACTATTTAGAGCGCCGCTGCAAGTCTTTTCTACCAAGGATTCACTTTCATCGCACTGAAAAACAAACTTTTCCATTTCCATTCCTCAAGGGAATTGATGCACACTATATTAAGATCAACGAGGAGCAATATAAGGAAGCTTTGGAGATTCTAAATAATGAGCATTAGAAAAGAGTTTGCAAAAATATTACATCAAGAGATGAGAAAGAACGAAGACGTCGTTTTTATCATTGGGGATCTCGGTTACGGTCACTTCGACGAGATAAGGGAAGAGTTTCCCGACAGAGTGTTCAATCCAGGTGCCGCAGAACAACTAATACTTGGTATGGCTTGTGGTTTTGCAATGGATGGAAAATTACCTGTATGCTATTCTATGACCCCGTTTCTTCTCTATCGACCTTTTGAGATATTAAGAACTTATATTGACCACGAAGAGATCCCGGTCATGTTAGCTGCAGCAGGACGCGATAAGGACTATGCCGAAGCCGGCTTCTCACACTGGGCAACTGATGACAAAAAGCATCTAAGCGGCTTTGAAAACATTATTAAAATGTGGCCCGAAGATCGAGCAGAAATGGAAAAGGCGTTTGAGCAGTTTGTTAATGAGCCTAAACCATGCTACATTAACTTGTCGAGGTAAGCAATGTCAGATATCAGCATCCTCATCCAAGGTCCTCTGCATGAGAACTCAATGAGAGAGTCAGTTCTAGAAACATATGAGAAGTATGGAGAAGTCGTTGTAAGTACGTGGGATAGTCCTAGTCCTTGTAAAATACCCGAGTCGTTTTCAGCCCCCTTCATAGTGCACCCCCAGCCGACACTTGGAGGGAACGTTTCTGGTGTTCTTGATGGGAGCAGCTTTTACTATGCCACAAATTCTATTTTAAATGGTCTCGCGCACGTCAAGACAAAATATGTCATAAAGACAAGGAGCGACGAGTGTTTTTCTAATTTTGAACCTTTGATTGAGCCATTTCTTGAGGATCCTGACCGCCTTGTGTGTGCTAATATCTTTGCAAGAGCGTGGGACGACAAACCGTATCACATTGGGGACCATATATTTATGGCGAGGACGGACCTCTTAAGGAGTGGTCTAAATCACTTGGTAGCGATGCAGTCTGGTTTTTTGCCTCTAGAATCGTGGGCAGCCGAGGGCGCCAAGCCCGGCAACTTCCTCGACGCAACATGTGAGGTTGTCCTGGCGTTATCCTTTCTTTGGGCAAAGGGAATCCTTCAGCCAGGTCCAACATGGTGGCAAGATCAGAATATCAACAACATTGATACGTTTAAAGACAATTTTCACATTGTTAACGTAAACGAGCTTGATGGTTACAGACTCCGCCGCAGCGGCGCCAAGAAAGAGTGGTACAAGGGACAACCCGACTATCCTGATGACTTATTCAGCAATCACCATGCAGTTGACACAATGGATGATGCAACCTCCTAAGGTTTGAATGTTTGTTTCACTCAAAGACAAATTTGTATTTATACACGTCCCTAAGACGGGGGGTAGCTCAATTCATATTTCCCTGAAGGAGATCGGTATGGATTATGAAAAACGAGGTATCTGTTGAGTTTACGTCTGGTAATCTTTGACATGGACGGAGTGCTGGTAGAGGCTTGTGAGTGGCACCGCGTTGCCTTGAACGAGGCGTTACAAGAGGTGGCTGGCTGGGAGATACCAATTGAGGAACACTATACTACTTTTAACGGGCTCCCGACGAAAACTAAGCTAAACTTATTAGTAGAAGCTGGTACATTGACACCTGAGCAGTCACCTCTTATTAATGAACTTAAGCAAGCGAAAACAGTCGAAATTATTGAGCGCTTAGCCAAAAAGCGCAATGAGAAAATAGAGCTTATTACGTGGCTTAAGAATAATTCAATAAATGTAGCATGCTTCACAAACAGCATTCGAGAGACTGCAACGTTGATGCTTGAAAAAACAGGGATTTATGAGCATCTTGATATGTTGGTGACTAATCAGGATGTACACGAAGCCAAACCTCACCCTGAAGGTTATCTTAAGATACTGGAACACTACAAAGTGGCGGCATCCGAGACGTTGATAGTCGAAGACTCTCCTAAGGGACTAGCGTCCGCCTACGCATCAGGGTGTAGTGTAATGGAGGTAAAGAACTCCGAACAGGTTACAAAAAATACAGTGGAGGATTACATAAATGAAAATTTTAATTCCTATGGCGGGTGAGGGAAGTCGTTTTGTTAAAGAGGGATACACCTTCCCCAAACCGCTAATAGACGTCGCCGGAAAGCCAATGATCCAGACGGTTGTTGAGAACTTAGATTTTGATTGCGAGTACATTTTTTTGGTACGAAGAGAACATATCCAGAAGTATGAAGGAGTGTTAGATACACTCGGCCGCATTACTAATGACCGGTTCAAGTACGTTGTAGTCGATGGACTTACGGAGGGTGCGGCTTGTACTGCATTGTTGGCTGAAGAACATATAGACAACGATGAGGATCTTCTTATCGCAAACTCCGATCAGTATATTGAGTACGAGGCAGAAAACTTCAAAGCCTTCAAGAATTTAACGAGCACAGATGCTATCGTGTTCACTTTCAACGCAGTGCACCCTAAGTGGTCGTTTGTAAAAACTAATTCACGAGGGTACATTACGGAAGTTGCAGAAAAGAAGCCCATATCCAATATCGCCACATGTGGCATTTACTGGTATCGCAAGGGATCTGACTTCGTGAGACATGCAAAGAGCATGATTGAGAAAAATGTCAGAGTCAATAATGAATTCTATATCGCGCCGGTATACAACGAACTCATAGAAGAGGGTCAGTCACTGATCCCATTTTATGTCCACAAGATGTGGGGCATTGGGACGCCGGAAGATCTTAAGCACTTTTTGGAGAACCGATAAGTGATCTTAATCGCACATCGTGGTAATACACACGGGCGAAATCCCGAACGAGAGAACAACCCGGCATATATCAAGGAAGCACTAAAGGGTGGCTATGATAGCGAGATAGACGTATGGTATATTGATGATAAGTTTTATCTGGGGCATGATGAATCCATGCACGAAGTGGATATAGAATTCTTAAAGACCCCTGGACTTTGGTGCCACGCAAAATCACGGGAAGTCTTGGAAAGAATGGTAGAAAATGATGTGCATTGTTTCTGGCACCAGACCGATGACTTTACCTTAACGAGCAAAGGCTATATTTGGACCTACCCTGAAAAGCCAGTAGGTAAGAGATCAGTTATTGTATGTCATTCCGCAGAAGAGACACAAGCCACCGCACTTAAAGGCTTGGCTGGTGTTTGCAGTGATTATGTGGGGTTGTTAAAGTGAAGAATGTTGTTATAACAGGGGTCGCGGGCTTCATAGGCTCTTATATCGCAGAAGAGGCTCTCACCAGTGGCTACCGCGTTTTGGGAATCGACAAGTTCACGTACGCGGGCAACCGAGAAATGGTTGAGACCTTTCTAAAGAACGAGAACTTTACATTTCTAGAAAAAGACATCTGCGATCTAAAGAGTCTTCCTGATTGTGATTACTTGATCAACGTAGCAGCCGAAACACACGTCGGCAACAGTATCATTGACAGCACAGACTTCATCAGATCTAACGTTGAGGGGGTCAAAAACCTCTTAGACCTCATTAAAAATAAGCCTACGAATGTACGCGAGAGACCCATTTTACTACACATTAGCACAGACGAGGTTTATGGAGATATCGACGAGGGAGAGCACACTGAAAAGGACTTTCTAAGTCCAAGCAACCCGTATTCAGCCTCTAAAGCGGCCGCCGACCTGCTGGTCACGTCATGGTCTCGAACATATGGAATAGAATATGTTATTTTGAGACCAACAAACAACTATGGGGAAAGACAATACCCAGAAAAGTTGATTCCACTAACCGTAAAACTGTTACAAGGTGGGAAGAAGGTGAGGCTTCACAACAAAGGGACCCCAATACGTAACTGGCTCCATGCGGCCGACACAGCAACAGCCGTCACAACCATCATAGAAAGTGGGATTAAGAATGAGATTTTCAATATAGCAGGCGGTTTTGAGCAAGAAAACAGGTTAACAGTTAAAAAAATAATTGAATCATATTATAATGATACAGAGATTAATTGGGAATCGTATGTAGATTTGTCCTACGTACGGCCCGGACAGGATGTACGTTACGCCCTAAACGATGACAAATTGAGGAGTTTGGGTTGGGAGCCGAAGAAGAATTTTGACGAGGAAATTGGTTCCATAGTGAAGTATTATAAGGATAATTTTGTATGGTAAAGGAGAAAAAATGCAATTATCAGATCAAGCGCTAGGCGCAGTTATGATGGCTCTTCAAAAGAGCCTAATGGAGCAATCAGACATTGTTCCAGTTTTGAAGGGGTTTAAGTTTCAAAGTTCTGATACGGGACTGGTTGTAATGAATCCCCCTATTGTGAGGTTTGATGATGACTTTGAGCGCATTAACGCTGTGTCAGAGGAGACTACTACTCCTGTGACCAAGACCAAAACTAAAAAGAAAAAGACTACCACAAAGACGAGAGCTAAGAAGGCTCCAAGCCGCCGTGCACCATCAAAGAAACGTGTGAAAGCGACAGTCAAAGTCAGCGCTACGGATGCTGACGACAGTTAATGCCGCGTTACACTTATGTGTGCTTAGAATGTGAAAAAGAGATTGAGTCTATTCACACTCTCGGTGAAAAAATCGAAACTTGTGCAGACATAAGTGAGTGTACAGAGTCGGCCCCCGTTAAAAAACTCTTCGGAGTTGTCAACATCCATCGTCCTAATACAGAAGCCTCTCCAAAACGCGTAGGAGCGACAGTAAAGAGGTTTATTGAGGACTCAAGGAAGGATCTTGAGCAACAAAAGAAAGAGATGAAAAAGGAAACAAAAAAGTGAATTGGATATATTTTGGGTTAGCACTATCAATCGTGCTCAACGTTTTTTTGGTTCTTTATCTGCGCGCAGTATTGAGCAAGTTTACCACTTATTCTGAGGGGATTTCTGATTTACAATATAATCTCAATGGGTATGAGTCCCACCTGAAAGCGGTGTACTCAATGGATACTTTTTTTGGAGAACCTATCCTGCAAAATCTCCTAGAACACACTCAGATCATTAATGCCAGTGTAAGGGAGTACGTAGAGATCTTCCTCATCGACGATGAGCAAATTGATGAGGCTTTTAAATGGTCAGATCAACTCTCTGAGGAAGAAGCTAAGGAAGAAGCTCCTGAAGAGACTGAGGCAGCATAGTGGCAAACCAGCGCAAAAAAGATACCAAGCGGTATTATTTTACAAAAGACCACGAAAACGCAATTGTAAAATATGCTTTAACGGACGATTTACAAATAAAAACAGAGCTTTATATTGAATTTATTGAGCCAGCGTTCAATGAGATGGTAAATAAGATCGTTTATACCTATAAGTTCACAACTCTTCCCAATATCGACTCGCTAAGCGAGGAATGTAAGCTCTGGCTGACCACAATATTAGACAAATATGATCCCAACAAAGGCTCAAAAGCATTCTCTTACTTCAGCGTTATAACCAAAAACTGGTTTATTCACAAAGTAAAGAAGATATCTCAGCAAAATAAACGTGAGGTTTACTTTGAAGATATATCAAAGGATCTTGAACACACCCATTTGTCGACCGACTTAGGATATCATAGATTGCGAGAGAAAGAGGAGTTTTGGGACTTCCTATGGACAGAGATGCAATCATGGGATTTAGGCGACGGGATGAAGGTTAACGAACGCAAGGTGTATGAAGCAGTTAAAATATTACTAACTGAGCCAGATGATATTGAAATTTTTAATAAAAAAGCTATTTACCTGTATATGAGAGAGATAACTGGTTTGAATACCAAGCAAGTTGTCAACAATCTCAACAAAATGCGCGAGAAATATAGGATTTTCAAGAGAAAATGGGACGAGGGAAAGATTTAAACTTAGAAGAGAGATTAGAAGAAGCAGTAGATAATGTGCGCAAAGATCGTACAATCATTCACTCGCTTCTGGCCGATCTTATCATCTACATGAAGAAGGACGACTCTTCACATAAAGAGTGCGGACTGATCGCTTCGAAGTACGTAGAAACCCTCCAGCGCTCAAATGAGCAACTTGTTAAAGTATCAAGCATTCTCCACAAAAAAGACAGTAAGACTCAAGGACTTAGCGAAGTTGACAAGTCTGAGTTGTTCGACATTATTAATGGCGGAGGACAAGAAGAGTAATGGCCAATTATAACGATTCAGAACTGGAGAATGCCTTTGGAACAACAGGGTTGGCATATGGTAAACTAAACCCGGCCGTGGTTTCCAAACAAACTCCGTATGACACTAACGCTGTTGACGAATTTTCTTTAATGCGAGGCGTGATAGACGACTATGTAAATCCTCAAGTACTTAAGACTGAAAGCGAGTTCGTTGGGATCGTAGTAAAAATTGAGAGAAGCATTCTTAGCTGCAAAGACGAAGGACAACAATTACAGACGATTGAAACAAACGCTGCACGGGTTGAGGAATGCAAACACCCCGGACCCAAACCTAAAGCAACACACGCCCGCGGCGGCGGCCGCTATGGCGCCGAAGCCGGCGCAGCCGACGATGGATCCGCCGATATGGCAGACTGGAAACGGAAACGCAAAGAGTACATTGAATGCAAAGAAAAAAACAAGGCATTTACGACCAACATCTTAAACGCTACAGAAGTACAGAACAACATAGGATATGTTAGAGTATGCATTCCCGAACTCGATCCACGACCACTTCCTTCTGAGTGGCCAAGCTCGGCAGCAGGGGATCTTCAAGCCGGCTGCCGCAAGGGGCAAAAACTGTCACTATCGATTGCCGAAACGTACCCGGTGTTTCAATATGGGTTGAGCTTAACAGATCAAAACTTTATCACCCCAGGTGCCCTTGTCCGAGTCCGATTGACCTATAAACCCATGGGACCCCAAGGGATCACTTCTGGAGTCCCGGATGTCTCTCAAGGAGGCACAATACTTGAGGTTATAAGAAACGATAACAGCCAGCCCATTATCCTATCTGGCGGGGGTCCTCCCGGAGCTAAGGCTAAGGCTAAGGAAGTCACCAATCCGTGTCTAGACCCTCCGCTCCCCCCACAGGTGGTTGCGGACCCTACAAAGCAAGACTCGAAACTCACGGATGAAAACATAGCAGGACTGCCTTTTGTTGGAAAAATGAATGAGACATTTATTGATCCTTCAAAGAAGCAGTTAACAAAAAACTTGTATTTGGAGGATTTCGGAAATGTCCCCCGGAAGTTTTATAAAAATGTTAAGATCTTGGCTATGAATTTAGAAGTGTTGATTCAATACCTACACCCAGAAGGGGTTACTAAAATTAAAGCACGAAACTTCAAAGAGTTTAGGATCACCAGTGGTTATCGTAGTCGCAAAAAAAATGCTGAAACCGAAGGTACATCAAAGATTAGTCAGCATATGCTCGCCCGTGCCTCAGATATCGTATTTACTAAGTTTCCTCCACGCCAAGTCTTCTTAGCAATTTCAGATCTTATTTACCGAGGCGCCATGAAAGATGGTGGTCTTGGCTACTACTCGTATGGACGGAACATCAAGACTGGTAGACAGAAAGGGTTTGTCCACTACGATGTTCGAAACCCTGGAAAGCAGGGTCGAGGAAACGTACCAACGACGACTCACTGGACTGCCAAGCACGGGGGCCCCCGTTGGTATCAGCTGGATAAGCACGGCACCCACACCGGCGGCATGGAGGCAAATATTAGAAGAGAGGTGACCGCCCTAGGAGAATATCACGATAGAGCAAAGCGTCAAAGAGCCGAACTCCCTAGACTGTTTGAAGACAGGTACTGGACCACAACGCCTCCGCCCGGCTATCCCGCTGCCGAGCCAGGTGTGGATGATGCCGAAGAGCCAGCCGCCGCAAAAGAATAATGAGTAAGCCATCGATTAGGACCGTCGCCCGTGATACGGAGAGCATGACGTCAGATGAACGTCTCCGTAATCAACAAATGAAAGACCAGGGCGCCCCACCCGTAGATTATAAAGGGGTGTATTGTCACCCCCAAGCTTCAGTCGCCCCGCACTACATTCCGCGCCCCAATGAAATTAATCATATTCATCCTGAAGGGGCTTCCATGTGCATGGGTACCGATAACTTGGGTCCACGCAGCCATGGCTTTGGCGGATCTGGCGAAACTCGCAGCGCCCGAATTGACCTTGTCGTCGGACGAAATGGCAACAATTCAAGCCCGCAACAATACGTTGATCCGGATCCATTCCGCGACGCAGCACGCATCTATATCTCTCAAAAGACCAATTGTGACCAGAATTTTGGCATAGTGGAGGGAAAAGTCGGCTGCCCCAAAGCTACCTCCGCAGTTGTGGTTAAAGCCGACAGTGTCAGGTTAATTGGTCGCTCGGGAATCAAAATAGTTACAGGGCAAGGAAGAAAGGGCGAGACCAACGCTCTTGGTGGTGAGCCAGCAAAGAGTGGTATTGATCTGATTGCATTAAACAGCGACGGTACAGATGCAGAAGGGAACCCACTACTCCAACCTCTAGTCAAGGGCATTAACATATCTCTTGCTCTGGAAGAATTGGCGTTTCAAATCTCAAGCGTGATCAACTCGGTAGCAGCATTTTCAGCATATCAGTTAGCCTGGAATGCTGCCGTAGCTAGTCATAATCACATTAGCCCTGCGTTTGCTGCGCCCACGACACCGTCACCACTATTACCGGTTGCAGCACAACAAAATGCAAAAGAGTTGGCAGGCAAATTGATGCCAGATTTGGTAGTAGCACGTGTAAATAACGCAACATATGTTGGTAACTACCTTATCGATAGCGCCCCGTTCTATATTTTGAGTGCGTTCAATAATACCAACTAGAGAATCTTCATGAGTTTAAGAGTAAGCGAACATAAACCTGAGGCACTTAAATCCAAACTCATTAACTGGCTACGCTTGGCTGTTGAAAATGGTTATGGCTGGCGGTATTATGGGGACAACGCCCCCAGCGTGGAGCGTACGCTGGACATGGGCGCCGACATTTCCGATGTTGCTCTTGGAAATGAGGACCTCTGGAGTGACACCACCACGAACATTTTTGAGGATTATAAGGCATCTTTCGGACAGCAGCTAAGCCCCCAGCTTCGTGTGGACGCCTATGGTGCTGCTGCAGAAAACGCGACAGTAGACCTAATGGAGTCTTCGTATAAGCTAGCCGTATCGTCAGTACCTGATGGTGCAGATATTGTGGCATCTGAACAATTCCGTAATTGGTATCTAGATGTGTATCTCGGAGAGATCTTAGGGTACCCTCCGGGATCAATCGATAAGCTTCGTACGGCAATCGAGCTAGGCGCGCCTTTAAAAACATTTCAAAATTCATTCAATGACCCAGCACACTACAAGGCTCCGCTAGGGCGCCCAAACTCTCCACTGCCAGCATCAATGATAGAAGCCCCTCCCGGCTCAGAGGCACAAATTGCTTACGTTTACGGCCGTGCCTCATTACTGAATGCTGCCAATATTGAATTTGAAGAAGAGAATGGGGCAATAGAAGAATATGCAAAAGAGAAGATCGATGAAGACTCTGGACTTCCAAAGGCTTTAATTGAGAAAAGATACTTGCTTGGGCGAAGCTCTTACAAAGCACAAATTGTAGAACAATGGCAAAAAGGCGGAGATCTAACAAGCCGGGGCTTACAGGGGTTTAATAGTGCCGCCAACGATGCCACCAAGGATGTGAGACAAAAAATAGATCCACAATATTTGATTCCTGGTGGAGCATTTCAGCAAGTATTGGAATACAATATTGGCTTTATTGATAATATAGAAGAAGGTAAGTGGACGCACTTCAACGGAATAACCAATAGTACACCGCTGCCGTTTCCACTTTTTGACGGGACAAAGTGGTATGAAAAAAGCCACGAGGAGCCCTGGCGCGAAGAACTCTTTAACACGATCAACATTACGATAGAATGTGATGGAGTGGTTACCCGCCCATATACGGATTTAGTCCCCGAGAGTACAGCAGACCGCGCCGAAAACCTCCTTGGTGATGATTCTAAATGGATAAAACTTTACACGGGCGAGGTACCAGATCTGTTCTTTCTGGCTCTTACATCCCCCATCGTTGCAGAAGACTTTGAAAGTTTACTTGGCACTAAAGAATCAGAGATTAAAGAAAATATTACCAACAGTCTTGCTGGACCCACCCCTGCAGCGCAGACACCTCTAGGAAGATATTTGGGAGACTCTTCACGAGACTGGTTGTCAGTATCTGGCGAGGGACAAGAGAAATTTCTTGAGAAAGTCAAAAAATCAGCCGTAAGTCATATATTAAAAAATCTTGATAAGATGGGTGGACCCACCGATCGAGGATGGTCGAATCCGAAGGTTTTGGAACTCATAGCCAATCATACCTTCGTGACCAACTACCATCAAGAAAAAGGGGGAAATCTTTTTCTTACGGCAACCATACACAGAAGTTACTTTGATGTGCTCCCGCGCAACACTAACCAAATGTCCAAGTATGAGATAGCTTTTGGTGAGGGCTCATACTACGGAGGTTATTACGAACACCACCTTAGGTTCAACGGCAGTTTCGAAAAGAGTCTTGAAAAGTTCACCTTAGCAATGGAAAGCTTCCAAGACAAACTGGAGGAAGAGAAGCGGAACTCGATCATCAGCGACGAGAATTTCGCTATCTATGGATCACCCTCCGGCCCTCAATTAAGTCAATTTGATAGTTTTACACAACTTGTTGCACCCTCAAGATACTTTGAGGGCAGCGCCGCCGAATATTTAGAAACAAACTCTTCTCATGGTTATGAGGTAAAGCCACGTGAACTTGCTGAAAAGAAGGGAGAACTTGTATTCATTTGCGACTCTGCCTATTCTTTAAAGGGCATTTACGCAATTGTCAACGGGCAAAAAAGGCCGCTCAGAATTGGGTTTGGCGCCTTCCGAAATGATCTCGCAGTATCTAAACAAAACATACTGTATCTCATTAACATGGAGCAAATTGTTGAGGCGGACCTGGCGAAGAAAAGTATAGGAGATTTCCTAAGAGATTTTGTCATTAGTCCCCCGACTCTTACTCCTACTTCTACGGAGAAGGGTAAACTTCATGACAGCGTGAAAACACTCCAACAACTTAACGAAGAAAACAACTATCTGAGCGACGTCAAGATCCAGGAAATGGTAGCAGAAGCCACTGAAAAGAGGGCTCACTGGAGTGGGAGTCCTACTTTTGTATTCCTAGAACAGACTACGTCAAAAATACAAAGCATTAGCGATGCATATGAACACTTCCTTGCCAAGTATGGTGTAACTGAAGTTGCTAAGCAGATTATGCAATGCATAATTGAACTAATAGGGATAGACTGGAGTTGTGAAGCTCGCCTTGAAGCCGCCTTTAATTATCTTGGTGTAGAAGAGTTTAGAAAGAACGTCCTTCTTCCTTATTTTGAGATCGCTGGCTGGGGCGCAGACGCCCTTGCTAAATCGACTGCAAGTACGTACGCACAAGCCGAAGCCGCTCTAGAGCCAGTTCGTCAACGTCGTCGTGAAACCTATTACGGTTCTTTGGCCAAAATAGATAGCTCTTATATGTTCATGAGCGCTGAGGATTTGGAAAAAGCCTTTGAAAGCGCCGCCGGCGCCAAACAAGGGCTAGCCGAGCTAGATGCCCAGACGACGAAGCGGGCGTCATTTGTAGATTTTTCCGAAGACGCAGCGTTATTCATCGAGGAACTAGGTGAAAGATTCGAATTAGAGTCAATTTGTGAAAACTTAGCAAGCTACTTAAGCCAGTTGATGGACATCGTAACTGATATTGGCTTCAATGATCTTAGTTTCAGCTTTAAAATGCCAAATCCTCCTAAGATTGGTCTTCCCACCATAAAACCGATCGCCACCGGCGCACTGCTTGATGCGATTGGTGAAGCGATGAAGGAGGCTCTCCAAGAGGCGATCGAAAAGGCAACCGCTGGTTTAGTCCGCGCACTTCTCAAAACAATCCTTAGGATATGTCAGGATTTGCGAAATGCGGTCAAGGCGGGAAAGCAAGTAGGTGATACACCCAAGGTACCAATCTCTGCGGCAGATCTACAGGGTCTCCTCGACGGACTGTTCGGACCTGACGGTAACTCAGGAAAAGGTGCTCTCCCCAAATTCAAGGCACCGTTCGAGTTATCCGTATCAAGCGATAACACGGCAGCACAGCTACAGTTGTTCCTGGACGAGATAACCTCTAAAATGTTACCCAGTACTCTATGCAACTTACTTAATGGCGTTGCATCGTCCGCTACGCTCAAAAGCACACTTAAGTCCGCTAGACGCCACCCAGAGCTACGCGACGTTTTCTTGGATGCGGACACTACGCGACAGGTTTTCTTGCGCTTAGGATCGCTGGTGAGCCCAGGGTTCTGTGCTTCGTTGTTATCCTTCAACGAGGACATAATAGATGACACGTGCGATATCCCTCCCCCTTCCGATAATCTAGGGCAGAGAAACCAAAAGGATTATCAGGATCTTAAGCAGGATTTAGACGCACAACTCCAACAGTATTTGAAACTAGCCTCTGGTGATCAAAGCCAGATCATGGATAATTTAATAGAGCCCCCGTGCAATCCGCCCCCTGCGGATCCTGCGTCGGCAACCCCGCCAAAGCCTCCCGTTGTAAACTGGAAGGCTATCCCAGTTGTCGAAGCCTCGAACAATACTGCGATCAATGTGTTTTATGCCAATATTAAACAGCGCTTTGCTTCCAATATACCCTCGTCTTACAAAAACACGATCAAGTTGTCTGACGAGGCGACGACTAGAGAAGCACCACTTACCGCTGCAGACTACGCCAGGGCCCTAGAAATTCAACAAGCCTACTCTCGCGCCAGCGACGGCGACGAGGACGCCAACACCCTATTTGCAGCTAAAAAGATAGCGATATCTGAAAAGCTGACAGCAATGAGCGCCTCCCCCGGATTTGTACGCTTTATAACCCCTGGTATAGTTCCGTTGGCACACGCAGATTTTGTCAAAGACGAATTCTCCCTCGCCGGCGGACGCGGCAGCGGCGGTTCAGTGCGCCGCCAGGTTTTAAATCTTCATTATTTTGGCGAACCAGAAGAGACCGATCTGCCCAGTCTCCCTGATGTTTTGTTTTTACAAGGCGACATGCTCGGCGCCCCATATTCAGGCAATACATTTGACGATTTTGTAATAATATACGAAAACAGCCTTCCGGGACCAACACCCCCTCTTTCTGAGGTGATGCATCAAATAGAGAACGCAGCTGTTGTTGCCCCTGCCACTATCGGGACTCTGGATGGGCAAATTCCGAACCACCGCCATAACCAATGGAACTCACGTCAAATAACAAGAATTCCTGAGAGGGCACAGACATTATTATACCCTGCCACAGAAGTTGTTGACAAACTATCAAAGCAGTTTAAACAATTTGCGTACAACAACATCAGCGAAGTTAAATTTAATAAAGAGCCCAACTCTAAGTTGGAATTTAAGATGAATCTTAGCCAGGTGCTTACAGATAAGATCGATACAGGTGCAAATGATCGGGATGAGTTCCGGGCATTTTATAACAATAGTACCGAAGTAACACAGCCGGCTGCTGCCGAAGACCCCTCCCTTACTAACGTGGAACAGTATGACGTTAATTATTATGATATTGTTGAAAATGGAACTGACCCAGAGTTAAAGCCGCCTGGCGAAGAAAAGAGCGAGATGTTTTTAAAGAAAATTGATAGATATTTTCAGCTTCGCGCAGATGTATCACTCGCTGATGATGTCGATAAATTTAAATTTAAAAAAGCTTACATGATGCAGTGCTTGCTCTATACGGCCGAAGTTATCGATACTGCACCAAATGGCCCGATTCAGACGGCTGATGATCTGACAAATATAGAGTTTACTCCTTCACGTCAGGATAGAACATGGAGAGCAAATGGCTTCATAGAGCGCCCTCCTCTTGACGGAGCCCCTGTTGCACCGGGAAAGCCAATTGATTTTATGGAAATCCCACCCTCGGTCCCGCACGGGGATCTCACTAGCATGCGTGCCCTAAAGAAGCTGGTAAAGGATGCTTTCCAGGAAACGCCTGTATGTGATCCTGCCGGCTCACCGCTAGAGGATAAGAACATACCACAATTAGCCAAAGCCGCACTCCTGGGGGTCATATACCTCTACATGAGGACATATACACTACAATTCTTCATGAAAATATATCCATTCTCAGTACAGTATAGTCTTCTTGACATTTGTCGCTCTAATTTGGTTCCTCTTCATATCGCACAAAAATTCAAGGCAGATCTTAGCCAAGATGCGGGATTTTATTGTGACTTTATGGAAATTGCCGGCAGTATTATGAGGGAGAGGAAAATAAGAAACGATGAACTTGTGAGTCGCGACCCCATCACCGGCCGCCCCATTGAGATGAATTCACAAGACGATATGTTGGTGTTCTTCATAAAGGAGCAGATTGCTTCCTTGAATGAGGAATTCGAATACATTATTGAGGATCACCTTAAAGAAATGGAGGGTCTAAACTTATTGACGCCAGAGAAGCAACGTGCGTGGGAACGCGTCCGACGCGACAAGAAGAAGAAACCTCTAGATTTCTTTTTGTTAGATCCGGACACTCTAGATTGTGCTTCAAATTATGCATTTTATACCAATCCTTCAGGGGAAAAATATGAGGGCAGTAGCGGCGGAAAGTTTTACTTTGAAAAATATATACGGGTAATTGACAAACCCGAAGATCAAATGCCACAAAACAATGCGATAACCAATTTGTTAAGTATCGTACGAGTACCGCCGGCAACAGGTACTAAACGACGAGCCGCTATGATAGAGGAAGCGTGGTTACAACACCCGCTCCAGGGCCATCCCTACTACCACAGGATTCAAGACTTCTTTTCCAAACCAGATTTAGTTAATGTTGTAAACATTGAGGATTGGAGTGCATTTTGGGACGATGCTAGAGAACAAGAGGGAATAAGCGATCTTCTTTTAACAAACAAGCCGTCAGACTTTTTTGAAAGTGTATCACTTGGAGTGAGGCTTGTATATGTACTTCCTTATTCACAATTTCCCGGCGACCCCGCCCTACCGCCAGTAGATGATCCAGATAATATCCTTGGTGTTGACGGTCACAGCATTTTTGCAGATCCGGAAACCCTCGTTTCGGTGATGAACCCAGAATTTTCTCGAAATGAGAAAGCCGGCCGCCTGCTGCAGGTCACCCATACTGTACCACCGATGACTCGTCAAATAATTTCTTTGCCGCTCATGGAAAGAGAGTTCGACCTGATCGCTAGCGGTGACTCTTGGTCCCGCGTGGCAGCCCGCTCCAATAACCATCTCGCCGCTCAAAATACACGAATTGTAGATTTAAGAAGCGAACTGGAAAATGAGCCAGAGTTTAAGTTTCTATTTGATTATATCTTCCCAACAGATAGATTGTTCGCAGATGCCTTTGTAAATGTTAACCTTAACGTTTCTCAAAACTATCGAGAAACCAACAACTCTTATACAGCAGTTAAGAGGGCATTAAGGAATCTGTTCTACGTGCTGATTAACGATGATCCTATTAATAAGTGCAAAGAATACGAAGACGCAGACATCATGGCATCGCTAATGGGACTTGATTGGGGTTCAATTATGGAAGATATGGGCATCGATATTATACAGATCACGTTTGACTTCTTTGCATCGATCCTCATGGCGGCCGTTAACATCTTAGGATCTGCCATAGATCCGTTTGGGCTGTTAAAGTTAGTGCTTTGCCCATTAATACCCACTGAGGGGGAGTTTGGTGGCTTCGGCAGAACAATTAAGAAGGAGTGGGACTGCCTAACGTTACCTCCGTTCCCGCAACTTCCATCATCTGACTCTCCCACAGCATGCAAGACCGGCGGACTTTCACCAGAGTGCCTAAACGTGCCCCAGTACACGATTATTAAAGGGCCCGACGGAAATCAACTCTTGGAGATTCCAGAAGAGTTTAAGCCGGGACTTGGGCCCAACGATCCTGTGATCACTTACACCACGAAAGAGGCACTGGATACGGCTAAGGAGACGCGTCAAGACGCTGAGAGGGCCGCTACCCGCATCGCCCTGGACGCCAGCGACAACAAATCCGAACAATCCCCACTCTCGGCCTGGGCTTTCAGTGCCAGCCCTCCAGCTGAACCGGACGATAGCTGAAATTGGATACTATAGATAAAACTTTGCTAGTTTTCCGTCCAAGTTCATAATTAGTGTAGGATAAAAATGCCAGGACTTACCCCACGATTGCCGATAGAGCGAACTCCTCAAGACGGATATGCTTTAATTCAGACATACGCAGACCTAATAACACAGAATTTAAAAAATATTGTGCTGACAAGTCCTGGTGAACGGATGATGGATCCGGTCTTCGGCGTGGGCTTACGAAACTACCTATTCTCTCAGAATGTTTTTGAGGTTCACGAAAACTTGAAGATTGCGATCTCGCAACAAGTGGGCAAATACATGCCTTATGTGGAGCTTCAGTATATTGACGTTTCGGATATAGATGAATCTAATGCAGTACATGTTTCAATTCAATATCGAGTACCATCACTCGGTGTCGCAGATAGTATAGATGTTAGTACTTCCTTGAGAGACGGTACTATCATAGAAATGTAAACTTAGAGAACTTATTGAATGCCAAAGAAAAAAGTAGCAGTTAAATATACGAGCAGGGATTTTGAATCCATTAAAACGGATTTAGTAGATTATGCAAAACGTTATTATCCTGACACATTCAGAGATTTTGGTGATGCTGGTTTTGGCTCCTTGATGCTTGATACAGTAGCTTATGTGGGCGATATGCTTTCGTTCTATCTTGATTATCAGGCGAACGAGTCTTTTTTGCCTACTGCGATCGAATATGATAATGTTGTCAAACTATCGAGACAGTTGGGATACAAGCTGGATCTAACCCCTAGTGCTTTTGGAACTGCGGCTTTTTATCTTCTTATCCCTGCTGATCCTGTCACATTAGCTCCTGATACTCAATATATGCCCGTCCTTGAGCGCGGCACAACAGTGTCCACGGCTGACGGGAGAGGGTACATTTTAAATGAAGACGTGAACTTCGGGAGTCTAGAGGGCATTGACCCTGTTTCCGCCCGCCAGGATCCGACAACAGGTAATACGAGCTTTTTTGCCGTCAAAGCTTATGGGCAAGTAATATCTGGAGATATCTTGAGCGAGGATGTCATCGTTGGAAACTTTGAAAAGTTTAGAAAGATCAAGTTGAGTGGCGAGAATATAACTGAAGTCTTGTCAGTAAAAGATTCTGAGGGCAATGAATACTTCGAAGTAGATTACCTATCGCAAGATGTTGTATATAAGCCCACAAGAAATCGGAATTCTGATAAAGACGATGTTAACTCTGTCCTTACTGCCGTACCAGTTCCACGCCGGTTCATTGTAGAAAAGGATCGCACTCAGATCGTACTCCAGTTTGGTTTCGGTTCAGACTCTGAGCTTGACACTAGGACCATCGCCGATCCCAGTCAAGTAGTTTTAAAGGTCATTGGTCGCGATTACTTTACAGATAAGACAGTCGATCCCAGTCGTCTTCTTCAAACAGATAAGCTTGGAGTCGGACCATCTGACACAACGTTGACAATTAAATACAGGACGAATAGTGAAGCAAACATGAATGCTGCTCCAGGCGCCCTTAACAATGTTGTGGGACCAATTGCGAGATTTGATAATCTTTCTTCTTTGAATCTTGCAACTGCAAATCAAGTTATATCATCTCTAGAAGTTAGTAATGAAAATTCTATCGTGGGGAGTGTTTCTTACCCCACCGCAGAGGAAATCAAGAAAAAGGCGTACGCTGCTTTCGCAACACAAAACCGCGCGGTCACAAAACAAGACTACATAACGATGGTATACAACATGCCAGCCGAATTTGGCGCAGTAAAGAGATGCAACATAGTGCAGGACAAAGATTCCTTTAAGCGAAATCTGAATTTATATGTTATTTCTGAGAATAGGGCTGGCCGCCTGATATCTTCGAATGCTACGCTGAAACAAAATATAAAGAAGTGGTTAACCAGCGTTAAAATGATTAATGATACCGTTGATATATTGGATGCGAGAGTAATAAACTTTGGAATAGATTTCAGTGCAGTCCTTGATTACGGGGCTAACAGGGTAGATGTTATGAGTGATGTTCAGGCAGCTTTAGAGGATTACTTTGACACTGTTCCGAATATGGGAGAGTCCTTTTTCATTTCTGACATTTACAACGTGGTAAACGATTCTGAAGGGGTGGTTGACGTGACTGATGTTACTATCAAGGTCTTAACTGGGGGGAATTATTCCGCAACCTCTTTTATTATAAATGATCATATGACAATTGACGGAAGAATTATAGAGATGCCAATCGATTTTATATGGGAAATTAAATACCCCAAAGTTGACATTAAGGGAACATTTAGGTAAGTGGCTATCAAGCGATATACGGCGGATGCAGATAACACTCTGACAAACGCCTTTGAGACAAATTTGGTGACCCGAGGTACCGGCTCCAACATGGGTCGCGCCGATATTTTAGAGGTGTTTCACATTTTTGGACAGGAATCCTCAACTTCTCAAGAGCTATCTCGGGTACTGATCAACTTCCCGGTCTCGGATATTTCTACTGACCGAACAAACGGCGACGTTCCCGCCAGCGGGAGTGTCTCTTTCTATCTCCGGATGTTTAATGCTCCTCACGCCTCCACGATTCCACGAGACATCACTTTATCCGTCATGCCCGTATCCCAATCATGGGAGGAGGGTTATGGCTTGGATATGGAGAATTATAGTGATCTGACGTATGATCAAACTGGCTCCAACTGGGTTAATGCCGGCTCTGGGAGTACTTGGACCACGGCCGGCGGCGACTTCTTGGATCAAAACAAGAATGAGAATGTCTTCGATATCGCGATGGAAGATGGTACAGAGGACATAGAGTTAGATATCACGCCGCTCGTCGAGGACTGGATTAAAGGCAGTGGAGATTCCGGAGTGGACAACTACGGAATTGTTGTACGCCTCACTTCAAGCATAGAAACTGGCGGTACCACCCAGTACACCAAGAAATTCTTCGCTCGCTCTTCGCAATATTTCTTTAAGCGCCCACTGATCGAGGCACGATGGGACTCCTCTACAACAGATGATAGAGGGAACTTCTATTACAGTAGCTCAATAGCCCCGGCCGCCGACAACTTGAACACGCTCTATCTCTATAACGTGATTAGAGGGCAGTTAGCGGATATTCCCGGGACCGATCAGGGAGCCATCTATGTGAGCGTCTACTCTGGCTCAGACGATAACAGTGAGCCGTCAGCTTCCAAACTTCAATTAAGTATTGGCGGCGACGTTGCTGCAGCCAATGATCTTAATATAACCGGTGGTTATGTATCGACAGGCATCTATTCTGCTACCTTTGCCGTTACGGCTGCCGCAACTCCATTAACTAGATTATTTGATATCTGGCATGATGATGCGGGGGTTGAGTTTCATACTGCTTCCATTACTCCTAAAACCTTTGGCTCTTCAAACTATAACTTGAATTATGAGTTAGTTGAGAAAGTAACAAATCTTAAGGCCGTTTACCATGTCGATGAGAAGACTACAAGATTTAGACTCTATACAAGACAAAAAAATTGGAACCCGAATATCTATACGAAGGCTATAGCTCAAATTGAAAACTATCCTGTCGAGACTGTTTATTATAGTCTGTACAGAACCTACGATCAGTATCCTATTTTTGCTTATGGCACCGGCAGTAGTGATCATAATTGTACAAAGTTATCCCTAGACACTACTGGTAGCTATTTTGATATAGATGTCGATGCTTTGGAGCCGGGATACTCTTACACTCTAAGATTTATTTATTACTTGAGTAACAAATACGTTGAGGGAGAGAAAGAGTTTAAGTTTAGAGTCGAAAAATGAGCGACAGTTTAAAAAACTTATTTAAAAAGGGCGGCAACCGGGCGACTCTTGATAACAAGAGCATCTCTGAGATTGCCGACGAAACAAACTCTGTTACCAACAAGTACGTTGCAGAATATGTTGATAAAAAGAGAAGACTTCTACCACATATTGACTTTGTATCTGCTTCAAACTTTGTAAAGTTTGGTTTAGCTGAGAAGTATTACGAAGATGCTATTGATCGCATCACCACCCTCTATCCTTACGATGGATCCCGCTACGAAAAATTACAATGGGAAAATAGCTCATCATTTCTAGAGCTTCATTTGTATGACAACGATTACCCGCGCTCAACCGGCTACGTAACATTTGCCTCCGGCGGGTACGCAATTGATAGCGGTGAATGGGGAAACCCAGCCACGAAGGAATATGTCCATTTCTACGGGGGACCAAACACAGCCTCAGCAGGGATGATTGGAAAGCCAATCTATACAACTTATAGTGGATCTAACGTTTGGGACACTGGAAGTCTTCGAGAATCAAACCTCTATTGTGACGTTTCCGGCAGTGGCATGACGATAGAGTTCTGGTTGAAGATGGGCGAGCTTGACCCCACTACAACCACCCCATATCAAATGATATTTGATATGTCAAATGGAATCTCCCCAGAGGCTCCTCCCATATGGGACCAGGGCGCCGGCGCTTCCTCGGGCCGAGTTTCCTTATATCTATACAACTCCGACGGCGGCGGTGATGCCTATAAAGGACTAGTATTTACATTCCAATCTGGCACGATCGGAGGTGGATCCAAGTACACGACATTTCCTGTCAGACCAATATATTCGGTAGATGATGGGTTTGATTTTGCTACCACCGGTTCGTGGAATCACTATGCTGTCTCTGTAGAATCGCGCACGGACACCTCCTTCGCCGGAACCACAGCTAATTATCCGGGGGTTCTGACGGTAAAGACTTATCGTAATGGGACTTTGGTAAACACTGTTGAGCGAGCCTGTGGAAATGAGCCACTAGCCATAACGGGGAGCCTGCAGGCAACGATAGGTGCCACCTGTCGTGGTTATCGTAGTGGAGTCATTACGGAAACTGGCTCCTTAGGCTGGTACAAGCTCTCCGGTTCAGTAGACGAATTCAGATATTGGAAAACTGTCAGAAACGCAAAGGAGATAGGACTAAACTGGCTTGATCAGGTTGACGGTGGTGTAAATAAAGAGGATGCAACAAACAAGCTTGGTGTTTATTACAAGTTTAACGAAGGCATCACTGGTGACGTTGCTACTGATAGAATAGTTTTAGATTATTCCGGACGTATTACAAACGGAACCTTTGTTGGGTACGCAGCAGGGGCCCGCAACACCGGCTCGGCGATCATCGAAGCTAGCGCATCAATGAAAGAATTTGAGGATCCGATTGTTAGAAAGAACAATCCGGATGTTATTACACTTAAGACAAACTTGATGAACTCTGGATCGGTCTACGATTACGAGAACATCTCTAGTATGTACCGTTCTCTCCCTTCTTGGATTCAAGAGGAAGACGGTGAAAACGGTGCCCTTAAGAAGTTAGTTCAGATAATGTCCACTTACTTTGACAGTGTCTACTTGCAAATCAAGGAGCTATCAAGTCTTAAAGACAACAAAACATACACGTCTCCCAAAGATAAGCCCTATCCGTTTATGAGAGAGATGCTTGAGTCCCTTGGATTAACCGCCCCGGAAATGTTTGTAGAAGCGACGATTATCGAAGACCTCTTGGCCCGTGGCGATAATAAACTGTTCGCCGATGATCTCTTCAATGTTAAGAGCAGAATTTATGAGAACGTTTACAATAACCTCATCCACATTTATAAATCTAAGGGTACTGAACGCGCGTTTAGAAACCTTGTTAGGTGCTTCGGTGTTGACGAAGAAGTAATTGACCTTAAAATATATGCCGACGGGGTAGAATACGAGATATCTGAAAATCTCAGAAACAAGACATCTAGAAAAAAGTATATCAATTTTCACACTGCAGACAACTCTAACGCGGTGTGCTACCAACAGACCGCTAGCAGCAACACGAACTCAACCCCGTATTTGAGTGGTTCTGAATACTTGCAGGACGGATTTGGGATGACGTTTGAAGCAGACGTCGTATTCCCTCAGGGTTATGACAGCGTTACAAGAAAGGGCGTTCTTATTGGACCAACCATTTTCACCGCATCAATATACGGAGTCCACACTCCTGTCGCTGACGGTGTTACTACACAATGGGAGTCCAGCGACAGCGCCAACTTCCAGGTATTCGCTGTAAAGCAAAACACCCAGAGCGAGCCATCAATGGGGGAGGTCAAGTTTATGTTGACAAGCTCCCAAGTGGATGCCTCGACTGAAGGACCTGTACCTGAGTTAACATCATCGGCGATTCCTGGAGTGTATGCAGCGAAGCGATGGAACTTTGCTGTCAAGGTAGCTCCCTCTTCTTATCCACAATCGTGTATGGTTACGGGTAGTTGTGAAGATGATTACAAAGTGGAGTTTTATGGCGTTAACGTAGAACTTGGTGAGAATCAACACGAATTTTACCTGACTGGAACAATGACGTCGGAAGAAGGGAAAGCTTTCATGCGCGCGCATAAACGGTTCTATGTTGGTGCAAATAGGCAAAACTTTACTGGGTCGATGCTACAACAGTCGGATGTAAAGATCTCCTCTGCCCGAGCCTGGTTGGATGTGCTCGACAATGATGAGATCCTTGCCCACGCAAAGGACCCAACCAGCTTTGGTCGGCTCCATCCGTATAGACAAGCTTTCATGATGCAGGGTACTGGGAGCGATGATAGCATTCAAAATTACATTCCTCGTATTAATACACGCATGCTGGACTGGGACTTTGAGTTGGTCATCTCCTCCTCGTCCGGAACACGTGGTCCGATATATAACGACGCTGGATTCGATGTCATCGATGTTTCTTCTGGCTCTCTAACAGATTCACAAGGCGCGGGTTGGCTTGGAAACTTGCTGTACTTACAACACACGGGCCGCGGCGAAATGTTCTTGCCCAATTTAACTGATGTGGTCGAGACGAATTATGCTTTCATGCAGAAACAACAGACTGTGGAAAACGTTGATAGTTCTGACTTGATTAAAGTTGCATCGAACGATGATTTCTACTTTGATCGCACCACGCGCCCGATGAATTACATGTTCTCAATTGAAAAGAGCATGAATGATGCGGTCTCGCGCCAAATGCTCTCATACTTTGCGACGATAACGGATTTCAACAACTTGATTGGCGAGTCGGTCAACCGCTACCGTCAGTCTTATAAGAATCTAGAGAAATTACGAGAGATTTTCTTTAGCCACGTTGAAAATGACACGATAGAGTTTGAAAAATATCTGGAGTATTATAAGTGGCTAGACCAATCAGTAACGACAATGCTACTGCAGTTGATCCCAGCATCGGCAAACTTTGCAGGGACTACTAGAACTGTGGTAGAAAGTCATGCACTGGAGAGAAATAAGTACTGGAACAAGTTCCCCACGCTTGAGAGTAAATTTAGTGATCCCGAAGATCCTGCCCGCGGCATCAACGAGCTTTTATATGATTGGAAGCACGGACACCACCCGGTTAGCAATCTACAAAGCCAGAACTGTTTTTGGTGGCGCCAGAAGGCCGAGCGCAACGCCGGGCTCCTTTCATCGAGCGATGCAGGTGTTAATACAGATAGGACAGAGATCCTCGACGCGTCTCAGCAAACTTTCAATAGAAAGTTAAATTCGGTTTATGAATTCAGGGCAGTTGAAGTCAAGGATATAAGGGCTGGTTCCAACGCCCCAACGAATGCAAAAGAAAAATTACTATTGTCAACGTTTGATAGTGTTGAAAATGAAGGGTCCATGGCTCTTTATCACGATTACTCGTATATCTCAGGTTCCGATCTCGAACAGCTTGAGGACTGTGATGATGTCCTAAAGCCAACATTTATAGATGCGGAAGGCAACCCGGCTACCAAAAAGAGAGTATCGTACTATACCCATACTGGCTCTGCTAGTGATGGATCTCCGACAGAAGTTATCAAAGAGAATGCTCCGTTTACGTTTTATTCTTCCTCAGTAACTACAGGGTATGTTAAAACGATCCATGAAATCGGAGGCTTTGAAGGGATTGAGGCAACTAATCTTCATAATGATTCATATGGTCCTGATTATGAGACACCACTTCAGGGTCCCTTCACTGAGAAGTATGTCGGAGGTTATCAGTATCGTCACGTAGACGTAAACTATTCATCCCCAGAGCACGTACTCGATACCCGGTTTAGCCGCCCCGAGGGTTATCGTATAATAACGGATACGGAAGTGGGAGGAACGGGTAGTTCGGTAGTTGTTGCCGGGCCCGCTACTAGTCGTACTGGCACGCTAGAAGCCTCAGCGTTTTTCGACAACACGGTCGGCGGCTCTTCTGGCATTAGGGTGCTGTCTAGTTCTATCTCTGATACTTTGGATTTAAGCGGAGAGATCACCACGGGTAACCCGCTGCAGCAGGATGGCGTTACTATGTGGATCAAAACGGATGCAGACTTTTCTGCTGATACTTATGGGGGTATGCTTTTCCGCATATATGAAGGGGTTACCAATCACTTTGCAATCTACATCGATGAGAACAACTTCATCAGCGCCGGCGCCGTCGGCGGCACCCCGACTATTCAAGGCAGTACTGCAATTAATGACGGAGAGTGGCACTTTATTCATTATATTAGGGAGTTTACCAAACCTCTCTTTCTCCAGCCGATAAAAGATGAATATCTTTATGTTGATGGGGTACTTGTTGATGACGCTACTACTGACCCATCTCAAAATGATATTACACTCGGGAACAGTATCGCTATTGGTGCAGACACCGTGGCTGCCTCGTCCAACACTCCCTACAGGGGTCATATTGGCGAGATTGTAGTGTACAGCACGGGCACTATTGATGCCGTAGAATCTCTTTACGGCGCTTCAAAACTCGGTGGACCCGGGGCATGGAATGTTATGGAGGAATTCCCCAATAATGTGGCTGCCTGGTGGCGCTTTGGCGTTGATGAAAAAAGCTTTCTATATGATTCTTCAGGTAACTCAAATACTTTGGGGACTGTAAGTTCAGGTCCAACCCGCGGCGCCGCCCCACCCACTACATTTCAAGCTGACAACGCATATAAATATCTTCCATTCGCCAATAGAACAAGAGAGACGTACGCGAAGCGGCCCGTTAACATTGCCAACATCCAACAGGTTACAAGCTCCGGTATAACCAAGATCGGCAACTTCGAAAAGAATTACCAAGTTGTTCAAACAAGCGGCAGAAAAGCCAACAATTTGTTCATTGAAAATCTGTCAATTTCCAATAGCGAGTCCTCATACGTAACTGGTGTTGTCGACTACTCCTTACCGGAGAGGACGACAAACCAAACCGTCATAACTGAAAGATTCAGCGCCCCAGGCTCTGGTGAAGTGATGGCGAGAGGAACAAGAGATTACACTTCCGAGGAGTACTCTCCATATAATGCAATGCCATGGAGAAACTTAAGCGTAAGGCAGCCACTCAATTCACTACTTAAAGATCACTCTGGTCAGTATGGAATAAAGGCGTTCAGCCTAACTTCCTCGCAGCAGTTAGACAATCTTCCGCATTATGTAGTCGGCAACTATCAGGGGACCAACAGAAATACGGCTCGAAGATACGAGAAAGATGCGAGATTTGAGAATCACTATTCAATCTATTTCCCTCAGGGCACGTGTCAGACCGACAGCAGTGACTGCAAACTGTATCTTTCACTAGAAGATGCTTCAACCTTAAACTTGACTAATACTTCTTTTTCAATGTTTGCGTGGGTAAAGTTTCCTGTAGGGTTCTCTCATGATAGCGGCACGGGAGTGGTGGTAGCTCTTGGCAGCCAGGGTAACAATGCAAAAATGTCTCTGGGGATCCGTAGCACCGGCGCCGTCCGGGCAGATTCCTATGCTGGTTCTTCTGACTCTTTTGACTCTTCTGTACTTACAGAGGGTGAGTGGTACAACATTGGGCTCACGTGTCGTTACAACGGCGACGGCGGCGTTACCTATGGTACCATGTATATTAACGGCAAGGTTGTAAATACGAGCGCTGCTTTAACAAGTTTCTCCTCCTCTATTGCTTCCACTGACAAAATAGGGATCGGCAACCAAAATAAATTCTTCGATAACGGATTTAATGGGTGGATATCCGACGTTGCAGTCTGGAACACGGAGTTAACCGGCAGCGACATCGTGCGTCTTTATGACTCAGGGAACAACAACAACCCAGGACCGACAGATCTCCAACTGCATCCTGCCTCTGGTAGTTTGGTTGCTTGGTACCGAATGGGTGATGATTCTGAGTTTGTTGAAGGTCAGGCACCTCGCACCCTTAGAGATTTCAGTGGAAACAGCAGTTACGCTGTGCCGTATAATACCGCCTCGGCCGGCCGTATTTCTCTAGAAGCGCCAACGGGGAGTACAATCCCTTACCCCGGCCGCTTCTACGCCACAGAGAATAAGCACTGTGCTGTGTTCGGCGCGCCCGTAACAAACCTTTACACAGGTAAGTATTTCAATGGCCCAACAGCCGCAGAGCTTCAGTGGTTTGGTGGCAAAACCGCCAGTGAGCCACACCCAGTCAGCTTTAGTGTATGGTTCAAGACTATACAGGCTGCGTACAGTCAAACCATTTTTTCTTGGAACGCCACCGCTGGCACACTTCGCTGCCGTCTCACAGTAACTACGAGTGGAATCTTGACCATTGATACCGATGAAGGATTGTCAACGAGTGCAAACTTTAACACTAGTGCCAATCGCGTGGATGATGGAGAGTGGCACCACGTCACTTTTGGTTCGTATTACAATGCAGGAACCAGCAAATATGTCGGCGATGGTTATCTAGACGGCGTCTGGTGGGGCGCCTCCATCCGTATGGGTATGGCTATGGGTACCACTGATATACTGACCGTCGGCGGCGAGCAGCATGCCACCCTCGCCTACGCCAACTTCTTACGAGGAGAAATTGCACAGCTATCTTTCTTCACTGGATATGTTACTCCCTCTGTCGATAGCACTAGTACCGCCTTTAGCGCGCCGTTCTATCGCTATGTGGGAGATACAGCTTATACTCCGGGACCAACAGATCCTTATACGAACTACAGCGATTCGTTCCACTCAACGCATGGAATATCAAGTTCAGTAAAAGCCGTATATAGGTTTGGAGACACTCCCGGCGACTCTGCCACTGCTATAATTAACGGAGCTAGCGGGAGTTTCGGGTTGACCGCCGCAACAGCCTCCTCACACCAAGCCGGTATCGGTCCTTGTAGCTTGACTGCAAGTAGCATCACAAAGGCTCTCCCTGGCAGTGCAGTCTACGACAACTGGTTCGTTCAACATGCTATCCCCCAGTCTGACTCACAGTACCTATGGATCACCTCATCGATGCAGAGTTCCAAGGCTTTGGGGTACGCAACAGCATCTGATGATATAACATTCCTTAGTAGTAGTGACGTAGGATCTGGTCTTTACTACTGGGATAGCGTACGCTACTATGGTATTCCATGGGGACTGCCAACTTCAACTGCGTATTTTGAGTTTATCCCGGATGATTTTGTAGGTTTGAACACCAACCTTTATGAACCGGTAAGCTCTAGTATCAACACTGTTGGGTATCCGTTAGACTATGAGTGGTCAGCTTCCATTCCTCCTGGTCTTGTTGACCAAGTATATCAAGGTGGACTAGTTTACGGATGGTCGAACAAATATAAAGGCAAAGAAAAGATGTTCAACGGGCTTATGCATCACCGCAACGGTCCCTATCAATATCCTTCATGGAAACAGAT
>Ga0209756_1000249_pt1 | contig 53145 bp, 57 predicted proteins | sample ETNvirenome_6_85_FD_184071 | JGI IMG/M metagenome (GOLD analysis project Ga0209756, IMG submission 184071) | Marine viral communities from the Pacific Ocean - ETNP_6_85 (SPAdes) (version 3) | ecosystem: Environmental > Aquatic > Marine > Oceanic | place: Pacific Ocean | collected 2013-06-19 | reverse complement strand
GTTTTCTCTAGGATTCTTTCGTTCTCTGTCAATGTCATAATCTAAAGGGTCGAATTTCGGAAACATTTCCGCCATTCTTCTATCAAACCGTTTTAAATCTTCTTTTGGTAGGTCTTTTGGTAAAATTTCATATTGATTTACACACTTGAAAGGAATGATAAGTTGTTCTTCATCATCAGCAGGCATGTAGAAAGAAATCGCTTTTGAAGCTACACCCTCAATTCTTCCTATTTCAGAGACAACTGTGGGTGTTCCAGATTCAATCATCTTTTTGTCATATGCGAAAAAGTAACCATTCTCCTTTATGTAAGAGTCTTCTATCAGTCTTGTCCAAGTCATCTTGCCGACAGTTGCTCTGCCATAAAACCCTTGTTCTTTTACAGATACAAGTCTGTCTAGTGGAATATAGTGAACAAATTTAACATTTTCGACAACTTTAAAATCTTGTGCAATAAAGTATAAAGGTAATGCTGGCCAAATGATACCTGCCCAGCGGCGAAGACTGTCTAATGTATTTGCTTGTTTTATTTTTTGTCGAATAATACGTAAATAATCTTCTTCTGTTCTTAAAGATAAATACAAGTCTATATCTACAAGTTCTTCTAAAGTTTCTTCTACAACAGTCCAATCGTAGTCTTCAAGCACTTCACCTAGTGAATCAAAAAGCTCTAAAGCGAATTTCTTTTGAACTTCGACATTTGGTTCAAACAATTTTAATAAGTCTGCAAATGCGTCATCACAATCTACATAATAAGGATAGGGATTTTCTCTAGGATTCATAAACTCCACATACGCATAGGGAATGTATCCCATAGGAGTAATAATGAAGGCATGAGGAACATTAGCTGCATAGTATTTACCAATATGTTGACGTTCATAGTTACTCCATAAGGTTTTAGGTTGCATTTTGGAATATTTACGAACATTTGCAAGTGTGAGTTCATGTGACCTTGCTTCGAGAAATTCTTCCCAAGTCAGTCCATATTCTTGCTCAATTTTACGATCAAATGCTTCATCTGACAGTTTCATCTCTTTCGCTTTGATTGGTAAAAGTTCTGCACCCCAAATGATTGTCTCTGGATAGTCTTCCACCAATTTGGATAAGTTGATACGAACAGGGATTAAGCCCCACTCTTTAATGAAATGCTTATCTGTAATCTTACTTTCATCGGGCAACGTAAAGAGAACACTTGGACCGAGAACAGGGTAAGGTCGATCTGAAGCAGCAGTTGCTTCTACTTTTTTCACAAAGTCTTCCCTCGACTGCTTTGTAGGTCGAGCTAACTTAAGTATCTCTTTGTTTTTCGCAACCTCGACTCCAGAGAGCAAACCATACTCTTTGATTGTCTCTTTTGCATTAGGAGGGACTGCTGAATATACATATACTGTTTTCATAACCTAATCCTCATCTTCTACAAAGACCATTGAGTCTAATTGTTCTTTAGTGATTGTGTCTGGCAGACGAGTATCTTTGCCATACTCAGTTTTATTGAGATTAGCCCCTCTTAAGTCAGCACCTCTCAAATCTGCACCTTGAAATTCTGCATAGTGCAACTCTGCATTTCTAAAGTCTACATTCTGTAAGTTACAATTTTGGAAGTTTGTCTCAGATAGGTCTAAATGATCAAATTTACTATTTTCAAGATTCACACCACTTATATCTTTGGCTTCAAAACTAGCATAAGTGTTTGTGAAATCTTGATTTGGTCCGACCAGAGTGATTCCATCATAGAGATCTAAAAAGTCTTTGTTATTCTCTGACATTAAAGAATTACTAAATAACGACCTGTTTAAGTATGACCCCTCAAGAAGACATTGACGAACTCGTTCCCCAAACTCGGTATTTAGTAAGTTGCAATAATTGAAACTAGAATTTTTTAAAAAAGAAATAGTGTTACGCTGCACCTCTATGTATGCCTTTTTTAAGTTAGCATGTCCGAAATCTGCCATGTGAAGTGATTCTTTCACAATCATTCGCATATTGTATAAATCGCAGTATCTAAAAGAACAACTATCTATAGAGCGATACTGAAACACTGAGTTTTGCATATCACAGTTTTTGAAGCCGAATGCCGATAGTTTATCTCCTTTGAACTGTGCAGATTTAAAGCTCGACTTTTTAGCTTCGTTGATAAGCTCATCATAATTACGAGTGTATCCCTTGTGGAAACTACAATCCTTGAATACTGAGTAGTCTAAATCCGAAGTCAAAAACTGAATATTCTCGAAAGTGATGTTCGAGAACATTGTTCCTCTAAGATTAGAACTGCTCACTATGGCAGAATCAAAGTCACAGCTTACAAATCGACCCTCTTGGAAGTCTGCTTTTGAAATTGTCTGATGTGAAAAGTTCACATTCTCTAGACTTATATCTCTTATACCATACAAAGGTTCGATTTCTAATGCCGAGGTTTTATGTGGACAGTAACACTTGTATAGAACTACTCCAGAGAGATCCACACCCTCTATATCGAAAACAACATCGCTAAAGTGTCTCCCTCTAAAGTCCTTTACTTCTGAGTACAGGTTGGAAGCAAGTTTGTATTTAAAGACTAAATCTTCATACTTCATGGTACTTATCTCCCATAATCTTCAATGAGTGACACCATGTAATCAAGGCTACTCCCTGTCTCAGCACCGTTACCACGACCATGATCTCCATCAACAAAGCCTGCCCACTTAATCATGGCAATCGTTCCTGCAAGTCGAAAGTCTTGTCTATGTCTTGCACTGTACTGCTCACGTTTCTTCATCCATCGAAGTGCGTCATTTGGTATCTTCCTACCCTCTGCTAAAGCAGTCATTGCATCTATATAGTGTGCAAATGCATAATTACCGAAGTAGTTGCCCCCTTTACACCATGCCTTTGGATAAGCAATCGCTAGTTTGATTGCAAGGTCTAAAGGGAAAAGTGCATACTTAGAATTATCGAAATCAATAGACTCGTTATTTCCTACTTTAGGATAGTCCGTATACCCAAAGTCACCTTTCAAAGGAGGGAGCTTTCCTTTCTTACCTACATTTTTACATTTAGGAAACCCCATCTCTTTTAGAAGTTTATGCACATCCATATTTATCTCTTTTCTGATCGTCTATCTTGCATAGTCAAAAGCTAACAAACTTCGCTTTGGACTACAAAATTAGTTTATCGGTGGGGGTGGACAGTACTTATCTAATGATTTTAACAGCTTGTAAAAACTGTCCCCCCATGTCCCCCTCAAACGAGTGAGCTTATAAGTAGCCCTATAAAAACATAATTTTAAATTCTAAAGTTTTTAGGATATAGGGGGGACAGGGGGACAGTAGTCGTAAGGTGTTGAAAGTGTTAAACAAACAGATGTCCTTCTGAAGAGGGACAGCTCAAGGGACAGCATAGGGACACTTACACTTTTGAGACAGCTACACCACTGAGAATAAGCAAAAAGCCAAAAAAGTACTTTACGTTGAATCCGTAGTGAAAACACATCAACACCATATGTGTGATTGAGCCAAACCCTAAAAGTAGAATATAGGTTGCCCAAGGTGAGATTGCTTTTGACAGTATCCACCACGATTGCAGGAAACAGTATTCGACTATCCAACCTACAGTCAGCCACCAAAACAGAGGCGAATAGTCTAAGCCATAAAGTTCCTTTAGGTTTGCTTTGCAGAAAACGACAATTGTTGCAAAAAGTTTCAATGCTAGAGCATAGTAAATAATCAATCTTCAGATTCCTCTTTTATTTCCATAGGAGGAAGACTTGTGTCATCAAAATCAAAGGATGGCAACCATTCTTTCACAACTTCAGGTAGCTTAATCTCTTCTTCTTTTTTTGTTTTGATTGGAGGGTTTCCTTGAAATATAGAGAGTTTATCTATCACTGCATTTTGTAGTTCAAAGATCTGCTCTCTTAGGAGTTGCATTTGGATTTGGGCATCACGTAATCTACCTATAAGTGCAGCACGATCTGCATTTGCCGCAGATAACTTGTCTTTTAATTCTTCAAGCTCACTAGGATCACGACCACTTGCGATTGCAAGCATTGAGGAAATACTGCCAGTCAGCATTCCAATAATCCCAATCAGTATGTCTCTGTTTTTCTCAATGATTTCATGCTTCGCTAAAAACCATATCAAACCGATGATCAAGAGCATGAAGAATACAGAAGCCCACCAACCCCTTTTCGCTTTTTCGGATTGAGTGAACTGTTTATTCGTTTTAGGCATACCTCACTCCGTTCTATGTAAATAATAAAATGAAGGACTCTACAATCTCCATAAGAGGCGCAATTGCGGATAAGAACTGTAACCCAAACAGATTCTGTAATGTAGATGAAAGAGACACTGTGTATAAGATAAAGGCAAAAAGCAAGAGAGCAAATGGGCCAAATGTGTAGACTATTGTATAGAACCAATCTTTTACCTTTTTATCTCGTAGTCTTTTTTTTATGTATTTCGGCCCACCAAGTCTTTTTGCTTTATCATTCCCTTTAGGAGGTTGAAGCAACCTATGATCACTAGAAACTGCGTATACTGCTTGAGGTTGCGAAACCCCTTTGTATTTATACATTCCCACACAAGCTGACCTTAAATCTTTTGGTAACCTAAGTGGCGGAGTGATTGATAATCTTTGAAAAGCTTCTTTGGTAAGCAAGATTTGTGAGGGATTTGCAAGACTCATTGTTCTTGCAGCAATGTTTTTGGCAATACCTTCAAGCTCTACTTTTTTTGCACCTACCCCTACATACAGCTCATCTTGGTGAACTTCTACAATACTCCCCCAATGAATGCCGATTCTTGCCTTTAATCTGGTTTTCGGACTCACCTTTCTATTGTATTCTAGAGCAAATGCAACTGCTTCTGACATATTTTCGAAAGACATTAAGAATCCATCTGAGCGATCTATTTCTCTACCACTGTGCTTGTAACATGCAGACCTTGCAAGTCGATCATGGTATTGTAGCCATCTTGCGGCTTTAACAGGACCTACCTTTTGTACAAATGCAGTTGAGCCTACAATATCAAGAAGTACAATTGCTAAATACGTATGTTTAAGTTTTACATCTAACTGTTTTCTAACCATTTTAAACTTCCAAATGCGTAAACAAGTACAAATAGCTATTTAAATAGATACTCTCCTTAAAAACAAGTACTTAACTCACACATTTTATGTTTCAGAACAAAATAGGAGTAACTGCTGGGTTTTTACGATGCTTACTTTTCTTTTTACGAGGATTCACTCGTTGCTGCATGCCCATGCCCATAGGGGAATATATATGAGTAATCTTACCTTGCTCTATCCCATCCGCCATAGCATTTGTTAAACGTATTTGAGCAGCGTACGCAGGTCGACTTCCAAGAATGGCGAGTCCTATCAAAGCAGCGAAGCTCCCAAAGGCAACTAAAGGAATATATTTATCATCCATAAGGTTTTCCTAGCTTTAAAGCATGAGTGTACTATTAGAGTACATGACGAATTTACGAGACTGCAAATATTATCTTGTTCGTTGTTGGAGTAAGTAAATATATGTCTCATGTGCATTGGCCGTTGCTGCAATAAAGTCATTCATTCCTAGAGATAAGTTGTTCTGTTTCTCTAGACTTTTGAAAGTATGCTCTAGTAATAGCATAAGTTTCTTCTCTGCATTTAAAGATCGCATGATTGGATTTTGAACAGAGGATAGACTTTGAACGATTTAGTTCATTATCACTGATTGTTGTGCAGGGTTTACGATTTCTACACCAAACATAGCTACTAGCTTTTCTGCAAGTGTGTCTATTTCATTGTCTAATCCCTCATATAGTCGTTGAAGCAAAAGGTGATCTCCATAATAAGGATTACCCTTTACTTGCCAATGCCCTGTCCAGTGGGCAAAATGTGTTGCTCTTAGTGTCGCAAGTAAATCTGATAACTGTTGTGCTGCATTTTGCATGATCTAGCCTTTCTTTGTAAACCCTAGTGAAGCTACGCTTCTATTTACAGTGTTTAGAATGATATGTGAGTCTTTGTCATACGTGACAGTACCCTCTAATTTGATATTGGGGTGGAGATCAAGCACAAGCACTACCGATTCAAACGAGCAGTCTTTGAACACTGTTTCTTGGGTTACATAAGAATCTACTTTATAGTCACCACCTCGAAATGTGCAGTTTACAAACGTACAATACATAAGATTCAATCCCTTATAACTCGTTTCAGTCGCTTGCATACTTTCGATGGTGATTATGCAATCTTCAAAAGTAGAACCTATCAAGTATGATTGACCTCCATGAATATTATCTAGGCGAAGATTGATCTCCATACTCTTGAGCTTACAATTTTCGATAACTGTATCGTTAAATCCTTTACCCAAAAATTCTAGGTTCAAGACTTCTTTTTCTTGGTGCGATGAAGCATCTATAAATAGTTCTTGAAGCCCATACGTAAGTGCAAACGTCAGCTTTTTAGCTTTCAGCAAATCTTCTCGCCTAAAGCCCGTAAAGTACCATAAGTCTTCTGTATCACAAAAGTCTATAAAGGAAGAATACACAGACTTTTTAGGTTCTAGCTTTTTATGTTTTGGAACTGCATTTGGTCGAACAATTTGAGAGGGTAATGTAGATTCTAGCCATTTACTTTTGCGTGACAATCTTGAGTTGGATAATAACAAAACTGTGAATGAGCAAGTTTCTAGTCCTTCGTAAGGGAACATTAATCTTATGTCGGAAGGTATTTTATGATGTTCTTTCCCCCTCTCTTGTCTCATTAGCGTATAAAGTAGATCCTCGTTATCTGGAAACCTTCCACTTAGTAGGATTTTATCAAAATGACAGTTATTTAGTTGCGTCATTGTGTAGTTTGGGGTTACATATTTCCTCTTTAGTTTTGCTATCATTTTCTTTTCTGAGTACTTATAAAAAAAGAAAATGCGATCAAACAATACATTTCTAGCAGAATCTGTGTCAGTTAGTTGAAATTGAAGATCTTTAAAGTGTGTATTTTCAAGAACACATTGATCTATCCAAGTACGATTGAAATCTCCCATCATTAAGGAATTCTGGACTTCACAGTGTGTCAAGCGTAAGTCTCTTGGTGTGAAGTCAATATTATCAAACTCACAGTGATCAAATGTTCCAAAGAAATACTTTCTTTTTAGCTTTGTTTTGTCAAAGTTCAAAAACGTACAGTTTTTCCAACGAAGTTTAGTTAATAATATGGAATCAAAATTTGGATTTTCTTCAAAGTCAATCACTTGACCATACGTGGATATCGCATTACGTATAATTGCATTAAAGAATTGGACTATCGAGTTTTCAAGGATTTCAGAGTTGTCTCCCTCAAAGGCTAGAATAGGACTTTCAAAAATAACACCACCTATTGAAGAACCATCTAGAAAGTCCTCCATAGTTTCAAATACTATATTTTGGAAAGACTGACCTCGAAGATCGTCTAAATCATTTTCGTTGTCTGCTAGTAGGTCTGAAAAGTTTTTCACGCTCATTATGTTTCCTTAAAGTGCGAGTATAAACCACGCTTCACCTGTGGTGATCTCAAAGAAAGTTTCAGCGTCTGGTGAATAAACAAGCTTGATTCTCATCTCGTCATTATCGAACATCATGTACAGCCCTGCACTTTCACCAATACCTGCATTTCGAGAACTCATCAGTTCGTGTCGGTTTACGAGTTGTAGCATAAAGTCTAGAGGGTCTTCTAAGAAAGGAATACTTAAGATGTTTGCATTACCCTCAAAAGCGAAAAGTAAATCATCGTCTGCTAAGTCCACTTGATCGGCAAACTGATACTTTGTCTCCGCATAGTTTGATCGTGAGCGTATTCTTTCTAGAGTATTTTCTAGGTCGCTTGTCGTTACGATTCCTGATCGAAAAGTCAATCTCAAGTCGCTTTTATTAAGGGCATCTTGATACACATACGAAAGTGGATCTTGCCACTCATATTGTGTATCAAAAAGCACATCTTTATCTAGTACAGAGAATTCATCACGATACTTTTGTATATGCTTTTTTTTCACATAAGGAGCTTCTATCTCTATTTCTCCAGAAGAAGAATCAAACTTTAAAATCTGAGATTGTTTTATCTTACGTTTAATGCTAGGCACAAACTGTTGGCGAATAAGCTGAACTTCTGAGGGAACACTTAAAAAGTACAATAAACCTAACTTAAATCTAATTGCGTGGGATATAAGCCCATCTAGTTCTTTGTTTGCTAACAAAATGTTTGAAATACCTTCACCAAAGCCAAGTGAAACATACTCACGTACAATCTTTTGAGCTTCTGAAAAAGAGACACCTTTTTCTTCTGCCAGTCTCCGATTGTCTCTAGTTAAAAGATGAGTCTTTATTCTATGCTCGGTTGTACACTTAAATACTAAATGTGAAAGTTCATGAATCATGGTTTCCAAAGAGAGAGCGGCAACAAAGTCTGATCTTGCCATCAATGTGTTTTGCGAAATCTCAGAGTTTAGCATATTCCGAGTATCTTGCTCTCTGATACTCTTTCTTCCTGCTGAGAGTAAAATAGACAAAGGGTAAAGTTTCAGTTCATGTCTGGATGGTGAAAATGTTCCAAGAGTGTATATATCGGGAGTGCCACTTTTCTTTTTGCGATTTGCATATTCGTAACAAGCAATTGAAAGTCTTTCAAGGTCAGAACTTATGATTGAGGCAAGCTCTTTTTTTACATTTTTAAAATTACCAGTCCCTGCGAAATCTGAAGGGTAGTATCTTTGAGTATTGTACTTTGCCAAGCTCAATTTGATCACAGGGTCTTTTTCAAGCACACTAGGGTCTATACTTTTAGCATAACGAGTTAGACACTCTTTGTAATTGTCAGGAGCTTCACGAAAAGCATATAAACTTGCTTCAACAGATTCTTCTATTATAAGGTCAATTGCTTTGTCAAAAAGGTCACCTAGAAAGATAAGTTTCAAAGGAATGTTTTCTGAAAGCGGTATGCGGTTACTTCGAGAAGATTGTTTTACAAACCTCACAACTCCTTCGTTTAGGAGTTTTGCACTATTTCCACTATAGGGTATAAAAAACAAGCAGTCTTTTATTTGCTCTGATAGTTTTTCTCTTTGTCTCTTACTTAATTTAATGCCACGACTGCTTGAAGACATATATACATTTCCTTTGTAAAAGAACAACGCTATCTTGCCCTTACTCTTTTCTTACGTATAAGAATTGTTTCGCTCTCTACAACCTTGCGGTTGTGGGCTAACTTTACTCCTTTTAAAGTGCCGAGTGCAAAATTAATATGACATATACCTACAGCTTTGATATATAAATAAGTTCCTCAGTAAACCCTCTTTCGTACAAAGGAGTTCGTATGATTGCAGACTATGTGTTTAGGTCGAAGTATGCAAGATATAAGAAAAATCTGAAAAGAAGGGAGTCGTGGGAAGAAGCTGTTGACCGGATGATGAATATGCATTTGAAGAAGTTTCCCTCACTCTCTACCGAAATAGAAGAGTGCCGAAGGGCAATGAAAGAAAAGAGAATTACAGGGTCGCAGAGAGCATTGCAGTTTGGGGGTGACGCAGTTCTTGAAAAGAACATGAGACTTTACAATTGCGTTTCCTCTTATGCGGATCGTTCTCGATTTTTTGCAGAATCTCTTTGGCTTTTACTTTGTGGGTGTGGTGTAGGGTTTTCTGTACAAACACACCATGTACAAAAGCTCCCTAAAGTCCAAGAGCCATCTTACCCGTATACGCATACAGTTAAAGACTCTATTGAGGGCTGGGCTGACGCTGTAGACGCTTTATTCAATGCTTACTTTTACGGAAAAGAGCAACCCTACTTTGATTTTAGTCAAGTAAGACCAAAAGGGGCAAACTTACGGTTTGGTGGATTTGCGCCGGGACCTGAGCCTCTGAAAAAAGCACTTGGGAAGATAGAAGACCTTTTACGAGACAAGATGCTTGATCGACTCAGATCAATAGACGTATTCGATTGTGTTATGTACTTGGCTGATAGTGTTCTGAGTGCAGGCATACGTCGTGCGGCTACAATTGCGACTTTTGATGTTGATGACGAACTGATGCTAAATGCAAAAGTGGGGGAGTGGTTTGTTGAAAACCCACAACGTGGTCGAGCGAACATTTCCGCAGTTCTTACACCAAAGACAACTCACGAGCAGTTCACCCGGATTTTTAAATCTACAAAAGAATTTGGAGAGCCGGGAGTCATCTTCTTAGAAAATGAAGAACTCACTGTAAATCCATGTGTCGAGATTGTGATGTGTCCTATGCACATTGAACACAATGGAGAGCCTGTAGATAACTACACTTGTGAGCTTGTTGACCATAGAAATCGGAAACTTTACGAAAGTCATGGGTATACCTTTGAAAGTGGCTGGCAAGCATGTAACCTTTCAACAATCAATGCTTCTAAACTAACTTCTGCTCAAGATTTGAAAGAAGCTTCTCATTTAGCTGCCATTATGGGAACAATGCAGAGTGCATATACTGAGGTAGGTTATTTAACACCTGTGAGTCATAAAATCATCAAGCGTGAATCTCTGCTTGGTGTGTCACTCTGTGGAATCATGGATGCTCCAAATGTTTGTTTAAATGCAGAAGCACTCCATGTGGGTGCAGAAACTGTACTAAAGACAAATGAAGAAATTGCGAAAGTCTTAGGTATCCCAAAGGCTTCACGAACAACATGTGTTAAGCCGGAGGGAACATCGAGTATTGTGCTTGAATCTTCAAGTGGTGTTCATCCCCACCATGCCAAACGCTACTTACGACGAGTAAATGCAAACCTCGATGAGCCTATTTTTAGGGCTTTTTATGAGGAAAATCCTCAAGCAGTTGAAGATAGTGTTTGGGGTTCAGATAAAGTTGTCGCTTTTGCAATTGAAGCTCCTAAAGACGCTCTTGTCAAAGCAGACTTATCGGCAACAGAATTTATGAGCAAATCTAAAATCGTATATGAAAATTGGGTTGTTCCGGGGACTCGAAAAGAACGATTGCAAGGTGCGACTCATAACGTATCTATCACTGTAACTGTAAAGGATGATGAATGGGAAGACGTTCAGTCTTACTTATGGGAAAATCGAAGCTGCTTTTGTGGAGTCAGCTTCTTAGGTTCTTCTGGAGATTATGATTACCCTCAAGCCCCTCTACAAGCAGTAAAGCAACCTACAGAAAAAAGTACGGATGCTGAAGTGAAAGCGTGGGACTTTTGGAATCGACTTAAACGTACTGTGAAACCTGTAAACTACCAAAAGGTTGTTGAAAAAGAAGACACGACTTCACCTATCCAAGAAGTATCTTGTCAGTACGGACTATGTGAAATTGTCTAATATGTGGATTGTCCCGAAAAACATATGTAGTTCTGCACAATATGGCAAAGAAGTAAAGGCTTTGTCCTCCTCTCTACACATGAATGTAGTGTATAGGTCTTTATCTCGATCATCAACTTATTTTGAAAGAGGGGTAAGATCTCAGAAAAGGCATTTCTATTCTAAAGTTGTTCTTTCTTCAAAGCTACCAATCAAATTTCGAAGATGTCAGTTGCGTATTCGTAAGTATCCCATAACTTCATACAGGAAGTTTAGTTTACAAGACCTTCAAAGTTGGACACTACATGTATCTAAATTGAAAAAACAATATAAAGATCGTTACCGAAATAATAAATCCCTTTATCGCACCCCATCTATGTGCGACATTAAGCACTCCACATACAAGGATATTTCGAAACTCTTTAAGTTGATTGAAAGAGGAAAGCAAGATTCCCTTGTATCCCAAGTTCATAGACAGTTTGTAAAAAGAGCAAATGAAAAAATCAATCCTAGATGGGTAGAGCAGTGTATGGGTTTGCCTATAGGTTGGGTTTTACCAACCATGTAACTTAAGATTTCGTTTGTATCTCACTGCACCTTTTTAGTTTTTACCAAAGTTATCGTTTGGACTTTTTAAGTGATTGAAAATCTCCAACCAATCTTCTTGAGTCAGGGCGGAGTTTGGTAAGTAGTTTTTCTCAACAAGCTGATACGAAGTCTCTGGAAATGGTCTTCCCTTCGCCTTATCCCCTTGAGAGTTTGAAAGTAAAACTTGAAACTCTGCAAATGAAATACCTGCTTTTGCACAAACAAGCTCTAAAGCTCGTTCTGCTGGGGTCTTGTTTCTTCCACGCATAATCCTTTAATCCCTTCTTCCATTAGTTTGTAAGTTCTTTGCAGACAAAGTAAACAACAACGATTACTGCTAAAATGTGAAGCATTTATTCATAGTCCTTTCAGTCCTGTCTTATACCAATGTTTAGGTGTTCGTGTCAGTCCAAAATCACAACTACCAATCGTTTTTCGGACTATCTCTGCATACTCCCTATCTATTTCAGATAAAGTGTCCTTAGAGAGCATTTTATCAAGCGTTTGAAGCGACCCTTTGTTTACATACCCATCGTTTGCAAGATGAGATACTGCCCATTCACATATAGCCCCTGCTTTCTCAGCTTCATACTTGTAGCATAGATGGATAAAGAAAGACCCTACGGTTTCAAACTGAGAGGATGCGAAGTAGTTATTCCTCAGACTTTTTTCTACTCGATCAATGGTACTCATTTTGGGTTCTTCGAGCTTATCTTCAATACCTAGACCATTAATCGTAGTGTCTTTAGGCAACTGATACATTTTCCATTTACCACTGAGAAGACCAAGTTCTTCTTGTATGCCTTTTACGATAGCCCCTCTCGCAGACCCCTTTGTCTTACGAGCATTACCTTTAGGGTCATGTTGAACGATTTTTTCATCTACAACCACACCCATGATGTAGAGGTTTCCAGTCTCTTTATGGATCAGTACACCACGAACTCCACTTGGGTGTGGATTGTATGTCTTTAAATGGGTGCTGTAATCGTTATCACTCTCTTGGGATTGTGTTAAACCCTCAAGGAGACTGCGACTCATCCAAGCAAACCCAAAGTCTTGAGTGCTAAAGTCAAGACCCGTTTTTTCTCTCACACTCTCATAGTGAGCCATGTAATAGCTTGATTTCATCTTGATAAGGTCAAGACCTGCGATGGTTCTATAGTCATTCCCTACCATCATCGTTACTTGAACAATGTGCTTTCCTCTGACAACACCTCCATCTTTTTTAAGATCTGCCGTACCTTTTTTCACTGTTCTGAAAGAGATGATAGTTCCGTTTTCAATATTTAGTTTCTTCATAGTGTGTTCCTTTTTATTACTTTCACAATTTCCGTTTTTCATTTTAGGCTGCGTAGCAGGTAGAGGTCCGCTACGGAGTGTTTTTATTTATTATCTATGTCAAAACACAGAGCTTTTTTTCATTACGTTGATTTTACCAACTAGGTAACTTAAGATTTCTTTTGTATCTCACAGCACCCTTTGTTATGAGTTCTCTACTTCTAGGGGTCAGGTCGTGGGTGTGTGCTGCGGCAAAAAAGTCAAAGGCTTCTTGTCTTAATGAATCTCCTACCCCTTTTGCAGTGAGTAAACGGAAATCACATTCTTGTTTGAAGTCCACTTGACGATATATATTCTTTGCAAGGTTATAAGTTGCGAAAGAGCGACCTTTATCTTGGATTTCTTCATAGCCTTTCGATAGTCCCCAAAAGTGACCAGCTAATGCAATGGCTGAATCAGCATCCCATTTCTTGATCAATGAAGTAGGGCTTTTGAGTAAGTCTATGGTTAGATTCGGGTCAAGGCGCATGGCAAGACGGAAAGATTCTCCCCAACTTAAAGGGGTAGACTTTGCAATCTCATGTGCCTTTAAGTTATGTTCGGGTGTTATATATCTTCTCATACATTTCTCCTTTGTATGTTAAAATAAGGGCTTCTCTACATACACTGATGTTCAGTGGCTGTCAAGAGCTAGATGTCGATAATCCAAAGTAAATATACATCCCCAAGTCAAAACCCAACTCTTTGAACTTAGGTTCAACTGCAAATAACATCTTGACTAAGTAGCTTGCTTTCATCTTTCCAAAAGGGGTGTCTGGAAAGTACCAAAAGAAATCAAAAGCTCTCTTTTCCAAGTCAAATCCCCAACCATCGTAGGCTCTACTGCTGTTGCTGTTCTCAACACTCATAAAACTGTGTTTTTCAAACATTTCAAAAATCGTGTCTTTTGTCTTTAAGTACCGACTATTGGATTCAATTTCAGGTTTCTTTTTTGCAAGAGACTTTTTGCTGATCTTGTTGTTTGTTTGGATTGTTAGTTTGACTTGAATTTCGCTCATGACAATGTCCTATTTCAAGATTTCACCCTGCGAGATTAGCATAGGTTGTAGAAAAACAAAACACTTGATGTTCGTGTACTTTGCTGTTACGGGTATGTAACAAGTGGTCATGTTTATAAGGAGAAAGTAATAATGACGGAACAAAACAAAGAGCTAACTCACATGAGTCTATGTGCAGGGTACGGCGGTATCGACTTAGGTCTGACTGCCGCACTCACCCATACAAAAACAGTATGTTACAGTGAAATAGAAGCATATGCTATAGAGAACTTAATCGCTAAGATGGAAGCGAACTTACTTGATGCCGCCCCTATTTGGACAGACTTGAAAACATTACCTTGGAATATGTTTGTAGGTAAAGTCGATATTCTCTCAGGAGGATTCCCTTGCCAACCTTTCAGTGCTGCCGGATCAAAAAAAGCTGATGAAGATCCAAGACATCTTTGGCCATTTATTGTCAAAGGTATCAAAGAACTTCAATACCCTCCAATCGTATTCTTTGAAAATGTCGCAGGTATATTAAGTGCGAAACTCAAAAGTGAGGGTTGGTCTGACCCTAAAGACACTCCTGTTCTCTTACATATCTTACGAGAACTTGAACGATTAGGGTATTATGCTTCTGCAGGTATTTTTTCTGCAAGTGAAGTCGGCGCGCCACATCAAAGAAAAAGAGTGTTCATTATGGGAGTCAATGCTGCACTTCTAAAAGACAGTGTAGACTACGTAAATGGACTAATTGATTTAAGTAAACAGAATCAGAAACAAATCTTATGGCCTGCTTCAAGAGGTGAAGATCAATTGCCTTGGGAGCCGCCACGAGTCGTTTCGCCTGAAGACATTGCACAGTATGAAAATGCTGACGAAGATGATGAAGTCGCTCAGTACAAAAAGTTATGTGTTTCTGTAGATAATCGAACAGACGAGCTTCGTCTACTTGGTAATGGTGTCGTGCCTGCAACTGCAACAAAAGCATTTACTCACTTATGGAAAGATATTGTGTCACATGTGGATTTTGCCGAATCATAAATCAGACCTTGATCTCGATACAGTGTGTGCCTTTTTTGAGAAATCTGTACTTTTCAGATCAAAGCCAAGCAATGCAAAAACTTGGAAAAGAAGATTAAAGAATAAGAGCCTTGTTGCTTGTAGAGTATCAAGCGGTACATTTAATACGGACTTACTAGAGTCTAAGTGTTTAGAATTCTCAGAAAACCAGCACATTGAGATTGGTGATTTCAATGAAGAAGACTTCAAAGAATGGTTAGGTTTCTGCAAGATTGACTACAAGGTTAGGTCGGATGTGAAGAAAAAAGTGTGGTCTACTCCAACAACACAAGAAACTGAGCATTACGATCTAGTGCTAAATAGTCAAGGCAGAAGAATGAGCAAGAATGGAAAGCAAGATCATAGCTTAAACCTTGCAGACCAAGCACGTATGTTTTTTACCCCTAGAGCAAGAGATTACAAAGGACATACTAACAATTGGACAAATACTTTACCCGATCAGGTTGAGCTTGATTCTCATACTTGGCCGACACCAAGAGCATCTGATGGAAAGCAGTCTGAAAATATGAAGACATGGATGCATCGTTTCATTCGTCATAAAGGAGGGTTTGGCGGAGGACTTGCATTAACTGTAGACTTGGAGATTTTTGGGATGACTAAAGAGAAGCTACAAGAACTAAAGAGTTGGTCTACACCTACAGCAAGAGATTATAAAGGCACTCAAGGCAGAACGAACAAAGAAGAAAGTCTTGGAGATTTACCCGGACAGACTGAGGGTCCTTGGTCTACCTGGAAGTCTGACTTACCTCAAGACATAAAAACAGCGAAAGAGCTAAATAAGAAATTAAATCCTCGTTGGGTTGAACATTTAATGGGTTTACCTATTGGGTGGGTAAATGTTAAGTCTTCTACTCGGGGAATGGAGAAAGAATAATGTGGGTATTACCTACACCTTTATGTCTTGAACCCGAACAAGTTCCTCTTGATGCCTTTAGAAAAAGCATACTTTGGAAAGGTAAAGCGGCTTCTGAAAAGACGTGGAAAAACTGCATAAAAAACAAAGCCCTCGCTTTTCTCGATACAAATTGCACAACGGATACACCTAAAAGTCTTTCATCGTCTACAAGTTCACTTCTTTTGCACAAGCAACGGCAAGTCAAACAGTTTCGCATTGTACCTGAAAGCATTTTCATAAAATGGGTAAAAGGGATTCGTCAAGACTACAACTCTACAAGGAAGCCTAAAAAGCAGAAGGCTATATTGAAAAAGACATGGCCTACACCAAAAGCTTTAGAAGTGAATGAGTCTGTCGGACAATGGGAGAAAAGAAGAAGAAAACCCAGTGCGAAAATGATGGGTCCTTCACTAACAGTAGCCACCAAGATAGAATATAAAACATGGGGAACACCCGCAGTTTTTGATTCACATAAACTAGAAAGAAAAGATTTGGATGCTTTGCTGAGGCATATACAAATAGGTGGTCGTAAAAGACGAACAACTACAGGAAACTTATCCGAACAAATTGAGTCTAAGGAAGTGGAGTTCGTTTACGAGAAAGTAAAAGAGTATCATTTGCAAAACAACAGTATGGAGCTTAGAGAGTTCGTTATAAGAGCCTTAAGAGAAAAAGGTTACTCGAACTTTTTTACCTTACCCGGCACACAACTTGAACTGTGGTCGACACCAACATTTGGGGAGGAAAAAAGGTCAAAGCCGAGGCAAGATCAATCTTTTAGTTACCCCATAAGTGTCCAAACTGAAAATGTGGTCAAGCAGTTTAAAGGACAATTAAATCCTCGTTGGGTTGAGTACCTAATGGGTCTGCCTATGGGTTGGACTAATGCACAAGTGGCAAAAACGTATCAATTCCATAACGAAAAAAAAAAGATGAATGAACCCTTTGTAGACCACTGGCCAACCCCAACATCAAGCCAAAGAGGTACTGACTTGACGAACTACTTACTAAAAAACATAAGGTATATCAAAGCTGGGAAATCTTCCTTTGGTCCGAGCTTGGGACAAGCCATTGAAGCCGAACATTACTACATTAAGATCTCTGAGTTATTTAGGACAATAGATTTGTCTTTAGACCAGACAACACTCAAACAAAGTATTCGAAAAGAATATATGGGATTATAAAATGTGGATCTTGCCAAACCATGACAGCAGACTCGAAAAAAAAGACGCAAAAAACATACTGAAAGGTAAAGTTTTTAGACAGTCTAAACCTATGAGTTCAAGGTCTGTATCTCACTATTTAAACAAAAGAGGAAAGTTCTTATCCTCAAAAATAGGCATGTATCAAAGCACAGCACTTGTGCGAACTTTGAAAAACGGATCTCGTAAACCTAAAAGCACTCTAGATTGGCATTCTACAAGTGTGGAAGATTGGGAGCAGTTTACCGCCTTTCTGAGGATAGACTATAGTATTCGTAGAAAAGTAAACACAGATACCAAGAGAGTACTCTGGGGTACAGCATCCACAAGAGATCACTATGACGCTACACTTAAAAGGGAATTGCCCATACGAAAAGATGGCTGCCACAGACTTGATATAATGGTTAGACAAGTTATGTATATCGAAAAATACAGAGGAATCTACAATGCACGTTGGGTAGAGACTGCAATGGGGTTACCTGTGGGTTGGGTAAAGGCGAGAGATTAGAATTGTAATCTTACGATTTTGACTGATACACTAATATCCTCTAATTCCAAAGTTTGACGGATATCAATGTATGAATGTAGAAGACTTAACTAAATGTGTGAGACTGAAGCCTTTGATTTCTGTACATCACATTGCGAATCCCACATATCACTATAGAACTGCATTTGATGGGGATATTCCTATGGACATTTATGAAAGCTATGTTAGAGTGTCCACTGTATTGAAAAACTCTAGCCAATGGGCAGTGAATACACATGACGAGATCACTCAGTATGTGATCTATGGTGCGATTTCTATGTTCTCTGTTGTAAAGAAATCCATAGGTGTTTGTGGACTTCGTTACACCCTAGTCCAACTAAATACAAATAGAGAACTAGCAAGTGCTAACTCTAAAGAAAAATTGCTGCTTGTTGTTTTAGCTAAGATAGAGAAAAAGGAGATTCCCCTAAGATGCAAATCATAAGCGAAGAACCAACGTGCATGGCTTGTAAGAAAAAGTTTGTAGAAGCAACGAAAGAGAAATGGCGATTGTTGCCTATAGATAAGGTGAAAGATGTTCTTGAAATAGAAGTGGACTTCAAAAAAAGATTCTATTTCGGTCTGTTTTGTGGTACGTGCATACAGAAAGTAGAAAGTGTGAAAATAAAAAATGCTTAATATTCTTCGTGAAAAAAAAGAAAGTATTGCTGTTATAGGGCTAGGTTACGTAGGTCTTCCCCTTGCTCTTGCCTTTGCTAAAAAGTATAAAGTTATTGGCTTTGATATAAATCAAGAGCGTGTAAAACTGTTGAAAGAAAATAAAGACCCATCTAAAGAATTAGATTCCTTAGCGTTTGCAAACTGTGACATCACATTTACAGATACAGAACGTGAGCTTAAAAATTGTATATGCTACATTATCACAGTCCCGACACCTATTGATGATTACAAAGTTCCTAATTTGAATCCTTTATTGAGTGCAACAAAAACAGTAGGGCAACTCTTAAAAAAAGGAGATTATGTGATTTACGAGTCTACTGTGTATCCGGGTTGCACAGAAGAAGACTGCATACCACTACTTGAAGAACTTAGTGGATTTAACGCTGAAAAAGACTTTTATTATGGATACTCACCTGAAAGAATTAACCCTGGAGATAAAGAGCATACCGTTTGCAGTATACTTAAAGTTGTAAGTGGGAATAGTGAGTATTCAGCAAAAGAAATAGAACATTTATACAGTTCTATTGTTCATGCAGGTGTGTTCGTTGCAAAGTCTATAAGAGTAGCGGAAGCCGCAAAGATCATCGAAAACACACAACGTGATATAAATATTGCATTTATGAATGAGTTGTCGATTCTATTCGATAAGATGAATATCGACACAAAAAGTGTGATTGAAGCAGCTTCGACAAAATGGAACTTTTTGAAGTTCTATCCTGGACTTGTAGGTGGACATTGTATAGGAGTTGACCCTTACTATCTTGCACATAAAGCTATACACTTAGGGTACTCTCCAAAAATAATATCTAATGGTCGAAGTGTTAATGACGGAATTCCTACCTTTTTAGCAAAAAAACTTGTCCAACTTATTGTAGAAAATGGGTTTAAATTATCCGGAGAGAAAGTTTTAGTGCAAGGGATTACATTCAAAGAAAACGTATCTGACATTAGAAACTCAAAAGTAGCAGAGCTTATTAGAGAACTCGAAAGTTTTGGTCTTGATGTAGATACTATAGACCCTCTTGCCGATCCTAAAGAAGTTAGCTCGGAATATGGAATCACCCTTATTGACGATCTTAAAAATCAGCAATATGTTGCTGTAGTCCTTGCAGTTCCACATGATGAATTCTTTGATTTAGGCATTAACTACAACTGGCTTATAGAGCCTTTTGGTATACTTATGGATATTAAGGGTGTATTGAACGAGAAACCTCATAACAGAACTTATTGGAGAATGTAAGTTTATTGTTGACTTGTCAATCAACTTACATTAAATACTCAAACTAAGCCTGCTAGATGTTTCGTCTAGTTTTTCTCCCTGGTTTTTCTGTAGGATTTTCACCAAAGGCTTGAAAGATAAATCCTCGTTTTAATCTACAATCAGACTTTTTAGATGATCTTGATGTATCCAAATACTTCCATTGTCGTGTAGTGCAAACTTAGAAATCTCAGTTTTGATTCGTTGTTTACTGATTGCCCCTCTAAAAATATAATGACCTTGGAATCCTGTCATTAGTGCATAAGCGTCTGCTAAGTTTTGGAGCTTGGATGTGGTGATAATGAGATGTCCAAAAGTGTACTTTGTGGTTTTGACATCTACATTCAGCCCTTTGTAAAGACAGTCCCCTAAATCTGTTCCATTTTCTGAGCTGAGTGTATATACTTTGCGAATACGCTCCCATTCCGAATCCGGGGCATTTACCATTTGCGCAAATGCCATTTCGCCACAAACCCCCTCACCATCTACTAAATACCAACTTGAACCCGATTGCTGATTATCGTATACACCGTTTTTTCTTGCACATAAATGCCTTTGCTTGCCTATGTCGTATGCTTCAGTTATACGTTCATCTGACAAGATTAGTTCTGTACCTTTTCGCATAGATGCTCCCTTTTTTCCATATACTTTATATACAGGTTACCTACATGAAAAGCTACACTTTTTTTGCAGTCATGGCTCTTCTAGTAACAAGTGTGCTTTATCTACTAGCATTGTCTTTTTCAAGAATAGAACACAACAAAAAGGGAATATCTATGTGTTTTGATTCTCAAAATAGTTTACTCTTCTTAGGCTACTCAAAACAGATACCAAAGTTCAAAAAAAGAATTGTCAAATCACGATTTGAAATAAAGTGTATAAAAAGTTCAATGACTACCAAAGATTGGTATCTACTGAAAAATGCAAAAAACAAGGAGCTGATTTTCAAATGACACCACATTACTTTGTGTATGAAACTCAAAAAAAGGGAATGCGATCACTCCAAGTCACTCAAATCCAAAGGTCTTTACCTATATGGACAAGCCAAGAAGTTCTTGTAGCTGATGGTATTTTTGGGACAAAAACTGAAATCGCAGTTAAAGAGTTTCAAGACGGAATGGGTTTAAGCAAAGACGGCGTTGTGGGTCACACCACTGCACAAGCACTAGGGATTTGGACTGAAGTGGAAAGAGGTTTCGATATCTCGCATTGGAATACTGTATATTGGGATAAAGTTCCTGATGCCATCTCTTTTGTGAACATTAAGTCTACAGAGGGTATCAGTTATATTGATACCGACTTTACTACGAGTTATCAAAGTGCAAAGGATATAGGCTTAGATGTAGGAGCATATCATTTCACAAAGTTCCAAAGTCCTCCAATCATGGAAGCTGCAAACTTTCTTTCCCAAGTCGTAGGCTTGGATATATCTAAAGTCTACCTTGACTTAGAATTTCGTAGTTCGGGCTTGAGTGCATTAGAAATTGAGATTTGGGCTACTCAGTTCATGCAAACATTAACTGCGTTCTTTCCTACGAACAGTTTAGGCATATACACTTCAAGGAACGTACTGTATGAGTTAGGATTGCAAAAAGCGACTTCTTTGACAAAATACCAACTTTGGGCTGCGGATTGGGCAAAACAACCTCTCGTTGCACCCTGGACTACTTGGGATACGTGGCAATACACAAGTACTGAGTCTCCTGAATGGGTGAATGGAACAGTAGACCTTAACCTTAGAGTTTTTTAAACTGTTCTATTGACAGCAAAACTTTGTGTGTATAAGTATAAGACTCCAAATAAACCTATCGCACACAAAGGAGAATATGTGCAATGGCTACAATCATTTTTAGTCCTGCCCAAGGAACTGCTTTAGTTCAAGAACTCAAAAAAACAGATGTTGAAAAAAAGTCTTCCGGGCTACTGCTGCCGACAAATACACAAAATGAAACAGTGAAGCGTTGTCTTGTTATTTCATCGAACAACGTTGGAAGTTCAAATGTTAATACCAATGATAAAATTGTGATTTGCAGAACAAACCTAAAAGACATAATCACATTCAACGATGAGTTATTTCACATCATCAAAATTGAAGACATCTTAGGAAAGATTGAAGATTAATGAGTGCAAAAGATATTATTTACGCAGAAGAAGCACGTAAAGCAATGCTACGTGGAGTCGATAAACTTGCAAATGCAGTAAAAGTAACTCTTGGACCTGCAGGTCGAAATGTAGTTATCAAGAAAGCATACACTTCTCCCCTTGTCACAAAAGACGGTGTGAGTGTTGCAAGAGAAATTAATCTTAAAGACCCATTTGAAGATATGGGTGCTGAAATGGTGAAAGAAGTAGCGTCAAAGGCAAACTCAGTTGCCGGTGATGGAACAACAACTGCGACTGTCCTTGCACAAGCGATTTATCGTGAGGGTGTAAAACTCGTTTCTGCCGGAAACAACCCAATGGAGATCAAGCGGGGAATTGACAAGGCTGTTCGTTACATTGAAGATCAACTCAGTGACCTCGCAGTACCTGTGTCATCTAACGACGACATTGCTAATGTAGGCACAATCTCTGCAAATGGAGATACTGAAATTGGTCAAATCATTGCAGACGCAATGGATCGAGTAGGTGTCGATGGTGTCATATCTGTAGAAGACGCAAACGGTATTGATACGGTGCTGAATGTTGTTGAGGGTATGAGTTGGGATAAGGGCTACCTATCTCCTTACTTCTCCACAAATACAGAAAAGATGATTACGGAATTCGATAACCCCTACATTCTTGTATCTGAAAATAAGTTAGCCAATGTTAACCAAATAGTGCCTATACTTGAAGTCGTTGTTAAGTCGGGTAGGCCACTTCTTGTTCTTGCTGACACTGTAGAGAATGAAGTACTTTCTGCACTTGTTCTAAATCGTGTACGAGGTAGCCTTAACGTATGTGCAGTCAATGCTCCAAGTTTTGGAGATCACCGCAAAGAGTGCCTAAGAGACATTGCTACTTTGGTAGGTGCTGAAATCATATCGGATCAAATAGGTGTCACATTTGAAGAACTGACACTTGAAAACTTAGGGACAGCAAAACGTGTTATTGTAGGTAAAGATTCTTCGACAATCATTGAGGGTGCAGGGAATCAAGAAGATGTTGAATCACGCACTTCTCACATTCGTCATCAGATGGAGAACAACCCCTCCGACTATGAGCGTGAAAAGCTCCAAGAACGTCTATCTAAGCTTGTTGGCGGTGTAGCAGTAATCAAGTTAGGTGCTGCTTCAGAAACAGAGCTTAAAGAGAAGAAAGCTCGTATTGAAGATGCGTTACATGCGACTCGTGCTGCAGCAGAAGAAGGTATTGTCCCTGGAGGGGGTGTCACTCTACTTCGTGCAGCAAAGAACATGGAAGCCGACTTAAAGGTGTCTAATGCAATTCAAGCGATGGGTCGTGACATTATTCGACAAGCAATCGAAGCACCTATTCGACAGATTTCTGCAAATGCAGGTGTCGATGGCTCTATTGTTGTTCAACAAGTACTTCAAGGAGAGAATGGGTTTGGCTTCAATGCAGCAACTTGCGAATATGAGGACTTAATCGAAACAGGAGTAATAGATCCCGTCAAAGTTGTTCGTTCTTCACTTCGCCATGCTGCTTCAGTGTCTTCTTTGATGTTGACTACAGAAGCAATGATTGCTGAAGATGAAACTGAGAAAGAGCCGACTCCCGACCTATCGCCAAAAGGTCGCTAATCTTACTTAAATTATTTTACATTTTAAGTGATTAAGTATAAGAAAGGGATAGGTCTTCAATGCGAAGGCTATCCCTTTTTTTGTTTTAAAGGATGAGTGAATGATAACTTTCTTATTTGTGTATGCAATCATCTATATCTATGGTTGCCGAAAGATTATTCTTCTGTCATATTGTGCAATTGACGACCTTGGAGTTGTGATTCAAAATAAGTCAGACACTTTAATCAATGAAGTGTATGTAGACAATCACGTTAAAGCAAACCTGTATAAGAGTCTTTTACGAAATATGGATGAAACCATAGACTCAATAAAAAGGGCAACATTGAAAAATGTACTCATCACTCAATTATGGATGTGCTTTGTCGTACTTATATTGAGTGTTATGGATGAAGATGGGTTTGCATATGAGTACGTACTGCAATTCAAAAGATCAATACTTGAACACTTAGACACTGGACTTGAACACTTAGATCAAAACATAACTCCATTAAGCGTACATATAGATTTGGGACAAGAAGATGAATAGAGTGTTGAGGGAAAAGGGTGAATACAATACAATAGGAAGTTCGGTTGAATATATAAGTCACAAGGGTGACGACTCTAGAGCGGTAAATGCAGCGAGAGTTTATTTTGCAAAAGATAAACTCACTTCTTCTTTCGAGCATTCAGTTTTAAGTGTAAAGATCACTTGTCCTTTGGTCATTCGCTCTCAAATAATGAGACAGCGAACATTTAGCTATAGCGAAGTGAGCCGGAGATACACAAACGACAACATTGAGTTGTTCGATATAAAGTCGCTCAAGAGAAAAGCAAATGAAAATCTTCACTGCTCTACAGAAGGTGATATTGGAAACCTTGAAATCACAGAACACCTTGTGAAACAAGCCTACACTCATGCACTTCGCACATACGAGTTGTTGTTGAGTGCAGGGTTAAGTCGTGAGAAAGCTCGTTTTGTTCTCCCTCAAGGAGTAATGACTTCTTTTTGGATGACAGGTAATCTTCTGAATTGGTTCAAGTTTCTTGCTCTAAGACTTGACGATCATGCTCAAGAGGAATGTCGTGAAGTTGCTCAAGAGATTCTTGGGATATTGGAAAAGCACTTCCCTCATACAGTGAAAGTTTTCCAAGAAAATAAATCCGTCTGAGCCTTTATTTTTTTTGTATTCTCAATGTGATCTTGGGTATGCTGACTGAAAAGTTGGAACTCCATTTTCCCAAGTGAGGATACTATGCCTAAGCATTATAAAGGTCGTAAAGCAAGAAAAAACCCAATTGAAAATGCAATCGAAGCTTTCAATGACAATGGTAAAAACAAAATCTGTAATGAAAACGTTCGTTCCATTGTGTTTTTACAAGACTCATTCATAGTCAACGAAGGGCATCAAGGTAAAAAAGCAATTAAGATTTTTGATACTAGTCATTGCTCCAGCTATGTTGACAATATTGCTACTTTTGCAAGTGCTGCAGAGGAAATGTTAGTAACGTATGGGGACAACAAAAGTTTAGACGCACTTACCATTGATTTTGATAACGACAGTACAAGCGATGATAAGTTCACACTTGAGTTTGATGATTCTGCACAAGGGAATCAAGTCCTTATGACAGTAACTGTGAGCGATCTGAAGCTATTTGCTTTAAAAGCAAATCTAGAACTGTTTATAGCAACTGTTGCAACTTCACTAGGTCTAGAAAAACCTGCAAAATTAGCAAGAATGTATGGGAGAAGCTATGGTGATGATGTTACATCTTTAAGAGTAGGTATTGATAAGTACATTCGGTGGGAAGATCAAAGTGGTGCTGAGAACTTATCTCAAGAAACACAGCAAGCACAAGAAGATCTCAACATCGCAAATGCTACTTTGGAAGACACGAGTGCTTCCGAAGAAGAAAAAGATGCGGCTGATATACTCAAAGAGTCAGCAGAAGATACACTTGCTACAAATGCAATCAATCACCCGGAAAACAAAAAAGTGGTTGAAGCAGCACTTGAAAATGTTCCTGGACAGCAACTCGATTTGTTTTTAGGTGAAGCACAACAAGAACTAGAAGACATTGAACAACAAAATGCTCAAGTCCAAAGTAGTTCAGCTTCACGACAAGAAAAAGAGGAATCTGCTGAACTTACCGAAGAATCTGCAGCTGACTTTCTTGAGTTGAGACTGCAACACCTTGAGAGATTAAGTAAAGCACAACAAGCATTTGCACAAACCCCACCACCTCCTCCATCCACAAAACCAAAACCAAAGGGAAAAGAGTCATTCTCTTTCAACCAAGACAACTTCCAAATGTCTCCTGCAGTGCGTGTAGGTGCAGGTAGTAATAAGAATCTTGAAAAGATTGCAAAGTCTTTACGTAACCGACTCGCTGAATTTATCGACTATGAAAGCATTGATGGAGTCATTTTCTACAGTGTTGTTCTTGGAAATAAAACATCAGCACAAGTTAGCGGAGATGTTGTAACAATCACTGTGACGAAGACTTCTTCTATTGAAGACGCTATTGAAGCATTTGCGTATGCCATTGTTCCTCTTTATGAGGACAATAGCTTCAAATTTAATATGGATGGTTACTTACTCACCGACACTCTTGTACACATCTACGATTATGCCTAACACACTCAAATACTGATTTGCTAGATTTATGGGTTTTAGGAAAGCGTAGATGATATGTCCAAGCACACTTTGTATAGAGGAACACCTTATTCTGGGCTAGAACTTGATGAACTTGACGGTGGTGGTGGTCGAGGACATCAAATGCTCGGCAGTGGTCTTTACTGTACAGACGAATACCATGTTGCGGCGGATTATGCACAAGGTGGGGAATCTTGTGTTTATGAGTTAGAGCTTAACATTCCCGATGGTCAAATATTGGAAATCAATCCTCATAGTACGAATGTTGGATTTTTGGATATAGATTCCGCAAACTCAATTGAGAGGGACTTCTTTGGATTGACTGCTCCTGCATTTATATTGAAGATTAAAGATCTGAATACAGGAGAAAACTTCACATATCTTATTTCTGAATATGAAGATGTTTTAGAGTTTGAAGAAGATTTAAAAAGAGCAATCGCATTTGAAATCCTTAGTCAATATGGTCTTGACACATCAGACTATGATAGTGAATGGGATATGGATTGGGGTACTTGGCAAATTCGAGACTATCTTACAGAAGTTTTTGAAATTATTGAAGACCCTGAGATGCAAGACTACCCCGAAGTACAAGCATACTCTAAACATCTTGAAAGTCTAAAACAGAAACTTGCTTCACAAAGTGATAATGTAGAAGAATACATTATCGAACTTCTAGAGAATGAATACATTCAAAAGATTCGAGAAAGACACTACCCTTATTACGAAGATGATACAGTACTTTGGGGCGGAGACTCGACAGAGCTTGCTAATCTTGCAAGACAACATGGATATAAAGTCTTGTGGTGTGCAGATTGGATAAGCTCAGGTAATGAAGTTGTGATTGTAGATGACTCAATCTACAATAATGGACTTGTCATTGTTGACGATTGTTCGGAGGACTAAAGTATGAAGTACACTACTCGAAAAAATCCATACGTAGATGTAAATAATCAAGGTTACTTGTATAACCCTCAGTATGCAAACGAATGGGTGATTGGTCGAGATAGGTATTACTCGATTGATCGGGATAAAGTTGTACTTTGGGTCCATGCAACGGAATACGAAGGGACAGGAGATTGGCTTAATAAGACTTTAGATCAGATCGCAAATACAAAAGTATTTTATGTTGGCGGTGGGGCTAATGCTTTTCACTTTGGAAGTAATTATGTGTTTGTGAAGTATAAACCAACTAAGATATTTTCAGGAGACACCTACTTTGATGGATATAATCCCAAAGAAGCAGAGCAGTTTCTTGATTGTCTAGTAAGTAAGTTTAATCCTAATGAGCTTGACGCTGAGATTATAGAACAGTATAACTATATATATGAAGGAGATCTAAACTTTTCAGAACTTGATAAGTATGAAATAAAAAGTTTATTGCGTAAAAGTTTAGAGACAATGTTTTTTTCCTTTTTTGAAAACCGTTATGTTCAAGAATGCCTATTACAATTTGGATTTACTGCTTACTTTGAAAAAGAACATATTTATGATTCATATACTTGGGAAGAAGTCAACCTTGCCATATTAGAGCCGGACTTCGATAAAGTAGAAATTGTAGGAATACTGTCTCCTACAAAAAAAATAAATAACATAATCTACTATAAATGTCCTCGTTGTGGAGATGATTGTGGTCTTAACGAAATTTTGGATAGTACTTTCGAAAAGGGTGAAATTATGTGCAAAGGTTGCAGAACCACTGTCTTGTGCAATATCTGCGATAACTGGACTAAAGAATCGGATTTTGCAGAAATAGAAGAAGACAGTTGGGGTGATGTAATTAGCATAATCTGCACTACGTGTGAAAAAGATCGTAAATGTGAATTTTGTGAGGACTACTATAATGAAGATGAACTTATTAAATTCAAGTTCGAGGGTGATTATTGGGATTCAATATACTGTCAAGGTTGCTACGATTCTGAGGTTGAGGACTAAAGTATGAAGTACACTACTCGAAAAAACCCTTTTAATGTTGTGGAAGATTTAGCATGGGATTGTGATAGTAAGTTTGAAAGCTCAAACGAAGCAATGGAAACTCTTAATTATTACTATCCTTTATCCTCACAAAACCCCAAAAAGATGGTAGAGGATTGGGAAAAAGTAAGAGGACATAAAGTCTATCACTCAAGAAACTTTGTATGGTTAGGCGAGGAAGGTAGAATGTTACGTTTGACTCAAGACGAGTTAAACTTTATCCACCCTATTGAGGGTAACATATTCAATCTCGACAAATTGTGTGCAATCGCTGAGTCTGTTAAATATGCTGATGAAAAAATACCTTTAGAGTGTGGATATGCGGCAGTCTCTTTTAAAGACTGTTGCGACATTCTTGAAATGCAAAAGTATGAAGACGATTATGAGTACTACGAGTGGAGTGCAGATGACGCAAATGAGGTTTACTTCCAAATACGAGATGGTAACCATAGAACCTTTGGTGCATTGGCGGCAGGCGATGACGCTTATGTTTATCTCATGTTAAGAGATTACGATGAATATATCGAGTGGGTCAAAGACGGAAAACCTAAAGATGATTATAGGTATAACACTTTCCTTTATCTAGATAAAAATCTAGTTTAAAGGAAGTCTGCCATCCAGTCAGGTGTATCTTGATTCACTAATTCTGCTTCCAAAATACATTTGACAGGAATGACTAGCTGTATTTCGTTACGATCAGGCTCAAAGTTAAATTCAATTGCTACCGAAGCTGTGCCTTTGATATAATAAGGGTAATTATCTCCACCTATAACTGTGCGGTCATTTAACTGATACGAGTTATATGCAAAAATGTAACCTTGACCAAGCTCAACAAAGTCCGGAACGATTTTTGTATTTGTTTGTTTATGAGGAGTTAATCTACCTCTAAAGCCCTCTTTTTCAATATCTAAAGCGTACATGGACCAGTGAATAAACTCAACACCTCGCCGGACACTCATATTGTGCATAAGAAATTTAGCAGGGTACAACATATAGTTACATTTATAGTAATCATTGTTTTCTGAGTCGAGTGCTTTTCTAATATCCAAGAGAGATCGTGCTTTAAGAACCTTTGCTCTAAGGGCGATTAGGGTTGAATCGTCATAACAACCATTCATAGGAGTACCTAAAAAAGACTCGATATGCTCAATAGTAAGAGCTTTTTGGGTTTCTATATCGTCTGAGAAAAGATCAAACAAAGCTCTGAATGCTTCATCGCAATTACTCAAGTCTTCAATAGAACTCATAACCTTACCAACCAGAATCTGTAATCTCTTGGAGTACGTGGAAGTCTGTTTTGTTCTTTAAAAAGCGACTTTGGTCATATCGACCATCTTCGTTCATAAAGTAAGACATAATAAAAGCATACACTCGACCATAACCCCATTGTTCTGAGGTCATACCTGTTCGTGAACACGAACTTGCATATGCACCTCGCCCAATGTCATAGACTTCTTTAAGTGCTTTCAAAGGCATGTCTACATATTTTTCTTTTTAGCGTAGTAATATGCCCCGATTCCGCCAATAAGCAAAATCCCACCAACGATCAAAGGCATATTTGACTTTTTGTCAGCGTCCGCATTTGTCGCTTGAGAACCCCCTCCTGTGACTTCACTCCCTTCTGTAACTTCTACGATGTCGCCATCCTCATCAGTAGTAGGGTCTATTTCTTGACCGTACTCGTCAACGATTCCTTCATCCACATAGGTGTCACTGAGAGGGTCTTCCCCGTAGATGGTTTCTTCCCCACCCCCATCACCTTGAGGGAAAAATGTCTGTCCGGGGCTAACACCTTGACTTTGCAATAAGTTATGCACATTCAACATAGTCGAAGTGCTTGGTAGATTAAAGTTCACCCCACTTTTCTCGTCTTCCTCAGGAGTGTATGTCCCTTGTATTGTTTGATTACTAGATTGAGAGGAAGAAGCTACTGCTTTTAGGCGATTAGGTAACCATGCCAGCAAGTATGTGTTAACGTACTCACCAAACATATTGTCAAGTGAGGTATTGCACATGAAGTCAATAAGTACAAGAGCAGAGAGTAAATCTTTTACTTTTGTCTCTACACACTTGCCACTCTTTCCCGACAAACCTTTGACGGTTACACTAGGGTTGGTCCCTCCTCTTGAATTCAAGAATTGACAGACTTTCGCCAAATTTGATTCTGAAAGTTGTGCATTGAGTACTCGGTATGTAAGGTTTCCAGTACCAATTTCTTGTGGATATCGTTGGAGAAGATCTTTTAGGCTATTAAGTAACCCTAAAGTATAGACTTTACCTTGAACAAAGTTTGCTCCTTTGTTTGCCGAAAGAGCCATCCCACTCGCAATCTTAGCTGCATTAGGGTTTGCACTAACATTCATCACTTTATTATTAGACTTTAATAGAGCAGGGTACATTCCCGCAATCAAAAGGTCGGGAAGTTCTCCTAAAATGCCAATCCCTGCATGGCACGAATGCTGTGCTGAATTTAAAGCAACTGGAACTTTGTAAGCAGAAGACCATTTACTAATGCTTTGACGAAGGGCGAAAGCTTCGGCTGCTTGGAGTAGGGGAAAGCGGAGCGGAAGATTACCACTCTTTATAACGGTAAAGTTGAAAGAGTACTTCTTATATGCGTAAGGAATCTTTAAAGAATCCTGTGCGTCGACAACACGTACGTCGTAGGTTAAAGACTCCATAAAACTTTTGAACAAGGCTCTAAGAATCTTTTTACGATTGGCAATTAGAACATTCACTTTGCTCTGGGCTGCACTTGCCTTAGTCAGAACGTTGAGTTTACGGGTAGTTGAGCTTGCGCTTGCATAGCTCGATCTATACCGATCTCTGACAAGATCGCAAAGGTACTTACGACCTCCAGATTCGTCATAGTAGAGTTTTGCAAGGCCCCCCCTTTTGTTTTGAGGGTTCTGAGAAGTCGGCATACTCAAAATATCAAGTAGGCTCATGTGTACTCCACCAATATCTACTAGGGGAGCGATTGATTTGAAGGCTGACCAAACCAAACCAAAATCAAGTTCAGCATCAGTCAATCCTGGGAAGTATTGGAAAGGGAAAACTGCGATGTCTGTAGCAGGATTGTACTTCACTTTCGATAAAGAGTCACAGCCCCATTGTATATTTTTAACACTAGATGAAGTTTTATAACCCCTTGATCCAGAGGTTACTTGTTTCTTCCGAGTTTGAGAGGCTTGGGTGGCCGAGGCGTAACCCCTTGATACTTTTGTTACTCGTTTTGACATAGTGTACAATCCTTCTTTGAGCATTTTAGCTGAGAGCGAACTTTGTTTTGTAGCTTACTTGGCTTTTTATGGAGACTGCAAAATTATTTAGCGTCGTAAGTTACATTTTCTATGAGTTCTTGAATGTCGTAAGGTAGCCAATTAGGATTTCTCATACTTGTGGTCTTGTAAGAATTCGCACTCCAAATGTTTTGTGCTGTTTTCACACCTATAGGCAAGTGCGTGGGGTCTGTGAGTAGCCTTTCTGTCGCATCAATCTCTAAATCTTGCAAAGCCCCTTTGATAGACTGATCCATACTTCGATTCCCTTTTGCGAAACCTGTAACCATGTGATTCAAAAGCTCTTTTGTAAACACTCTACCACTCCCCATGCCCCAATCTGTTAGGTCATGTCCTTGTGGATAACCCTCAAAGTAACCCAACCTGTGATTTTGGGAGTCATAAAAGCAGAAAGGTTTCACTGCCGACCAATACCCATTCCACTTCGCAATACGAATTAGTTGCTCTATAACTTCGGGGTGGAAAAAGTCATCAGAATCTATCCACAGTAAATAGTCAACTTCTGTTTGCTTTGCATACTCTAAGATTGCATTTTTTTTATCCCCTAAATTGTTAGGTAAGCAAGAGAATACAACTCTGTCGTTCTTGAATTGTTTAAGATTACCTAAATCTTCTTCTTCTCCACAAAATATCAGTTTCACATCATAGTTTTTCCACACTAAACTAGGGGTAAAGTAATCTATCATATACTTACAAAAGACTTTGGTCAGAGTAAATCTTTGGTAGATAGGTACACCTATTAATATAGAAGGCAGTCTATTCGAGAAGTGTAATGAGCCATCTCCAGGCTCTAAGAAATGCACTTGTCTATCTGAAATGAAGTGATAACTTTCATAGCCAAGTGCTTGGTGTGCGAATTCGACATACTTGAGATTTGCATGAGGTAAGATTTCGCCTTGTTTTGTGAATACAGTGACTGACTCAAAGTGAGAAATAATCTCGCCTTTCCGTCTTAACTCAACAATGTGTTGACCCTCTGTGTTGCAAAGATATGCAGAACAATCTTCTAATCTTAAATCTTTTGGTGCAATATTCGGAATAAGATTGGTCGGCTCAGTAACTTGGCTGATTTCGTAATTCTCTGAAAAGTGAGAATGTAAATCAGCCAACCAATACTTTAAAAATGTCATTTTTTCGTTAGTCCTAAATGTTTTGTATATCCAACAGTATCTTGTTCTGAGAATTCTACATTGTAAAGTCTTTCTTTTACCTGAGTAATCTTATAGTCTTTTGTGGCTGACAATAGATTTGCATTATCTTCAATCACTTTCCTCACACCCTCTACTTGAGCCGCAAAGTTTGTGGAAGTAATAGAATCTTCTACTTGTCTGTATACATATGTGAAAACATCACAAAAGACTGCTTTACAAGCCAACTCCATTTGACTGTATAGACTAAAATCCACAGCACCTTCAAGTCCTAAAATCCGCATACCTCCTACCCTGTGGATTGCTCTCGATCTAAACACTCTTAGAGGGTGATAATGCATACCTCTTAATAAACGCATCTCACGAGTCGATTTACACGACCAACCATCTATAAGCTCACCCTCTTTTAAAACTTTATACTTTCCATATGCAATATCTGCATCGCACTTTCGTAACTTGAAGATTAGTTTATCTATTGCTTTAGGTAACAGATAGTCATCAGCGTCAAGTTGTGCAATGTATTCTCCATCACAGAGACTAATTGCTTCTTTGTAGGCCAACTCAGCACCTTTATGTTGTTCCAGCCTTTTAAATTTCAGGTGTGGCAGTATACCTGTCGGTACTTGACTGCGAATATCTTCAATTGTGCAATCTGAACAATCATCAACAAGCACAATTTCAAACCGATAACTCGTAGCTTCAAGTATCGACTTGAGTGCAGTGTGTAGGAATTCTAACTTATTGTAATGGGTAACGAATATTGACACATAAGGAACTTCCCCTTTCATATGCTCACTCTTTGAGTACAAAGGTACGAGATCTCGTAAAAGAGTGTTTTTCTTTTGTCTGTCAGTATCACGATCTACTTGGTACTCACTTGTCAGACAATCAAAGTGAACAGCATGCACATTTGGGATTAATGCAAAATAAACACCTCGTTTATATGCTCTATATGCCCACTCTGTATCTTCACCACCCCAAAAGTTAAATCTCTCGTTGAATTCTCCAATGTGGATAAATGTAGATTTACGGAAACCTATATTCCCTCCAGAGCATAGTCTCCAACTGCTGTTACTTTCAAGTACTTGTGGTGTGTCAGCAATTCGTTGTATTCTCCAATCTTCTGAAATTTTTGACCCTATCTGAGAAGGGCATTTCTGGGAAAAAAGATCTAATTCTTCTACATGAACTGCCCCATGAGAGTTTCGTAAGCCGATAGATACCACATATGCATGATTATATAATCGTTCAATATGATCTTTCACGAAAGAAGGCTTCACTGAAAGATCACAATCGAGTAAAATTACAAATTCATGTTGTGCATGTGCAACCCCTAAGTTTCGTGCAGCAGCTACTCGATAACCCTTATCTTCTTGGTAAACATACTTAATGTCGAATGTTGTATTGAAATCTCCCAAACTAGGAAATTCTTCTTTTGGACTCCCATCATCTACAATAATAACCTTTATCTTCGATAGGTCATAGTCTACTCGTGAAAGCGAATGTAGAGCTTGGAGAATTGTGTGCGGCCTTCTGTAATAAGGCATTACAATCGACACATTAGGCATTTCTTCTTCAAGAGTCGGAAGTGCTTTATTTAACCAATCAGTACGATTACCAATTGCTTCAATATGATTTGTAATACTTACCATGCCTAACACAAATTCTCTATCTTACATCCCAATTTTCAAGAAATGCAATATCGTCTTGTGTCATATCTTCGGCAATTAAGTGTAACTTATTCAAAATATGCTCGTGTAGTTGAGGATGAATGTACTTTAGCCCTGGTGTATAAATACGTTCTAAGAATCCATAGTCTCTGGATAGTAGTTGTCTCGGTGCAATTTTCTCAAGAAGGGAACTATAGATTGCAGACTCCCCAAGAGGTGGATTGTCGAGCAGACTATATGCAAACACATTCTCATGTTTGATAGGGTCTTTAGAGACAAACTGATTTACAACAGAAGACCGATTCACGACATTGTAATATTCTGCAGGAATTCGATTTCCACTAATCTTTGCGTCTAGAATTGTCTTTCTAAAACATTTAACGCATTTACCACAAGGCTTTTCTCCACCTAACACACAAGATTGAGATTTCCAATCAGCACAGTGATCTACTACAATCTTAGATGTTAATACCTCACTTGTGATAGATGTTGGGAAAGATACAGGCATTCCGATAGCCTCAAAAAGTGGACACCACTCAAAAAAGACTTTTCTTGTTTCTAAATCTGAAAAGAAAGAATGCCCTATTCTAAAAGCAGACTCAAAGACCATTCCACAGTTTGAAGATATGAAGTCATACCTGTCTGTAAGAACGAGCATGCCGGTGTATATAGACCAATCTACAGGAAACCCAATCTTGTATCTGACAGTTTCAAAGTCAGAAATCACTTGCTCTATTTTGTACCCTTTTGACGACAAAACCTCACAAGATCGCTGTGCTGCTTTACCTTTATGTTTCTTGTCAGGTATTGTGGGGTCCCTTTTGATAAACACTGCAACACTCTCATCTTTAGGAAGCATCCAAAGTGCAGCACAAGAGTCTACACCTCCACTAAATGCAAGTCCATGCACTTGATGTTGTGTATTCACTGAACGAGGTGCTAATTCGGGATTTACAGGAGAGATTGTTTTGTTTGTGCAAGCATTGAAAGTATCAGCAAAGTGTTGAGACACACCTCTGTCTACAATAAATGTGTCTGCTGTAAATATACCATAAATCATATAGGCAAGAGTGGCTTCCACATCAGGGTGGATTCGTGATCTGTTTATCCCTCCTTCTGCACTAAAGTAACAATCTGTCTTTTGAAGATAAGTCTGCTTACGCAACAAACGACGATCATTTTTGTCGAGAGTGCTATTGAATACAAGACACCCAAAAGAGTCGACAAATGAGACAACTTTCATATAAGATTCCCTTTGTGTATAAAATTACGGTAAATGTTTTATCTTAGATACAATCTCTTGAGGTAACCAATTGACTTGAGGATGTGTTAAAGCCACCTCTTTCAAAGGATAAGCATCATAGCCCCATATGTTCTCGTCAGATTTCAAGCCTATAGGTAAGTCGATTGTTGCACTTGGTGTATAAGGTAATAGTCTACGACCTTTAGGAATTGCAAAAATGTCAAGACTTTGTCGAATATAGTAGTCCATACTTTTATTCTTACGTGCAAAAGGATTCTCATCCATTGCAGCAATTAGCCGCTTAGAGAATACCCTTCCGCTACCCATTCCCCATCCATATAAAGACTTTTTACTCTTAGCATATCCCTCAAATACACCTACTCTCATTGACGCTACATCTAAAAAGCAAAATCCTTCAATTGCAGACCAAAATCCGTTCCCATCACAAGTCTTAATGAGAGAGTCTAGCGTATTGATACTAAATAGATCATCGCTGTCAATGAAGCATAAGTAATCAAAGTTTCCCTTACTCGCATATTTCAGCAAGAGGTTTTTCTTATCTCCAAGGTTATTGAAATGTTGCAAGAAGATAACATTTTCAAACACCATGTAAGGCTCAAGTACTTTGAATTCATCCTCGTCACCTGCAATTACAAGATAAGGGTCATATCCTTTTTGTATTAGTTGAGGTAGCAGATAAAGCACTGTGTATTGGATGTATAACTCTAATACCTTAAATCTCTTGAACACAGGTGTACAGATTGCAATGCTAGGTCGTTCCCTTGTTGCCCGGAAAGTACCTCGACTTGGTGGAATTGTACATAAGGTGTTGTTCTCTGTGAAGAAATGTCCATTTTCATTTAAATCTTCTTTAGAGAACATGAGCTTTCCATTGTCTTGCGTACTCACTTCTTTTAGATTTACAATCAAAGGAAGATTTTTAGAAGGACAAGCCTTTGTCGCATCAGTTTGTGTGTATGTAATCTCTACATATACAGAAGACCTGTCACTACTTGTAAGACTGATATTTGCACTACGTGTTGTGCGAATCTGTTGATTGAACGCTTCTTGTATTCTCTGTAGTGCCTCAAACATTGAGGTATTTAGTGTCAATGGAAGATTCGGATTACTCAGTTTAATACTCGTATTTGTTTCCAGCCCTTTTTTGAGTTCATAAATGAAAAGTGAAAATGTATTATCCCACATACTTCGAATCCTTAAATTTAAGCTTATATATACTGTTTTACTCAAGCGAAAGTACACTATGTCAACTCTTTGAGCAAGACAAGTTTAGCTTGACTTTAGAACCTACATTGACAATACACTAAGGTTCGAATTTCTTAAAATCTTTAAGTGAAAAGGATGTATTAAGTCAATGACAAATCTAAGAAACATAGGTAACTTCAAGGCTGTAGATAGTAAAAATATAAATCTTAAAAAGTCTAATTTTACTGAAAACTCCATACTCATTGTCTTAGAACATTCCAATACAAGAAGTGCATTTCTGAAATTATTCCAGGGAAACCTCGGAGGGCAATTTACAAAAATCAGAATGCAACATAACTTAAAGTCGAATCTTAATCCTAAAAAAAGTAAGATTTATTTCCAAGTAGGCACAATTGAATCCTTAGAAGAACCTAAAAACTACCTTATAGACTTAAATAAGCGAGATATCGAGTTCAACATTTCTCCACTCACTTCTTGGGAGACAACCTACATATCTCTCTTTTTTGAGAATGTATATCCTCCACTTGGAGCAGGTGCAGGTCATAGTATTTATATTAATAATTGTGAGATCTCATCGGATGTTGAAGACAGTCAAGAGATTCCTCTAAGATTGCAATTTCGTGAAGCTACGGAGTTCGTCAGTAAAGTCGCATTTCAAAGTATGACTCTGAAGAAAGGAAGCTACTCATTCAAGACCGAAATCCAAAAACCTAAAGGTGTATTCAAGTTCGGACTTGTTTTAAAGAGCCAGCTACACTCTTATTCAGTAGATATCAATTTCCAAAAACAAGACTCTAATGTGCTGAATATCATCGAAGATGGCGAGTTTGATGCATATGCATATGTCTACAAAGAAACAAGTGCAAGTTTAGATGTACACAAATTATCTCTACAATCCAATCTTGACTTGGCACACACTCAACATTTCAAAAGTAAACTATGTGCAATTATACCCTCACATAACTGTGCAGAATACATTGATCGTGCAGTCGACTCTATGCTTGCCCAAACAGTACCACCTTGTGCAATCTATATTGTAGATGATTGCTCTAGTGACAATACACAAGAGAAGATGGAAGCGTTGAAGCAGAAAGCATCGAGACACAATGTCTTACTTAGCTCACTTCGACTCTCAAGCTCGTATGGTCCATACTTTGCAAAAAACATTGTCCTCTACAATATGCTTGACCATTTCGACTACTTTGCAATGCAAGATGCAGATGACCATTCAAGCCTTGATCGGTTTGAAAAACAACTCCAAGCATTTGAAAAAAGTGAATATACTGCTGTATATACATATGGTCAAAGATTGAAAAAGGGTGAAATTCAAAAGAACAGAGGTCTTGATTCTAGACGTATGTACGCAACTGGAATGTTCAAAAAAGAGTTCTTCTTAGAAATGGGTTACTTTGAAATTTCACGATTTGGTGCAGATGATGAAATGTACAAACGCAGTACTGCAATTTCACCCAAAAAGACATTTGTCATCAAAGAACCTCTCTACTTTGCTGAAGTTCGTGACAGCAGTCTCACCCGCACAAAGTCATTCGATGAAGATCGTGTCACATATGCCAATACGTTTGACCAACGCTACACATCTACAAAGAGTCTAGAACGATGTAAAACACCATTTTATAGAAATCCACTCACACCAAAGAGTATTCTCGCAGCACAAGCACCTGTCTTCCACCAAGCGTCATATCCTCCACGATTCGAATCCTTAAAAAAAGTATTGGGTGTTGTTGTTCCGATTCTTGAGAGTTTCAATGCTAAACTCGTACTGTGCATGAACAATGTAGATTCTCTACCAAAAATGTTCTCAGAGTTTGCAGACTGTGGAAATATACAATTCGTATTTCCTGAAACAGATTTAAGTGCAAATGGAAAGTTTTTAGGAATTGAAGAAGGGATTAACTTTTGGATAGACGACGATATCGAATACTCAAAAGAATACTTTATTTATATGTGTACCCAACTTGCTTTATGTCCTAAAAATACAGTACTCTGTATGCATGGATTAAGGGGGAAAATTGCATATGGTCGAGAACGAGATGTTACCCATTTCGAAGCTCTCACAGCAACAACTCAAGATTCATACACCGCAGGCACTGGTGTATCTGCTGCACATATCGAAAGCGAGTTTGTTGTGAATGCACTAAGTAAGATATCAGAAGACCCCCTTCGGGGAATGGTCGACCCTCTCTTTGGGCTAATCTGTGCAAGACTTGGAATCCCTGTTTACAACATTAAACGTGATCGAACAATGGTATCTGCATATCCTCAAGAGAAGCAAGGAACAAGTCTCTTTGATATCAATAAAAAGAGACATAAGACAATGGAAAACATCCTTACTCTCATTCACGACATTCGCAATTTCAAAAGCGTCTAAACCCACTAAAAGAAAGATGTAAGTATGGAATCGTTAAACTTTTTGTTTTTCACAAGATTCAGCGTGGCAATCACACCAACCCCTAACTACTTGGTTGTTAGAGAGCTTGCTCAAAAAAATAATATCTCAAATAAAGACACTGTAGGACTCCGTAAGATGTATCTTGAATACTTGTATTCGGAAGAACGCATGGCCTACAAAATGAAAGCTTTCTCCAACCTAACTATCCCTTCCGTAATTGCAAATTTAGAGCCTTTTCCTACTGCAAAGTGGATGATCTATACGTCTGATGAATGTCCTGAAATCTACAAAAATGAGCTTTATCGCATTACAAGCTCTTGTCCACAGATTGAAATTGTAGAGTTAAATAATGGACTAAAGGGAGAAACCTCTCATTGGCTTACAAAAGTTGAAGAATTAAAGTCTTATGATTCGAGATTCTGCACTGTAAGGTGTGATGATGATGATGCAATCCCTCAAGGTCTTACCCTTAATATTGCAAACACTGCTATAGAACAAAAAGACCCTTTCATCTATCACTGCCCTAATGGAGACTACTGTCAAATCTCTAAAGAAGGTGACCTTGTTATGGGCTATCCTGTACCGAATTACCCTTGGTTGCTCACTCAAGGACTTGCCGGTGTCGACTTGGATATCAGAGGATTAGGCAATCACCGCACGATCAAATCAAGATTTCCTGAAATTACTGTAATTGAAAACTTAGATTTGCGTTACTTAATGTCTTGTGATGAAAACTTTACTGCATCTAAAAAAGTCTTTGTCCCTAAATAAGAAAGATCTGATATGAAACACTATGTACAAACTAGATTTAGCGTTCTACACCCATATCCTAAAAAAATGCCAAAAAGGTCAAACTATTGGGCAAATGTAGGAATTGAAGACCACGAATGGGATAATGTTGCTCTTGTAAATCAAAAGAGTGCAGAGTACTTATACTCTGACGACAGAATGGCTCACAAGTTCCACTGCTTCAAAAATCTCACTTTACCCTCTGTCCAAGCGGCTATGGATAATGTTGAAGATGCTGAATGGTGGCTATATATTTCGAAATCACCAAAGATCTTTCCTCAAAGACATCTTGACACTTTGACAAAGATGGTAGAACACGACTCACGTATAAAAATAGTAGAAATGGATTGGCGGAAATATAAGCACTTAGGAGATCACTCTGAACAAACAATAAAGAGTTTTAACCTTGAGACTCGATTCTCCACAACAAGAATTGACGATGATGATGGGTTACATCCTAATATTCTGCAAGAAGCTGAAACTCTCTGTCTAAGTGAAAGCTCTCCTTTTGTGTACTGTGCGACATGGGGTGTAAAGTGCGAAATGCTTCCTGATGGTTCACTAAAAGAAGGTAATCTTTGGCAACATTGGAGTCAACATGCCATTGGTTTAGTTGCGGTAGACGAGTTTATATGGAGATTAGGTAGTCATGGGAACATTGCAAAAAACCACCCACACTTGAAGATTATCCATAACAGAGCAAAACGTAAATCTTTTCAAATGATGTGCCACAAACAATTCACATGGTCTAGTCGAGAATTCAAATGACAAATATTGCAATCTTTGGAAGCTGTCGTTTAGGTACATGGCAAGAGTCTATTTTCTCAAACAACTCTAAAATCAATGAGTTTGGAGATCTTATTCAGCCATCAATCCATAAGACAAACGACAACAAACTCTCTCTTATCGTGAATCCAACTGGATACTCTGTTTCCATTTTGGAGCATTTGGACTTACTCAAGGTCTTTCAAGAAAAGATCAAACCCATAGAGACTAATCATAAAGCTTACAGAGAAATCCATAAATACAGTTTCAATCCTCTGATTGTAGGTATGCAGTATGACGCAATATTACTCGAAGTCTGTAGTAGGAAAGTGCTGTTTGCCCCTCCTAAGTTCGCAAGAGAATCTGCTTGGGAAGGAGAAACAATTCCTTACAAACTCACTAAATATGAAGCACTAAAAGACTTTGGTGTGACACGTTTATCTTACTGTCAAATGGACCAAAAAGCGATCACTAAAGCACTCCAGGAATTTGTTACAGAAAGCGGATTGCCCGCAAATAAAATCCACATTATAGGTCCATATTACTACACACAAACATATGAACATCTTGATGAGTTACCCCACTCTGTAATTGGAGGTCGTGTATCTCTCCATAATGATTTGTCTGCGAGTGCTTCTTTGCTTGGAATACAATATCACAATTTCAATGATATACTACAACTTAATCAAGAAGATGTGCCTTGCCCCTTAAAGTCTCCTTTTCATTTAAATGGAAATGGTATATCTAGACTCTCTGAATATATAAAAGCTGTATTTGCATAAAGAGAATTCAGTGTCGGAGGTTATATAATGTCACTTGATTTTAAAAAAAGTACAATTCTTGTCACAGGCGGAACGGGTTCTTTCGGAACGACAGTTGCCACTAAACTCCTAAATCTTGGTGTAAAAGAGATAAGGATTTTTAGCAGGGATGAGAAGAAACAAGATGAGATGCGGAAGCAATATACAAATCATAATTTAAAATTCTATATTGGGGATGTAAGGGATGCTTCTTCCCTAGACCACCCAATGAGAGGTGTAGACTACATCTTCCATGCTGCTGCTCTAAAACAAGTTCCAAGTTGCGAGTTTTTCCCTATCCAAGCAGTTAAAACTAATGTCCTTGGAACGCATAACGTCTTAAACTCAGCAATTAGACACAACATACAAAGAGTTGTTGTTCTTTCTACAGATAAAGCAGTATACCCCATTAACGCAATGGGTATGAGTAAAGCCATGATGGAAAAAGTCATGGTTGCTGAATCAAGAAACGCTGAGTCTACAAGCTGCACTATGGTTGGGACACGCTATGGCAATGTGATTGCAAGTCGTGGTTCTGTAATCCCTTTATTCATTAGGCAGATTCTAGAGGGTAACGAGATCACTATTACTGAACCGACAATGACTCGTTTCCTTATGAGCTTAGATAATGCAGTAGCCCTTGTTCTTCATGCTTTCCAAAATGGGAATCCTGGAGATATCTTTGTTCAAAAGTCACCTGCTGCTACGATTGACACAATTGCTAAAGCATTAATGCAGTTGCTAGACAGAGAAGTCGGTATTCGAGTCATTGGTCGACGACATGGAGAAAAAGACCATGAGACACTTGTGTCTTCAGAAGAATTAGCTGTTGCCAAAGAGTCAGACTCATACTACTGTATCCCTAGAGATTCAAGAAGCTCAAACTACACAAAAGAATTTCCTCTTAGTGCATCATTCGATACTTCGTTGAGTCCATACGACTCTAGTTCTACAACGAGGTTAGATGTAGAGCAAACAAAACAACTTCTTCTTAACACAAAAGAAGTAGCTAGACTTTTACTTCAAAAAGAGTAATTATTGATGAAAGTATGCACAATTGTAGGTACTCGACCTGAAGTTATAAGACTGTCTGAAATCATTAAGCTTTTGAACAAATCTAGTGTAATTGAGCATGTACTCGTACATACATGTCAGAATTTCACATATGAATTAAATCAAATTTTCTTTGCGGATTTCGAATTGCCACTACCTCAGTACACACTTGAGCTTGAACAAGGGTCTTTTGCTACTCGTCTAGGTTCAATGTTGAAACAAGTTGAAGTTGTACTTGTGAAAGAAAAGCCTGACGCTGTCTTAATCCTTGGAGACACATACAGTTGTTTATCTGCACTTATTGCAAAAAACTTAAAAATCCCAATCTTTCATATGGAAGCAGGGAATCGTTGTTTTGACCTAAATGTGCCTGAAGAAACAAATCGTAAGATCGTCGATCATATTTCGGATATCAACATTCCTTACAGTTCTATTGCAAGAGAGTATCTTATCTCTGAAGGTGTGACTCCACAAAATATAATCAAGCTTGGAAGTCCGATGTGCGAAGTACTGAATGCAAATATGGATAAAATCTTGGCATCTACTATCTTAGAAAGGCTTGGTTTAGAAAAAAGCAAATACATCTTATGCTCAATACATCGAGCAGAAAATGTAGATACAAAAGAGGTACTACATGCTATTTTCAATGGGATTAGTGCCGTTTCTGAATGGTTGAATGTACCCGCAATCGTATCGACACACCCTAAAACTGAAGATCGTTTAAAGGGATTCCCGCTTTCTTCAAACATTAAACTTTTGAAGCCAATGAATTTCTCCGACTATAATCGACTACAAATCGACTCTAGTCTTGTACTAAGTGACAGTGGTACAATTAGCGAAGAATCTTCTTTACTAAAGTTTCGTGCAATCAATGTGAGAACATCACATGAGAGACCTGAAGCAATGGAAGACTCTATTGTTATTATGTCTGGTGTTACATCAGAGGGTATTCTAGAGTCTTCTAAATTAGCTCTATCTTTACCTATACCTAAGAAGACAGTTACTGACTATAACGTGTCTAACGTGTCTGAAAAAGTACTAAAAGTCTTACTTTCATACACGCATTATGTGAATAGAAATTCGTATTGAAAAGACTTAAAATACATATACATCAGGTGTTGAATTATCTACATACGCATAGTCTGAGGTTGTGAGCAACACACAAGGATTTTTTGGACTCCAAAAAGTGTGTTGTATATTTGGCTTCACTTTTAGCTTGTCACCAAATGATAAAGGAATACTTACTCTGTGTCCTCTTTCATTCTGTAGGTAAATTTCACAATCTCCAAAAATGGGAGAGAACACTTCTGTTTGATGTCTATGGTAGTGCTTACCTCGCTTATGTCCTGATAATAAATCAAAACAATACACTCGTTTCAAGTTATTGTACTCATATGCTTCAAGGTCAAAAAGAGTTTGGTTTATTGGAGATATATGGACTCTAGAAGATTTCGTTACTGACGCAAGCATCTCTCTTGAAAACTCTGATCCTGTTATGCATCTGAATAAGTCTTCAAGCACTGTTGTCGGCACATAATCTACGCTTCCAGAAAATGTATCGGGTTCAAAACTAAAAGTTGGGTGAGTGTCTATAGAAGTAAACTTCAAGCATTTCAGATCTGCAATTTTTCTTCCGATCTCGAATACTTTAGTAGGTTCGTAATTGACAATGTTAACAACTCTTTTGTGGGTTTGCTCTTTAGGCTTACAAAGCACTTTTTCTATATACAAAGTCAACTGATCTAAACTCATGTAAAATCTAGAGCTACCATCCACAGTTATATCTTCATCTGAGAGAAACCATTTGGATAATATACTGTTTTGTTTTATCTCTTTGAAACTGCCATATATGTTAGGTAATCGGAGAACATCAATTGGGCAGTTTGCATTAGACAACAGCATATCTTCACATAATTTTTTGATCTTCCCAAACTGAGTGTCCGTATTTGCATACAAACTCGATATATAAACATGAGAATCTATATGTATTTTGTTTTGAGTAAAACTTGAAAGACAAGACCCTAACGAGAATGCCTGACTCATGTACAAGTTGTAGTCATCTCCACGACTTGATCCTTGACACCAGATTACACAATAGGACTTATCTTTTGGTAAGTTTTGGATGTCTTTAGAAAAATCTTTACCTACTACATATGTAGAATCTGACTTAAGATTCCACGCAAGGTGATTTCCTATAAAACCATTTCCCACAATTATGAAGTTTGGCATACATTCCCTCTACTATTGAACTAATCCTTTTCTCTTGAATTAACAGAAAAGTATTAACCCTTACATTTCAAGATTTCAATAAAAACTTAACTTTTATCCCCTACGTTTGAGGAATACCCACGTACCAAAACCTACCGCTCCAATAAGGGTTGTTGCAAGAAGCACCTTTCCAATCTTCTTCTTAGTCTCTTGCCCACTTGTGACCCGACTGTCATCTTGTGTTTCTTCTAGATAAGCAAGCATATTTCCTTGAGGAACAATAATTTCTTCATCTACAATCTGACGAGCTAACTCCCCATCAAGACCATACTTGTTCATTATATATGTTGCTCTACAATTCTTATCACATTCCCAATGCCAAGGTTCTTTATGATAAGGGGAAATATTATATTTTGGAGCAAGCACATCTCTCATATATTTATATGCAGGATCTCTCCTAATCTGATCTACTGCTTCTGACTTTATAGGACCACCAAGATACAAATCAAATGTATATCCTGTATTGTGAGCAGACTTCCCCGGTGGAGCAACCCATTCTCTTGCGGCAGAATCGCTACCATACTTCTTCAAGGCTTTTTGGAAAAGTCTATCTTGTTGAGCATACGTTCGAAATCCTGAGATCACTTCGAAATAGGGAGCATTGAAACCCGCCTCTCTAGCATCTGCAATCAAGTCTTGAACGATTTCTGTAGCCGGCCAAGCAAGTGGCTTTTCTCCATAATAAGAGTTTACAGTATGTAAATATTCCGGTGGGGGCATTTGCCGTTTGTGTTTTGGGATTCTTGGCATTTTTAAAAACTTTCAATGGAGTTTGCGTGCAATAAGGTATATAAATTTATACTCACCACTCCCACTGACTGCAAAAAAAAAACGGAAAAATGAAAAGCACACTCGCCAAAGAACGGAAAGATCCCAATTCACTCGGTCGTACAGTTAAACTACTGAAAGGCATCATAAGAAATCCGGAATCCGTTCACTTTTTACAAGATCCACAAGCTCTAACAGCACACTTAGAACTTGACCCAAAACAACAAATAGAAATAGAAACCGCACTTCGTCACCTATCCGAAGTAGAACCTGCGTTTATACGCACATACATCCTTGAGCCTTTTGTGTTTCAGTTCAGCGACTTCTGTAAGAGACACCCAGTACAAAAACGTTGGCCGAACTTTGAAGAACTTGGGTTCGCTTTTAAACGCATGACCTCATCGTTTCTTTCAGAAAACTTCATTACTAAAAGGACAAAGTACTACACACTCAGAAGAATAGTACGAGACATTCCAGAGTGGCACGAAGCTTGTCGCTATAGTCAAAAAGGCCATTATAATAAACAAGAACAAAAAACGCATTATAGAGAAAACCTTTCAGACCTTATAGAAGAGTACTTGGTTTACTTGAAAGAGGGACATGAAGAAGAAGTGTCTTCTCAAACGACACAGTTCAAACTATTTGCCGAATTCTTTTTGGCACTATGTGAGGCTAATGATATTCCGATCAATCCCTCCTTAACTATTGAGGTGATCAAAAGGTTCGAAAAGCTAAATGAAGATTGACCATACTCTCTTGATCTCTTTCACACTTTTGATCTTTTGTTTGGGTACTGCGATACGCAGCATTGAGTTATACGGTTCTACACAAGAGCTACAAGATAAGTTAAGGCTTGCACAAAAAGAAGTTGAAGAACTCACTAAACAAGCAAATGTGCCAAAAAAGTCATGCGGTTATCTCCAACTCGAAGTCGCTGCTCAGAAAAAGCTAAATGGAATGCTCCAAGAACACATTGTGCATTTAGAAAAGCTTGAGTTTATTTACGAAGAAGAAGACTTAGACTTCCAGAGTCTCGTGTTTAGGGTTCAAGAATTAGAAGAAGATTGTCGGTGCAAATAGCTTAGTCAAAGAGCGGACCTCACTACATTGATCGCTTCTCGAATCATTGTCGCTAGAACTTCTGCTTCTTGTCCTTGATTTGTCCATTGAGTCGGTACAAGGTCGGGTCTTCCCGGAACAATCGGACCCTTGATATACCCAAACGGTCCTCGCCGTCTATTCTGAAAAGGACTAATGGGTGTAGACATCATTGTTTGAAAGTTCATAGGTGTAAAGGGAGGAGCTGGATTTGTTCTTGAATACGTATACGAAATCGCATTTTGGATTTTAGCACTTGCGAGCCGTTTTAGCTCCATAGGTTGGTTTGGATCTTTAAGTACTTCAAGGTTTGCCGATTTCAGTAAATCACGAATTGTGTAAAAGTTTGGGTTTTGCCCAAATGACATTCTCAACGCTCTTGTTAAATATATGTACGCTTGTGAAAACATAACCTTCCTTTCTGAACAGTTGAAATAAATGTCCAATTCTTTGTCTAAGACTACAAATTTATTTTTGCAGTCTCATTCTTAGGTAAGGTAAGTTTCAGTGTAACTCAATTATTTACTTGGAGTTTGTAATGTCAACTTATTGTCCTCCCATGCCACATTATGCCCGATCTTTAGGGATTACCGATTGTGACTATCTACAACTCGACCCCTATGTCAAAGAGCAAATGAGGTTACAGCACCAAGCGACAAACTCCCTCAAGCCCCAAAAATCGGTTTACACTCTAGGAGATTACCCTATGGACCACTCACCTATTCTTTTCGGATACCCCAACCACATGGGTCGACCACTTCTCATAAGTGCTGCTAAAGGTTTTGCCCAATTAAGATCTGACAACTCGTCTTACTCACGAGAACTGCCGGGCTTTAGATACACAGGCTCAGGCCAAGCTTTCAGCGACAATAATATTCGTGATATTTGGAGTGGACAAGTTCTTGCCCTTTGGATAACAAACGGAGAAGTCTTTAACCAATACTTGATGGAAGGTATTGTCACCTTGAATGGACATTCTCCTTCGAATCTGTCCCCTCTAAAGATGAATGCTCAAGGTCAAGTCACTGAAGACCTCAGTACACTGCTTAAAAAGTTACCGGGTGATGCCAAAGATCGAGGCACTCGATATGTAATGGGTCCTGACGGTGTGTTCGGTCATGCAATGGAAGATATCCTTGCTGAATATGCTCGTACCGGGAAGATGTTCGGAACAAACGTACCTTCGAATGCCAAAAAAGTATACAATCGACTGCTTTCTAATTACACATCTAATGAAATCAAAGAAGCAAAAGCTGCAGGTCAAAGGGGAGACAAAGCTCCAAACAGGTCATTACCGGAAACACCTGCACATATGCTACATGGTGAAGCCCAAGTTGCTGCAGGGTTCGTGCAAACAAGAAGTTCGCATGGAGATGCGCTGATCAATATCCCATCTAATGTCGAATATGACGACACAGGTCGTGCGGTGGTAAGTCCCGGCAGCGACGGAGGTAGCGGTGGAGGTAGCGGTGGAGGTAGCGGTGGAGGTAATGAAAAATCAGAAGTCACTAAAAAAGGTGAAGAAGAAGACAACACTCTCCTTTATGCAGGACTTGCAAGTGGAATCCTACTCATTGGCGGACTTGGTTACTACTACTACACCAAAAACCAATAAGATAAGAGAGTAAACAATGTCTTTCCCTAATCCGAATTCCGATAAAATGGTTGTTCGCAAAGTACCGCATTTGTCGATTGAGCAAACAGTTGACAATATGAGGAATCTTGCTTGGGAAGGACAAACCTCTCCTTTAGTGAGACAGTTTGCAATAGAAACTCTCAGACGAGTAAAACCCAAAGATTCCCTTTCTGAAGTTGGTGCATTGTATCACTCGTGTTGTCGGGAAATTCACTATCTCGCAGACCCTCTTGGTTCTGAGTTCTTACAACATCCCGAAGTAACTGTACGTACTGCTGCCGGAGATTGTGACGATATGTCCATCTTACTTGCAAGTACATTACTTATGTCAGAAGCGTTGAGTGTTGGCTATCCTTGTAGGTACAAACTTGCAGGTTTCAAAAATAAAGGGTTGAGCCATGTCTTTCTAGAGTGCCTTATTGGTGGCAAATGGGTTGCACTCGACCCTGTTGCAGGGTCTGCTACAAGTAAAATGCTCAAAGACATCACAAACTTCAAAATCTTTGAGATTTGAAAGGCATTACGATTATGTCTCTACTTAAACTACTCAAAAAAAACCCTAACGAGCTTTCTAAAATGTCAGATTCTGAAAAGATCGGACAATTTAAAGCCGCAACCCAAGAAAGAAATAAATCATTTTATTCACTTCAAGGGTTTTCTCCTTTCAAAGTCCTTACCGCAGGTGTGGTTCTAGGTATCGGAGTTTCTTATGTATCTCACCTCTCGTCTGAAAGGCCCTAACTATGTGTGGATGTAACTCGTGTCAAGGTTGTAGTAGCTCAGAACCCAGAATGAATGGTAAAGAAATTACTATTCTTAGTGGACTGAGAGAAAACAACTCCGAACAAAGTCAAATAACAAACAGCGATTCAGACACTTCAAATGTAGGTCGATATGCTGTCGTCGGAAGTGCAATCATTCTTGCAGTGATTGCTGGATTCGCAAGTAAGAAATAGAGGATTTCAAATGTCACGTATCAGTAAAGGTCTTTTCGACCCAAGAAGAAAAATGCAACAATGGCCAGAGCCAAACGATGATCCAAATATCCCTTATGTTTGGGGTCTTAGTGGATATCCTCATAGTTTAGGTAACCCAAGCACAGGAGAAGCAATCGTTTCTCCAGAAGAGCCTGTACAAGATGTACCCCCTACTCATTCCTTAGTGGACTCTAGGGTTGGTGGTATGCTTATTGGTGCATCTGTAGTTATGGCTGCCGCAGGCTTTGTCGAGGGCATCACTGAATCTAAGTCGGAGTCTACTGTTGGGAAGTTTACCGATGGTATTCTCACAGGTATTTCATATTCTACGTTTGTAGGGTTCTTAGGTCGAAAGTACATCCGGTAAAAATCTATGTTTAATTCAAATCGAACTTTATTTCCTGCATATAGTGGATTAGACGACATAGATGTTGCTATGCCCAATTCACCTTCTCGTAACGTAGCGATGAGAACAACAAGTGAATTATGGAAAATCCATAACTCCGAACCACATGTCACTGCTCCCGCAGATCCCGGGATAACCGTACCTTATCCCGACAATGGGTTTGACCCCAACGGCTTGTCTGACACAAACGAAGCAAACTCCCTTATTAACAGAGCAGCAGTTGGTTTAGATAAAGATGCGTTTGCGGATATGTGTCACCAATTAGACGATATATACACAAAGCGATTAGTTTCCGACTTAAACTTGTCCTCTATGAATGTCAGTGAACTCAAAGAGCATATCCTACAAGAATGTGTAGGTGCTTTACTCATTTATAACGAGTCGGATAAAGATAAACTCATCAAGGCATTTAGCTTATGTAAGAGTTTAGGTTCTCTAACAGAAGACGCACTAAGTCATGCACAGTTTCCGGAACAGGAAAAACAGAAACTTCTTAGCTTTGTAAACTGCTGTCAAGCGGTTAGGGATGCTATGCTCCTACCCGATTACCAGATTAAGCAAGCCCTATTGGGGTCTACTCGCTCAAGAGACTCTTTAGATACTGCACTCTCCTTCTATGGCTTAAATGAAGAATCTAGCGCAATGAGACTCAATCCGGGTGATGAGTTTAAAGACTACAAAGAAGCAATCATTCTTTGTGAGTGTGAACTTTCACAAGCATGCAACTTAGAGATTTCAAGTGGTGTTGTTGCAAAAGCACTAAACAACTGCTTGTCTCAAGTTCTTCGCAATGTTATCTCCCCCGAACTAAAAGTTGCTTTGTCTTCTGTTGTAGAACATGCACAAAATAGCTCATTGAGAAATGCGAAAAAGAGTGCAAAACAAAACAAAGAAATACTAAACCACCTTAAGTCTGAAATGCTCAAAGTGGGGGTGACTCCTAGTATGACCCAAAAGCTAAATCAGAAAGTAAACGCTTCTGATACTGTCTTAGGTATACAGGGTACTGGAGTTTCTGTAGATGCTCAAAGTGCAAATACTGCACAGAGAAATCCACAAGAAATCCAAAACACTCTACAGTCCTTAAAGTCTGCCCAAGGACAGCTTACGCAAATTCTGAATACTCAGAACTTAGACCCTGTTGCAAGGTTGTGTGTTACTTGTGAATTGTACACTGTCATGTGCCTCCAAGATTGCTGTACTGCATTGTCTTTAGGCGAAGATAAGTTACGTGAATGTGCTACAAACTTACAAAATGCCTTATTTGAAGAAGTTAAAGAGTCCAATGTTGGGAACATCAACTCTTTAAACGTAACCCTAAAAAAGGCACACAATGATTTGCACTCAGCAGAAAGTTCTAAGACAATGGAGTATCTAAATAAAGCTAAGTCTGAAAATGTAATTTCGGATAAAAAACTCCAAACGCTCACTACTCTATTAGGATAAGAAACATGAACAAGTACACACCTCTCTACGGAAACCCTCTAGGTGCTGAAGATCACGCAGATCGCCTATACGGAATCGCTCGTGCTGACGTTGTCGGTAACCTACACTCAAACCCTGCAGAAGTTCCTGAACTCGTAACCGAAGCTGAACTGGAGCAAGTCTGGAACGCTGTCGGACAACTTCTAAATGACAAGTATGGGGTTGAACTCACACTTGAGCGGTTCAGCAGTGCAGACCCTGCAGCTATGCAAATCTATCTGAATATTCTTGTAGATAAAGAAGAGGAAATCCTAGCCGACGAAAACCTACTAGAAGCTTACGTAGACGAACTCGCAGAAATACTTGGTCTAGAACATGCGGGCGAAGGTGTCGGAAGTATAGAAGACTTGGAAGATGAACAACGTACTTTCAACCTTGCAATCGACTCTGTGGCTGAGTGCTTCCCTAACTCAAGCAATGACAACAAAAATGATTTAATCGCTACAGTTGCAAATGCTTTAGATGCAATGGAGACAGACCTTGAAACTTTTGCAGAACCTGTAGAAGTAATTGATGCCGTCACAAAGTTCAAAAGTCTAGGGTTTCCCCATTATCTACCAGAAGAACTAGTCGAGCTAATCTACTTTACTGCAACAAACGAAAGTGCAGTAATCGCAGAAGAAACAGAAAGTATGCTTACCGAAGATTCGAGAGAAGATGCCTTTTGTTCAAGCACTGCGAATAACATCATCCTTGCACAGTTTGGTGCTGACGCTGCGGGAAGCCATGCCGCTTTCTGTCTGTTACCTATGGATGAGCGTATTGATGCATACGATGCAGTAGAGGGTAACCTTGCTACCCTCTTTGGTATTCCGCAAACAGATTGGGATAACTTTGTACTTGAGGGGGTAGATAATAAGATTTCTACCAAAATGCTTGAACTTGAGGGCGAAGAACTCAAAAAAGAAATCGCCACAGTTCTCGATAGAGCGTCTAAAGACCCAGAGAATGCCCTTCGGACTACCACAAAGAGTGCCATTGGCGGGTCAAGCATGACTTCTCAGCCGATGTCTACAACAAGTAAAGTTGTTACAGGACTCACTGTTGCTGGTGCTTTGATTGGTTCACTCTACTTCATTAAGAAAGTTAGAGAATTCTAAAATGAAATTGCCGAAAAGAGATGATTGGGTTCGAATAGGCTATACAGGTATGGGCGTTGGTGCTGCATATTTATGGAATCGTATGTCTACCCTCCATACAAAAGGGTACGGCTACATCCCACCCGCAGCTCTGGCAACGCTTATCGTTTTGAATGAAGACTCAGGAAACACAGAGAAAGATATCGCTGCGGGTATTCTTGGATTCACAAGTGCTGCACAAGCCATATCTTTTCTCCATACAGAACCTACGGAAACGAATTCTGACCCTTCTACGGAAGTACAACTTAAAGAAAACCCTACACCTACTGACTACGATAACGAAATGGCGAAACTTAATAAGATACGCAACGTTGCCGGTACTTTAGGTGCTTTAGCTGACATTGTAGGGAAATTCAGAGGGAATGGATAGGGAGACTACTTATGACCTCTGAACAAAATAATCAAGTTCTTGCCGAACTCAGAGAAATTAGACAAAGTATTAGTGGATTGGAGTCCCGGATAGTGGATACAAAGAGTTCTTTGGATGATAAAATCACAGACACAAAACAATCTTTGCATAATGAGATCCTGTCTATTCGAAATGAACTTTTGGAGTTTCAACTGAAAACTCAACAACTCGATGATGTCTCCAATTGGAGTCAACAGTTTCGTGAAAATATAACAATCGCAGAGCTAGAGCGTATTCGAGAAGATGTGGCACAACTCAAAGAGTACAAAGCAAAGTCTACTGTGATCTTTGCTCTTGCACAATTCGTCATGGCAGGTGTCGTGGCATGGCTCACAAGTAAAGGATAATATCATATGGCTACTCAAAAACAAGTCAATACCGAAGTAGG
>Ga0209756_1000246_pt1 | contig 53531 bp, 60 predicted proteins | sample ETNvirenome_6_85_FD_184071 | JGI IMG/M metagenome (GOLD analysis project Ga0209756, IMG submission 184071) | Marine viral communities from the Pacific Ocean - ETNP_6_85 (SPAdes) (version 3) | ecosystem: Environmental > Aquatic > Marine > Oceanic | place: Pacific Ocean | collected 2013-06-19 | reverse complement strand
GCATTTCATTTACTATTTTAGCCCCACCACCAACATAAACAGGTCTATTACTTCCTACTTTCATTCTTCTTAAAGAATCTTCTAAAGCTTCAACCCATTTATTTCCATATAATGCTCTAAGTTTATTCTTATTTTTTTTAGAAAATATAATATCTACATTTTCATTAAACTCAGTCATTAATTCTTTTCTAAGAACTTGATCTATATTTTGCATTAAATCAGTAGTAATATCACCGGCTAACCAGTTTTTACCTGGAGCTGGATATTTTTTACCTTTATTTATTAATCCTATTTCATCAGCAAAAACATTTAATTCAGCGTCTGCTTCTACAGCTTTTACTAATCTTTTTACATCTGCTTTAGACATGCCAGGAATTTCTAATCCTTGTTTAGCCCAATTATAAACTCTCACTGCTTGAGATCTAGTATATGGTCCTACGCCTATTTCTTGCATCAAAGGATTACCTTTCAGAGTACTTCTTAGAGTAGGAAAGTTCTTTTTAAGAGCTGCAAAGTCATTTGCAACTGCAACTTTAGCAGATAATATTTCTTGTTCAGCTTTATTATAAGGATCAATTAAATTATCTTTAATAAAAGCCATGTGTTTATTACCTTGTTCGCCTTTTCCCATAAGATCATACATTAATCCCATAAAGTCTTCTGCTGAAGGAGTTATAGTAAATTGTCTTATAAATCTTTTTAATAAACCTGCGTCTTTTCTTTTACCTTCTAATTTTCCTCTAACTGGAGAATATTTTTTATAAGCTTCTTTCCCAGTAACTTCTTCTATTTGAGTATTAAAATCTGCATCAAGTTTTTTACCTTTACTCATCATTACTTGCTGTACTTTAGATTTTACATCAACTCGCTTTAAAATTTGATCAACCGCTTCTACATTCATTTTAGAATCATCAGCAAAATAGAAATCATTATAACCCTCCATTGCTTTATTTAACACCCAATCAGCTTTAGCTTGTGGAGATCCGTCTTCTAAACCAGTTATATTTTCTAAAGGTATATTTATACCTATAGTATCTAAAAATTGTTTAATAGCTGGTGCAGCAATTTGAGGACGCGCTGTTAATATATATATATCACCACTACCAAACTTACCCTGACGTTTTCTTGCTAAATCCGCTAATGGTCCTTCTTTACTTTTCATATCTACATTTTCAAAGTTTTTGAAATCAAAACTTACCGTATTACCCACCCAAGTTCTAGAATTTTTAAGGTTATTCCCAGACATCATTCTACCAGCATGTTTACCAAACTCTGAAGCAGATATTGTATATTGTTCTACACCATCTAACAATACTATAACTCTTTCTTTTGTCATAGCTAATGTATCATCAAAATCAAAAACACTAATACCTTTAGTGGGTTTGTTTATTTTTTTAGCTTGTATCTTAGCTCCTAATGAATGCATCATTATTTCTTTTTGTTCAAAAGATCTTTGGTCGTCATTTAATATGACATCAAAATTTTTAGCATTAGTTTTAGCTTGTACTGATTTAGCTTTCTGAGTAGGTAAACTTACTTTTAATTTTTTCCTATCTAAAGCTATAGGTTTACCTTTACTTTCTACTATTAATTCATTCTGATAACGTATAGATTCTAAATTTGTATCACTTTTATTTTCAATAGGAATAGTTAATTCTTCAGCCATAGAAGGCTTCCCCTTCTTAATCATATTTTTGATACTGTTTAAATCTAAATCTGACGCTGCATATCTAACTCCATCATATTTACTATCTAATAAATCAGCTGCCCAAAACATTTCAATTGTAGTATAGTCCGGCATAACACTTGCATGTAATCTATCTACCTTTTCATCATCTTTTTTAGATAATAAAGTTTGAGTATAATTTTTATGAACAAAAGGTTTTATGTTACCATAAGTCCCAGTTGCTACAGCATACATTAACATTCCACCTATAGTTGAAGCTGGAGGATTATGCTCTTCCCTATATTTAACACCTTTACTATATTTATCACCTTTTCCATGTTCAAATTTATCCGATCTATAAGTAAATGGAGCTGCTACTTTTATAAAACCATCAGTTGCTTGATAACCATTTTCTATTATTTGTGCTGCTAAGTCAGTTGATATTAAACCTTTTGACACTCCAGATTGTAAATCATCTATAATGTCATCCATTATCGCAACATTAGCTTTACCTATCTCTTGATTAGCTTTACTAAAAACCTTGTTAGGGTTTTTTCTATTAACGTTAACTTTTTTTGGTTTTGGAGGTTTCTTACCGTGTTTTTTCTTGTAAGTTTTTACAGCTTTTTTCTTGAGTGTTTTAAAATTTAGATCCTCTTTACCCCAAAATATTTTATTCCTCCCTGGAACTAAGCTAAGTCCTTTATTTTTTAACCTTTTTAACCTTGGCAAGCTTGGTGCACTCCATGCGCCAGGAGTTTTCTTAGATGGAGTACCTTTTACATAACCAATATTTCCAGCAGCATCAATTGTTTGGTACCAATAAACATCAGGGTTTTTTAGGTCTTTTTTCCGATTATTATCTTCAAGCCATTTACGTAGTTTTTTTGTTGCAGCAGGTTCTTTTCCTTCTTTATTTCTTTTACCTAAAGTAGCTCTTACTGCACCTGCCGACCCCATAGAGTCAAGAACAAGAGGATTAATTGCTACTTCATCATCTCCAACTAGTTGGTCTAGTTTATTTATTATATCCGGTCTGTTTTCGTTAGTAATAGTTACCTTATCAATACCAGCTGCTTCTCTAGCTTGGGGCTTACCTGCAGTTTCTAATAATTTATTATAAATTTCAACTTGGTCCTTAGTAAGAGGCTTAATTTTTTTACCTTTACTAAACATTGCCCCAGATTTAATTCTTTTAGGTTTTGAAGTTGTAGTTTCTAATATACGATTTCTAATATGTAATCCTAACAAACCTCTAATAGTTTGTGCAGTTCTATCTCTATATATAGGCTTGGTTGGTTTAGTTCTAATTAGATCTAAGTAATCTTTTAACGTACCAGTTAACTCACCATCAGTATATAAAGCGTCTCTTACGTTCTTAGGTATAAAAGTACCTTTACCTGAAGCGTCTACAGTTTTTGGTAAACGAGCAAAATCATCTTTAGCATTTTTAAGTAAAAATTGTTTCGCCTTTGTAAGACCTTCAGCATCTTTCTTTTGGAAATTTCTTTTCTTATCTATTATAGTTTGAGGATTTATTCCAAACATATCAGCATAAACACCTGCTACTTTTTTAGGTATATTTCTTGTCTCTGCTAACGTAACTTCTTTTCCTTTATATGAATCAGTTATTGCCTCGGTTATTGTAGCTTCAGTTTTTTTATCTAACCCCGTGGTTTCACTAGGTTTTTTAACTACTTTCGCCTTTTCTGTTGTTTCCGTGGTTTCTACAGTAGTAGTAATAGCTTCTTTTAAATCTGTACCTTGTTTACCCACTCTATCTGCTATAGCAGCGTCGATTTCAGGTTTTCTAGTTCTAACAGTTTCTGCTAAATAAGTACTAACTTGTGCAGGAGGACCCGCTGGGTCTAATGAAAAACCACCTAACAAACTAGTATTTCTAGATCCATATTTACCTTGACCTGATCCTTCAAATTGACCTAGCATTTGATCAATAACAACCTCTTTAGCAGCTTCCATTTCTTGCTGCGAATTTATATTTAAAGATTTACTAATTAAAGGCCAATTTTTCTCTACAATAGCTTGAGCAATAGGAAATCTATTTTCTCCTTTATTTTGAATTTCAGATACTAAAGCTTGTTGTAATATAGAATTATCTAACTCCATGTAGGTCTGAGTACTTTCTGGTAAATCTTTTGTCTCTATAGCTTTACCTTTTGATTCTTGAACCTGTGTTGGTGCTGTACCAATATCTTTGCCTGTATAAATATCAATTCCAGCACTTTGAATTATTTCTGGACCTAGTCTTTTAAACTTTTCTTCTATTGCAAGTTCAAGATTTTCTTTATTTTCACCTTTTGCTTTTTTAAGTTCAGTTCTTAACCACTCAATGTCATGCATCCAAAGGTCATCTACTTTCTTCCTTCTTGTTACAAGAGCATTATATCCTGGAACCTCTAAATCTCTTCCACCTGCGCCCCAATCAACCTTCCAAAACCACGCGTCCGTATCCAGTCCGTGCTTTTTAGCATATGCTGCCAAGTGTCTAGTGTGAGGACTCTTAGCAAATTCTTCTTCTAATAATCTATCAAAGTTACCTAATCCCGAGTTCTTTGAAAAAACGTGATCTATTTGATCTTCCATTGTAAGAGGTTTGCCTTTTGATTCTTGTATCGATGCTTCTTCTACTATTGTATCTTGATAATTATTAAAAGCTCGTTCTGCTTGAGTTCTATTTTCATCAAACACACTACGATCAACTTGGTTATCTTGAACTTGTTGAGTTCTAAATTCTTCAAAAGTTGTATCTTTAGTAATTTGAGATACATCTAACCTTTGATCAATAGCATCTAACTCTTCTTTTGCTTTCTCTCTAATATTTGGTATAGCATTTATTCTATCGCTTTCAGTTACAGGTAATGCAATTTCTTTACCTTTAGATTCCTGTGTTTGTTCTGTTTGAGCGGCTTCATCTCCTCCAGCACTAAGTCTTGTACCACCATCAATAGTATTAGCACGATAGTTTTTCATAAAAGTAGAGACATCCGCTGCGGTTTCTACTTTTAACATCCATGCAGAATCTCCTAATACATTATTTATAGCACTATTAAGATAAGATTTTAAAGATGGAATAGATTGAAAATCACTTTCATTAAGAATACCTATAGCCATTGCATTGTTTATTTGCGCTAACATTTCTTCATAGTTGTATTCACCGTTTTGTTTATACATGTCTATTCTTTCTTTTAACGCTGTATAATCTTCATCATTAATCGCCCCAGTTTCTTTTTTAGCATCAACTAAATCCATTAACTCTTGTGTCGCAGCAGCAGCATCACCTTTTAATTTACCATCTATTTTTAAACCTTTAGCCGCAACAGTTGCGTGAAACAATTCTTCTAATGGAGCAACAGCTGCGTAATTTGCTTCAGCTATTCCAGAAGCTCCATGCATTCTTTGATTCATTGCTCCTTCATTAATTATAATATCTCCATTAATAGTATACAACCCATTAGCTGGTGCATCACCACTAAAACTTTCTACTGCAGCATCAATTTCTGCCGCTGAATATCCTTGAGCTTGTAATTCTCCTCTCATCGCATTAGGATCACCAAAAGCAGCTTCAGTTATTACAGTAAACTTTTTGTTTTTATCTGATAAAGTCATTGCAGCGTCCATTGCGAAATCATTTAAACCTAAAGTATATTGTAAATCTAAATTAGTTGTTAATCCGTATTTAGTATTTAAATCAGTCATTTTAGCTAGAGTACTTCTATCTTTAGCACCTAAAAGCTCGTTTTGTTTTTCAGATATAGCAGCAAATTGATCTCTTATACCAGCTTCAGCATCTTTAAAGTCTTGACTTTGTGTATCACCAGTAGCACTTAAAGATCTCATTCTACTGTTTAAAACTCTTTTTTGTCTAGCTAAGTCAGCAGCTTCTCTTATTTGATCAGGACTTAAGTGATTTAATTTTTGAAGCGTCATAGCATCGTGGAATGCTAATTTTTGTACTAATTGTTTTCTTCTTTTTAAAGCTTCTTTTAATTCAGGACCTTTTAGTTTATCTAATTTAGATTGAATAACTATTAATTCATTTACATCTTTTTTATTAGTTATAATATCATCTCTAGTTTTAAATTCATTGGTAAGAATATTTTTTGTATTTGCCATGGTAGTTGGACCCATAATAGCAAAAGATGTTATAGCGGTTTTAACAAAGAAATCCGCATTTAATCCTTCTAATAAACTTTTATCTTCATTTAATGCTACAATATCTATAGCGTTATGACCTATTTGAGTAAAGGCTTCTTCAAATACTTCACTAGGCATAGCTTTTGTAATAGCAGGTCTTAATCCTTTAATTGTTCCTTTAACTAAAACACCCGCAAAGTTGGCAGAGTTTGTATATAAATGCTTTTTAGCTATTGTTTTACCTAATCCTTTAGCAGTTGCATTAACTCCTTGAACTAATTTTAACGATCCCATTGTTTCTGCTACTGTTGCTACTCCACCATATCCGTAAGATGACCAAGCTTTTTGAGCAAAACTAAAATTATTTGTTAAATCATTATCAAGCTCTTCTTTTTCTAATATTAATTGATCTCTCTGTTCTGGAGTTAAACCCTCACTAGCTAGCGCTGTATTTATATCTTTTATTCTATCTCGCATATCATACTCTGTAGATAAAAGTTCTCCATATTTTCCTCCAGATTCCCCAGCAAAGAATATTCCTTGTGAAGCTCTCATTGCATACAAACCATAAGTCTTATTAGCCATTAAAGCTGCTCGTCTTGCACCAAAACCAACCGCAGCACCTAATCTTATTCCTCCAGAAATAGCTGCAGCTGCTGGTATAAATGTAGTTAATATAGATGGACTATTATCAGCTAAAGCTTCTCCCATATAATCTAAGAAACTAGCTCCATCCCCTACATTATCTAAAGTTAAAGAAGGAGGAATTGTAATCTCTCTTTTGTGAGCTAATCTTCTATTGTAATTAGCTAAATTTTGTTCTATTACAGCTATACTCTGATCAATTTCTGCTTTTCTAGCAGGGTTATTTGTTAAATTTTTTATTACCTTCAATCCCACTCCTTGAGTTAAACGAGCAAAATTAGTAAACCCTCCTATAAAAAAGTCTTCTAATGCCATAGCCGCTCTTCCTGTCAAGGAGTAGTCCATGCCAGCTGCTTTAGCTATCATGTTAGCTTTATCTATACCAGGTTTAGCAAACTTTTCTATATCACTATTAAATTTTTCTATTAAACCTTTAAAGTTCTCTTGTTCTTTTATAAGAACATCATATTTTCCTTTAAAATCTAGTTCTTCATAGTCGCCATATACCGTTTCATATTCCGTGACTATACTATTATAGTCTTCAAGTTTTTTATCATATTCAGCTTTAGATAAATTAAAATAATCTTCTTCTTTTAAATCAATTTCTTTAAGTTTATTTGTAAAACCAGTTAATTTATCAACATAGGGTTTTTCTAGTTTTTGTAGAGCTTTAAATTTATCTTCTATTGCTTTTTTATCCTCTTTTATAACCTCACCCATTGCATTTAACCCTTCCTGTTGTTCTGCTTGAGAATCAAGTTCAGGTTTTAGTGCTAAATATATAGCTTTTTTAAGTTGTTCGTCATATTTTTCTCCCCCAAAAACATCATCCATTTCTCTAAACTCTAAATAAAGTTTATCTTGAAAAGCTTTCTTTTTTCCTTCTAATAATTCTTTATCAGAAAATTCTACTTCACTCCCCGCTTTCCACTCTGTATACCTATCATAATTCTCACCTAACTGTCCTTTAAGATAGTCATCATATTCATCTTCACTTTTATATTTTAATGTATGATCTCGTATTAATTTTAAATATCCAGAATCTTTATCAAGTTTTTTCTTTAAACAATCAGTTAAATTAGCACCATAGGGACTACAAATCCCTGCATCTGCAAGTTCTTTTGAAGCACCAAAGCCTGATTTTTTGCCTTTAAACTCATTAAATTTCTTTAAATTTTCAGCTTTGAAAGCATTTTTGTAGTTTTGTGAAGCTGCACTATATTTATTTCGATCTTCTTTTGACATTTCAGCTTTAGCATCATAAGTGTCAAGTATATCTGTTTTAAATAAAATATTAGCAGCGTTGTTTTTAATATCTTCTTTGTTTAAAGACTCTTCAAATTTCTTACTTTTAAACTCATCTAGCTTTTTGTGTGCTTTAGGAGCAATATAGTCTATTATATCTGTTTCTTTTACCGTTACAAACCCTCCTTGAGTGTTTTCTTCATAGTCTATACCCATTTTTATCGCCTCTTCTTTCAGAATACGCTTTTTACTATTAGGATCTATATCATGACCAGGTGGAACTTCTACTACCTCGCCTCCTTGATTCTCCTCTTGTTCCTCAACAGCTAGTTGTTCTGCTTCTTTCTCTACTCTTAATTTCTCCTTGTATTCAGCGATATATTTTTGAATTGATTCTTCGCTATATCCACGGGTATTAATATCAGTTCTCAGTTTATTTTCATACTGTTCAACTGTTAATTTATTACCGTTCATACTATTTTATTTAATTTTCTGGTTGCTCTAATTCTTCTTCCATTTGAGGTTCTTCAGTAGGTGTTTCAAAAACCGTTGCATCTTCAGGTACAGATGGAATTTGATTAGTAGTGAATTGTAATAAGTAGTTTTTATAGAAATAATTTTTATATCTATCTTCAAATACAATTTTAAGTTCTTGAGATAATGGTAAAACCTCGTCATAATCCCAAGCTAAATGACCTGCATTGGCGTTTTGAACCATTTGATCATCTTCTTCTATACTAGTGTCTTGAGCTAAAAATACATTCCAAGCAGCTACTGTTTCTTGTTCTGATGATAATAGTCCTGCTACTTCAGCGTTTATAAAAGGATCAATTTTTCTACTTATTTTATCCATATCATATTTAAGAAGATTTCTAGACATACCATTTCCTATCTCTACTACTTCATAATCATAAGTTCCATCAGGGTTTTTTAATATAAATTCTTCAGCTATTTTTGCTTGAGGCATTAATTCGCCTGTTTCAGGATCATTAGATCCACCCTGCATTATACCTAATTCACTTAATAGGTTTAACATTTCTTTGTTAATATCAGGAGTTGTAGCTACTAAATAACTACCAGCATTAGATAAAGCTTCTAATGTAGAACTGTTTATTATTAAAGGTTTTTCAAAGAAAGGTCCTTCAAATATAATTTCTTGAGATCCACTATCTAATAAGTTTATAGCTACGTTATAACCTTCGTTTTTACCAAACCCTGGTTTTCTAGTCATAATTTGATTAGCTACAGTATAAGCATAGTTTTGACATACATCATAATATCTATCGTCAGTAATACTTAATTGACTCATAACAGAGGAAACAAAATCTAGTGATTTTTGAGGAGCATCTTCTAGTCTTCTTAATTGTTTTACTTCCCATTCACAATTAGGAGTACTACATTGGTTGTTTTCTATGGTTGTTTTTAATTTTGCATATAACCTTCCAGTTCCGGCAAAGGTTGTGTTTAAAATTCCAAATTCAGAAACAGTAGGGGTAGCTATGTAATCCATGTTGTATGCCATAGCATCACTTTGATTCATGAATTTAATCATGTGATTTATTTGTATGTTCTTATCCTTCATTTTTATTTTGATTTTAGGATCCTTGAGCTGATATTCCTGCGCCCAACGTACCCATTCCACTTGATATTGCCCCAGTTAAAGCTGCTGTTCCCGCTGCACTTTGAGCAGAGGCTTGACCTCTTAAAGCTCCTATCTGGTTAGACAATCTATTAAGTTGTTGCATGTCTCTATCTTCTTGAGCTGCAAACATAAATTGTTGACCTGCCACATCAGCTTGTTGTAATCTTTTTTGTTCTGACAGTTTTTGTTGTTGTAAGGTTTGTTCTCCTTGAACTCTTAATTTATTATTCTGAGCTTCTTGCATTTCAATACTAGCAGCAACTCCTTTTTTACTTTGTAATGCTGCTTGAGCTAGTGCAGTTGCACTACCTGATCCACCACCAGTAGTTCTTATCATATCTAAAGTATTAGCTAAAGAAATATCTGCTTGCTCTATTTTCATCTCTGCAGCTGATGTAGCTACTCCTAAACTAGCAAATGGATTACTCATCATACCACTTAGATCTGTCATACCTTCGTAGGGATTAATAATATCTTGTCTATTTTCTTCGATTTGATTCATTTTAGCCCCTAAACGACGTGCTTCAGCTTCAAGTGCTTGTGCTTTTTTCTTCGCTGCATTACTAGCTATAATTCCAGCTGTTATGGTTCCTGCGGCTACTACGCCTGCTGCGACTACTGTCATATTATTTATTTTTTAATTGTAATTGTTTCTGTAAAGCTTCAAGATTTATTTCTGGATCATTAAAATCTTTAGCTAATATATCTTCTAATATTTCTTCTACACTTTCTTTTTCAGTTGCATGAACTGTTATCCATGTTGTATCTTCGTGAATATAAATTAATCTTTTAGTACCTGGTTTAGTTATATCATGATAAGGAGCTTTAACTCTTTTTATACCTTGATCAGTTAAAACAGAAACATCTCCTTGTAATATAAAATAAGGATGTTCTTTTTTATGTATACCAGTAGAGATTAATTGTCCTTTAGGCATAAATATTTCTCTAATATATAAACCACCAACTATAGTATGTTTTAAAGGATTGATTTTATTTGCATCTTCGCTTCTTCCTGGAGTATTAGGGTTTCCATAAGCTCCTGGTAATGTAACTAATTGTTCTTCAAAATTCATAATAAGTTCTCGGAACTTGTTTATTCGTTCAACCTCCTCTAAACTATACTCTTGTTTTGTTAAGGAATTTTTCATTTAATTTAATTTAATTTAATAACCGTTATTCATATCATAGTTTGTTGCTACGGAGAATAGTTGTTTTTCTGCACCCACGTTTGTAATATTATCCGTAGATACTTTAGTGGTAAGATAAAATCCTTTTAATCCACTTATATCACTACCAAATATTACTTCACCTGGTATCATAGTTAATGTAGTATTATTTATTATATCAGCTACGTATTTATTTTCTTTTCTATTAAACCCAGAATGATAACGAGGCCAACCTGGATTAGTTGTACCTAATGAAGCATTATAATTAGCTCTAGGAACAGTACCAGTAAAATCTAATATTGCTTCTGCAGCGACGTCTAAAGCTTGGTTACATGTTAAGAGTCCAGTAGTAGTATTATAACTAACAACTGTAGTACCTGTACTAACACCAATCCCACTAACTATAGCTCCTGCGGGTATAGCTCCTGTTGTACTTTGTATAGATGTTATTGTAAAAGTAGCATTACCACCACCACCAGTTATAGTAACTACATCCCCAACTGAATAACCTGATCCTACTGCATTAATAACTACATGGGTAATAGCACCATTAACAACGGTTGTATCTACAGTTAAACCAGTTCCACCGGCTGGTGCTACAGTAGTAGCAACACCAGTTGCTGCCGTATAACCAGTTCCTGCCGCTGTAAGACTGTAAGAAGTTACTCCACCTATTAATAAAGTTACTGTTGCTATAGCAGAAGCCGCGACAGTTTGTCCATTAGCAGTTGGTTCAACATATTCTCCACCTAAATAACTAAGTATTTCTAAACCTGAATCTGTAGCATTTAACCATTGACCTGATGGTGTTACACTTGGATTTTGACCTGTCTGATCAGACAACATTGATTCAACATACCAACCATTACTACCTTCGTAACTAATAGTTTTAAAAGATTTAGATCTAGTAGGTTCTGGATTAAATACTGCGGTAACATTACTGGAATTATTAACTCCATAAAAACTACCTCTATTTACTCCAGTAGAATAATGTTTATATAATTTATCTCCTTTAGTACTATAAAAATTATTTCTTACACTAAACATTTGATCAGGAAGATAACTATAAAAACTAGTCCACCCTTGAACTAATGGTTCAAATGACAATGTATTATAAGTTACATCACTTCCTTTATATACTGTATTTTGTTGAGTAGAAATTACATATTGACCATTGTATAAATCCCAACCACCTCTTACAAAACCAGGGGTTCCTCCTAAATCTAAACTATTTAATTCATCTCTAAAATAATCTCTCATTCCGGTGTTAGAAATTTCTATAATACCCGAATTAGATAATTTTAATATAACATTATTGTTTTTATCTGAGAAATACTTATCATAACCATATACTGCAAAGCTTTCTGGGTTTTGAGAAATACCATATTTTCCTGGTATAGGTTGAATTACACCTATTACTAAATTACTCGAAGTAATAGCACCTTGTCCTTCAGCTGAATAAACAGCATCTTTGTCTATTAAAGCTCTACTAACTTTGTTTTCTTGAAATATATATAAATTTGTATCTTCTGCGTAAAGTCTTTGTATTGAACCGTTTGCAGGATCAGTTGCTTTACTAATATCTTTTCCCACGCTAAACACATTGGTATCATTAATACCGGTTCTAGAATTAAATATACCTGAGTATATCATAGCATTAAACCTAACAAAAGCATTGGGTTCTTCTTCTACTAAATAAGCTTTCGCTCCATAACTAGTAGAAGTATTATTATAACCTCCTCTTATTCTTGCTTCTTCTATAGCCCAATTATCTGGTTGATCAGTGTTTTCAGCAGTAACTGGAAAACCACCATTAAGATCACTAGGAATACCAAAAGATCCATTCCATATTGGTTGAAGTTGGCCTGTTAAAGTCTTTCTTAAAACGAAGGAATTAAAATATTTTACTTCTACTACAGCTCCCATATATATTATTACTTATTTTACTCTTAAATTACACCATTATATATCAATAACGGTTTTTGTATATTTGTATTGTTATTTTCTTTCTCACATGGAGCACATTTATCTCTTCCTATAAACTTTCTCCAATATAAACCCTCTTTGTATCCTTTACTTTTATCATAAAAAGAAGGATAAGTTTTAGCAAATTTTTCTTCTTTATCAAACTGGATTCCTGTTTTTTCTTCATCTACATTTTCTACTACAAAAAAATCAACTAAACCTCTTTCTTGCACATTGTTTATAGATTTTACTAATTCTTTTTCATCTCCATTACCAGTTACAAAAATATCTATATCTTTTGTCTCTCTATCTTCTACCACTCCTCCTATAAAATATAACATATATCCTTTCCAGTTTTGTTTATGAATTTTTTTAATAGTTTCTTCTATTTTTTTTCTTGTTATCATTATATTATTTCTATTGCATAAGAAGTTATATCAATTATTTCCGCAGTTTCACTTCCGCCACAGTTTTCCGGGGATCCACTTCCATAATCATAAGTATAACCTTCATAACATCCTGTATCACCACAGCCAGCAACATTCTCACAATTATAAGGTGGGCAATCAAGTCCGCTTCCCATGGTACCGTTTAAACCTTGAGCGCAAAGCACTGTGTCTAATAAAGTATTTAATCCTGCTTGAGAAGGAGTTGCTTCTTCATAAACAAATAATGTATCTCCCCAATTTGGTCCAGGTCCTCCATCATCTGGGCAGGTTGTGTACGCGTTTGTTTTATCTAAGGTTATTACACTACCATCTGCTAAATTACTTAAACCACCATCAATAGGAGGTAAATAAGCATACCAACCTTTATTAGCAGTTATACCCGAAGTAGTTACCTCAAATAAAATAATAGGCCAATTTATAAGTTCATAACATCCTTTTGTCCATATATAAGCATTTTCTGAATAATTAACTATAGTTCTAAAATCTACGGAAAAGTTATATGTTGCTACAGGAGAAATACCAGCATCTTGTGCTTGCACAGTAATATCATATATATCTATAGGTAGAGCAGGATTGTTGATAGTAATTTCTGCTCTTTGAATAGTTCCTGTTTGAGTAACTGTTAAAGCAAAATAACCTAAATCTTTACATTCATCACCAGCTAGATTCACTATACTTTGGAATTCTAATGTTAAATCTTTCCATTGTAAAGCAGTATTATGAGCACCATTCTTAAAATCACATGCTGCTATTACACTTGTATCTATTCTTGATTTATATATTGTATCTCCATCAGATGGATCAATAGTACCTGTTCTTGTTGGTGTTACATTAAGTGGCCCAGCGGTTTCTGAAAATTCATTATTAGATATCTCACCATCAACACTTGTAGTTGTGTTAAAAGCAAAAGTAAACATTCTAGTTGGATCATTAGTAGGAGCACTAAAATATATATTATTATAATAATTAGTTGTTGTGATAATGTTATAATAACCTGAAGCACCTGCTTCTAAAGCAAAATAAGGTCCTCCATTAGCGGTTAGTTGTCTATCTATACCATTACCATCTTTTACACTATCAATCGTTACACTATCAATGTCTCCTGGAGCAATATCAACTCCAAATCCGTTTTGTAAAGTAAAATCATTATTTAATATATCAGCTCCATCATCTAAGCCTTCATTCCAGTTAGATGTATTAAAAGTAGAGAGTTCTGAAGCACCTCCAGTTGAATTTAATATCAAAGTATTTAAATCACTAAGAATTCCACTTGAAGACGTTTCCCAATATAAATCTAATAAAGATTCTACTGGTTCTGTTTCATATATAGCTAAATACTGTGCGCCTGGTCTAATTAAAGTACCTAAATCAGGGTGATCAAATCCAGGATAAAAATCTAATCTATCATTTTCTAATACAGTTATATTATAAGCCGCATTAGTAGCATCTACTACACTAATGGTACCAGTACTTGTTGTAGCGCTTGTGTAATTTCCTACATATATACCTTCAGAAATCCCATAACCTACAATCCAAGAACCAGCTGTTGGGGTTCCAATAACATTCTTTAATAAAATAGTACTAGATGAAAGATCAGTAGAGTTAAAAGTTAAAAGAGTATTATTAGCTAACGTTACTTCTTGGCTTAACGTTATATCACCACCTACATAAGCGGTCACATAAACAGTTCCTATTATACCTGAACCAGTAACAGTTGAATCTACTGCAATATTACCAGTAACATTATCTATAGCAAAAGTAGTAGCAGTTACTGTACCTACCGTATCGGTTTGAGCTGTTCCTAATTGTAAATCTACCAACCCACTAGAGTTAGCGTAATTAGTTGTTACTGTTTGCCCAATTTGAGCATCTGTACTAATTTTAGCTACTAAAGGATTAGAAGATAAAGCATAAAATGCTCCGTAATTATCTGGCCTAGGTGGATCTGTAGGGTTATACCCAAATAAATCATCTAAAGTAGAAACTGTAGAAACAGTATCTGTAGCTCGACCTGGAAAATAAGGAGTATTTGTTTGACCTATGTTTTGAATAATCGCTCCAGTATATGTAGGAGCTGTAGATGTGTTCTCTACTCTTCCAAATAATTGAACAGAACTTCTAAACTGTTTTTGAGTTGGTCCTAGTTCTGTTAAGTCTCTAGGTACTTTGTTAATATTATCATTTATCAGAGTTGTAAACGATGTACTACCTAATTCTAGAGTTTGATCCTCTGGATATGATGCAATAATTCCAGGTAAATATACATTATAATATTCTTGTTCTGTTTGTTTAACTACTATTTTATACGAATACCAACCTAGTGGATTGTAGTTAGCACTTGTAGAGTCCCCATTATATATTCCAGGCCATTTGGTAATAGGATTGAAATTATTAGGAGTTATAGGGTCATTAAATAAGACTTTAAGAGAATCTCCAGGCCAGTCTTCTGGCTCTATACCGGGACTATTGTAGGCTGAATATACAGTATCACCGATAAACGAAGAACTACCTATTGTAGAAACTGTATCGTTATTAGATAAAATAACTGTAGATTGTCTACCATACCTATCAGATAATACTACTCCTACTTGATAATTTCTATTTTGTTTTAAATTATGATTAGGATATTCTACTTTACTAACAGTTTGTGTATCAGGGCCAACAGCGGTAAAAACCAAAGAACTTGGATCGACCAAAGTAACATTATTATTAAGGATTAATGTTGTACTTAAATTACCACCAGTAACCAACGTGTTAGCAGGAATTGTAACCCCAACTGTAGAACTTGTAACTATACTTCCAACCATTATAGTGCCTACAACTGTTCCAATTGTAATAGATGTTCCCGCGGTTACACTACCAGTTGGCGCTGTAGATGTCGCTGTACCGTCTTGTAAACTAAATGCTTCTTTTTCATCAACAGCTACATTGTAATTTAATGTATCTTTAGGAGTATGTTTGTTTTGATAATTTCCATATATTACTCTATTACCTGAGACTTCTTGTGCTAATGCTCTTACTGGTATTTTATCTGCTACTCTAGTTAGTTCATCACTAGGAAGAGTTTTAAAAGGTTTTTGAGATAGATAAGTATAATCATATATTAAAGTAGCCGCGGCAGCTGTAGCAATATCTGCTACTGGAATAGTCTCTATAACTTTTACAGCCAAACCATCAGATTCTTTATATAGAATATCCATTTCTGTAACCTTAAGACTAGTTTCTAAAGCATTCCCTGCAAATGGTAGTGGAACTCTTAATTGAAGTTCATCTACTTTGTTTTCCATAAACCGTACAATAGTACTTCTATAACTATCTGTTTGATCATCTTTTTTAGGTATATCATCTCCATTTTCTACATACATGAAATATCCATCTTGTTTAGGTATAAAAGCTTCTTGAGTAAATGGAGCCATAAGTGAATACTCTCCATTATCAAATTTAAATCTATAACTAAATCTCACAAATTTATCCTCTAAGTAATCTTCATCACCAGCATAGGATTTATCATAAAAATAATTAGGATTAAATACTAAAACTGTATTATCATTTAAAGCGGGTAAATTAGCAGAAGCTGTTAAAGTATTAGTACTTGCGTCATAAGAATCTACAGTTCTAGAAGTAGATGTCATTGTTCCATCACTTGCTACATAATAAATAGTAGCACCTGTAGCACTATAAGGACTATCGACATCAGGTCCACCTCCGTCTAAAATATTACCTTTAATACTATCTATTACTATATCAGGTGATCCTCCAGCAAATCCTCCTGGATCGTTAACATTAGCTTGGCCTCCATTAGGTTGATACAAACTAGTAACATCTTGCATAGTAGTTTCATAAGGAACAGCTGCAGAAGAATGAGCTGATCGCCACAAATACATTGCAGCATAAGGATTGTATTTAGCTACAGATATTTGATCTTCTGTAGTATAATATCCAGCTGTAGCGATAGCTGTATCCCAATTTATTACTCTAGGTTGATTTCTATTATCTGTCCAGTATAATAAATTTTCTAATAAATTTATTCCATATATAGGATTAGTTCTGGAGAAATTTAAAAAAGCTCCAGATACTAAAAGAGTAGTAGTACCTACACTGTTTGGATTAGATGAGGCAGTAAATTTTACTATAGCATTGTTTGCGGTAGTAGAATAAGTATAATTACTAGGAACAGGATCTGTATAATCAGTTAAAAATAAATAAGCTGAACTATCACTCTCATTGGTTACATACCCAATACAATACCAGTTTGCACCAGTACCTGTTGCAGTGTCAAAATTAATTTCTTCTTTATTTCCTAATACATTTTCTAATGAACCCACATTTGGACCCTCAGATTTAGCAACTTGTACATTAGTAGCATCTCTATACTCTCCGTTTGGTAATAAACGAGCGTCTAGGTCTTTATTTAATTTACTTTTAACAAAAGTATTAATAGTTTGTGCCATTAAATTTTAGTGTTTAATCCATTTAGACTTGCCTCTCATTACTTGAATAAATTCTCCAAGTTTAATCTCTGATAATCTTATTTTTGCATTTCTTAATGCAGCATATCTATCTTTTTTATATCTTTGTACTATAAATTCTTGAACGTTTGCTCTAGTAGCTAAGATATTATAAGAAATACTTTTATACATAGCCTCTTCAGCCATTTTAGGAACTCTAGTGTCTAAGTCATATGCTAAACCATCTGACACGTATTCTAATATCATAAGTTTATTAGCTAAATTACTAGAAAAAGTAAATTTACCTTCTCTTTCATTTACTCCAAACCATCCATTTCTATTAGCATATTTAGTATCTAACCCATATAATTGTCCCCAATTCCATGGACCATTTAATCCATAAACTGATACAGCGTATTCGTACCAGCTATCCCACTGATTCCATGTACCATTTAATAATCTAACATTTGCTTCCTGCCATCTTTCTTCAGTAAGAGAAGTTCCTTCTAAGTCTTCACCAAAATTATCTTGTGTAGGTATTCCTTTGTCATCTTGTAAAGGAGTAGAATAGGGATTAGTAGTTAATTCGTTAACAGGTAACATTCTACGTTTAACACCCATAGCATCTATCCAAGATAAGTTAACATAATTAACATAATCTTGCGGAATAACTAGAGATAAACTTTCTGGAATATTTAATTCTTGAGATTTAATACTTTTTAAAGTATCATAACTAAACTCTTGTAGTGATCTTTTTGCCCAAAATACTACATCAGATTTTTTTACTGTTTGTATTAGTTTTCCATCTCCTACATAACCAACCATGTAATTATCAATTATATCTCCTAATTTAAGATATTGGTAACCCCCATAGTTATCTTCTACAGCTTGTCCAATAGCTTCTTCAGCAGGAGTATCTCCATACATTCCACCATCTAATGTTTTAAGTTGAACTATAATATAAATATCAATTCCAGGATTACCAGTAATAGTTATAGTGTTGTTAGTAACTGTATACGCCGCGGTGTATTCACTCCAACTACCAGGAAAACCTGTTGTACTAGTATATAATTTAAAATTATTTAGAGCATAATTTTCTTCAGTAGGATCATAACTTCCAAAAACTAAAGCTGTATTAAAAGTAGTAGTAAAAGCTTGGCCAGCTGTGTTTCCCGCATCTCCTCTAAAGCCTTGTGAGCCTTGATAATATTGTTGATTAGTTTCTGTTATTCTTGACATTTTTTATTAAGATTTTTCGTTTACTTCTACTTTTTGTGCTTCAGCTGTAGCAGTTTGTATAACAGTAGGATCATTTATAATAACCCCTGCATATTTTAAAATTTTTGTGATAATATTAGCTTGTTCTGATGTATCTAATTGAAAATCAGTAGAAGTTCCACTAGTATAAGTGTATTGTCCTAACGTACCAACATTGAATCCCCATACTGGAGATGTAGGTTTTAGTACACAATTAGCTGATACACTATCTGGTTTAGGAGATATTTTTAATAAAACCTCTGGAGAAGTCGCAGGAGCTATTGTTGCATTGGTTATATAAGCCAAAGGATATTGACTTGTAGGAGTAGTTAGTTTAGATTTACTTATAGTAGTATACTCTTTTTTACTTACTAATTCAGTCATAGAATCATATCTAGGATTAGTAGTATTGTAGATAGATGTAATTTCACCTATATTATATAATGAACCGCTACCGCTAAAACGCCACGCATCATTGTCTACATTATAAGTAAAAGCTTGACTACTTTCAAAAGGATATAGTTTATAAGCGTTGTTTTTAAACACGTTAAAAAACTCTGTATCATTTTGCATGTTTTGTTGATTGGCACGGTTTAATTGATTGCCATCTGGAAAATATGATTCAAATATTTCTTCTTGTACTTGTGTAGCTAAACTATTAAACTCTCCGGGGTTAATATATCCTCTTTGTTCTTTGTTTAATATGTACAAGACTGTTGTATATACTGTATTTATATTTACCGCCATTATATTTTTTATTATAATACAGAGGTGACGTATGTCACCCCTATATTATTATTACTTGTTATTTAAGTTTTTTATCTATAGATTTATAGATTTCTACACCTTCGTCAGTTTTTAAGAAAGCCGCAAATGCAGAATATGGGTTTTCATCAAATGGTACATTCATTAATTTTCTATTATTTGATCCCCATGTAAAAGTTCTTTGGTCTTGAGATAATCTTATTATCCCCGCCTCAGTTGCTTTAATAGCTGTATTCCTTAGTTGTACGTTCTCATCTTGTATTAATGCTAAGAACATTTTAGGATTAGATTTTGCGAACAACAATAAGTCTCTTTTTATTTCTTTAGAGGCCATGCTATCTACACTTGATCCTTTTTCAACTCTTAATATAGCTTCAGCGTGATCTATGTCTATAGTTCTAGCTGCATTTAAAGCGTCAATTTCTATTTCTAATTCGTCTAATTCAGTGTTAGCTACTGCTACTGCACTAAATTCATAATAAATTCTATCTTTTAAAGGGTGATATAAAGAAAGTAATTTTTGTAAATTAGTCTTTTCTTTTGGAACTCTTAATTCCCCATCTTTAAACATAATATGACCCATAGTTGCTTCTCCTTTTTGCTCATCAGCTAATGGAGAGTCTTGATTGGTTGCATATCTAAGTTCTCTTTGTTTACCACTTTCAGGATCAAACCATAATAAAGAATGTTTTTTAGTATGTTTTCCTGGTATAGTTAAAGTTAATGGATTATCTTTTGTTTTTAAAAAATAAATTCTATCTTTTATTTCCCAGCTATCTTTTTTAACTGGTTGTTTTTTTACTTTTGGTTTTTCTACCATTGCTTCTGTTTCTTCAACAAAAGCTTTTTCATTTTTTGCCATAATATAATATAATTAAATAGTTTATAAAAGTAATAATTACCCCCGTCAATATAACGAGGGTAAGAATTACATTTGTTGAATCATTTAGATTCCTTTGAATAATACAAAGTTGTTAGCAGCTTGCGTCACTAAACATCTTTCTGAAAGGAAGTTAACTTCCATTGCATCAAGAGTAGATGTGAAAGCACCACCAGCAGAACCAGTTAACCAAGATTTCATTCTTCTATCATCACCTTCAGACGCTCTATATCTTACATGTAAGAAAGGTCTACGGATGTTAGTTCCTAAAATTTGATCATAAACTGTGCTCGTTCCAGCAGGAACTAATACACCTTCAATTGAATTGATACCAACGATACCACCTCTTGTAGAAGCGTCGTTTAAGTATTTCCAATCAGTTTTATAGAAGTCATAAGAACCTCTTCTGAATCCAGAGAATCCAAGATTAAGCGCCATTTCTTCTGAATTTTCAAATAATCCAAAAGCAACACCTCCATTAAATCCTGCAGATACACCAGCTAGCATATCATCAAAATCTAAAGCAGTTTGTCTTTGTAAGAAAAGCATGTTTTCTTCAATAGCACCCTGAGTATCTAGGTTTTTAAGAATTGCATCAAACTCATCAAGTCCAGCAGCAGCAGTAAATCCTACTTCTACATTTCCTCTAGCGTTGATAGCAGCAAATAAACCTTCAGTACCTGGTAAAGCAGCTGTTTGATAAGGAGCAGTACCACCCGCAGCGTTTGCGTTAGTTTCACCTTCAACCATTGCCATTTCTAAGTAATCTTCGAATCTTAATCTAGTTTCAGACTCAGCTTTTAAATACCAAAGGTATCCAGAAGCACCATCTTCAGTAGCAACTTCAACCCAACCGATTTGAGCCATATCAGATCCAGTAACAACGTACTGACTTCTAATTATAACTGGTGAGTTAGAATATTGTGTGAAAGAAGGGTCTACACTTAACCTAACGGCAGAGTTAGTTCCAGCTAAAGCACCTGCAAGTGTTGTTCCTTTTGTATAATCAGAACCGTACACAAACATTTTAATTGCTCCAGCAGCTACACTAAATCCTTGAGCTGTTAAAGTCGTGTTTGGATTAAGACATTGTACTACAACGTTACCACCAGCACCAGCAGTAGTTTGAACAACTATTGCTTTTGCTTCTAAACCGTTATTTGGGTCTAGAATTACAACTGTATCATTTACTGATATAACGTTACTATCTGCACCTGCAACGGTAACGGTAGAAGGATTACTTCCAACACCACCACCAGCGGCTTGAGTACAACCATCATAAGCTATGTGTAATCTATTTTGTTCAGACCAGATTACTTGGTCAGAGGTCATAGGCATTTCTGCCCCAACCATTCTCAAAAAGCCAGATAACGTTCTGTTTCCATAACGCTCTACTTCTTGTTCGTAAATTTCTGGTAAGTATTGCTGCGCAAAATCCCCTGCTCCTGCAGCACCATCAAATACTAAATAATTTGAAGGGCTAGGAGTTTGAATCTGTGACGGAGTAATACTTCCAAATTGTGGAGTTAAACTCATAATTTGTTAATTTTAATTGTTAAATTTTCGTTTTTTGATTTTCAATTTTGTAGAATCTGAACCACTAATCGATTTTACTTTTAAACCTCCGACAAAAACTTCACCTGTGTTTCCTTCTCTTGCTTTCACATCAGAAAGATTTTTAGACGTTTTTACTACATCTTTTACAGCGTCTGCTTTGCCTTGTTCATAAAAATGACTGGCGATTTGATCTACATTTTCAGCAGCATAAATAGCTTTATGATAACCAATCGGGTCTGTTATATTGCCTTCTCCATCTAGGAACTTCCCGATTAGATTGCTAATGTTTGATTGATTCTCCACAACAGCATCACGATTTTGAACATTGTACTTGTATTTTTTATCTCCAACTGAAAAATCAAAACCTTTGAAATCTTCAGAAAATAACTCTTTAGTCTTTTGTTTAAATGTAGTATGTTGTTGCTCAGCAAATTCTTGTTGCTCATTATAGCGATTAAAGAATTCCATAGCTTTTTGTTGTTCTTGAGTAACACCCGGTCTCAACTTGATCTCGTCGTAATATTTTTGTTTCAAGTCCTCCAAATAGTTTTTGGCTTCTGCAATTGCTTCTTTTTTAGCGAGTTTTTTTCTTTTGACGTCACGCTCTTCGTCAACTTCTTCATCATAATAGAAGTTTTCTTCCATTACAAAACCTACTTCCTCATCATTAAGATGTGGTTTAGATTTTTTATAATATTCTTTTAATAATGCTTCTTCGTTTACTTTAGAATAATCCGCGTTTAATCTAGTGTAATCTTCTATAGTACCACCAGTTTCTTCCATGAAGTTAACTAATTTTTCGATGTTTTCTGGTAAAGCTTTACCTAATACTTTTTCATCTCTAACAGCTTCTTTAACCTCTTTTTCAACTTGTTTTACTTCTTCTTCTGTAACTTCGCTGATTGGAGAAAACCCTTCAGAAGTCTCGTTGGACTTTTGTACAGGTTCTCCCACCTTTGGGCTATCTCCGGATGGTTTGCCCACAGGTACTTTCTCTGTTTCTCCGATTTGAATGGCATTATCTTCGTTTTTTAGTTCTTCCTTAGGAATAGTTACTTTCGTAACATTATTAGGAACCTCAATTAAAGGTTCTTTTGGATTAATAGTTACTTTAGTAACATTATCTTTTTTTTCTCCTAATTTTTTAGGAGTTTTCTTTTTTGACTTTAATTTAAAGTCACCTTCTTGTTTTACTTCCTCTTGAGAAGTTGTTTTTGTTTCTGACATAATATAATATAATTAAATAATTAACTGTTTTACATGAAAGGGGCCATATTCAAACCGCTTTCTGCTTCAAAATCAATAGCAGGGCTATCGGTTTGTCTTTGTTGGATCATTTTACTCTGTTGAGTACCTTCCATTTTTATTCTTTTATCTTTTCTATCTTCTATCAAAGCTTCTTTTTCTTGTGTAGCTTGACGTTCCATTCCTTTTAATTCCATAGCATTTTGATGCTCTGCCATTAATTTTTGTTGATCTAATTGTGCTTGTAATTGCATACGATCTTTCTCAAACTCACTCTTAGCTTTTTCATATTCTACATTTGCACCACTAATAGCTTGTTGTTTTTGTACTTCAGCCATAGCTGTTTTTTCTGCAGTCTCTGCTTGCGCTTGAGCTTGTGCTTGAATATTAGCTTGTTGATTAGCTTGGTCTTGTTCACCTTTAGCTTTACGTTTAATTTTAAGCATTTGATTAGCTAATTTAAGATTTTTGATTTGTCTTAAATCAATAGCATCTTCTAAATCAATACCTTGAGCCTGTAAAGCTACTTGAATGTTCTCTTCTAATTTAGCTTGTTCTTCTTCATCTGGTTCTAATTCTAAGAATATACCAAAATCATGCAGATTAAGATTAACAATTTCTTCTAATGTTTTAATATTAAAAGTAGATATAGAATTTTGTAACGATGCCTTCGTTAATGGAAACTCTAAAGCATCAGCTATTTTTAACCCTATATTTTCAGCTAATTGTAATGTTAAATATAAACTAGATTGTACGATATGTCTAGTTGCTACATTAGAAGCATTAGCTGCTATCTTTTGTAATCCTACTAGTGTATTTCTATCTGGAGTACTTCCATCTCTAGCTTCATTTAATCCGGTCACATCTCTTATCATTTGTAAATAATATTGATATGTTTGAATTAAACTTTGTATTTTCGCTCCACCTGCTGAAGAATTAAGTTCTTGAATAGGAACTTTTCCTGGATTCATATCTCCTTCTTGAGTAAGTGATCTACCAACTATACTACCAGTTTGGAAATACATATTCAATGCTTCTGCTGGATTATAATTAGTACCATTTCCTAAATCAACTTCTGCCAAACCATCCATATCTAAATATACACCATCTGGAACTAATCTTGAAATTACTTGTTGTAATTTTAAATGAGTTAATTGAATCATATCAGCAAAACCTATACATTTACTTACTACAGATTCAATTCTACCTTTATATATTCTAGGAGCACAAATACTATAATTCATTCTAACCTTAGTAGTATCAGCCATAGGTCTAGACATATTTTCTGCTAAATCCCACTTCAACATTGTGTTAGTTCCTAATACTTTAGCTCCACTATATAAAACTTCTATAGATCTTGATACTCTTTCAAAATTATCATTTTCTGGTGGGTTAAAAGTATCTGGTTTTTCTATAGCTTTAATTAAACCTTGATCAGTTTGTTTTATTTTAAATACTTGATTATGATAAGTTTTATAATCAAAATATAAAACCTGTACTGTATTTTCATCATAATCTCCCCAACCTGTAATATAAGATCTATTACCAGGCATTGCTTGTATTCTTTCTAGTTCTTCTTTAGATATATTAGGAAATTCTTTTTTAAGTTCTGGTATAGTTATAGCTTTTAATTCTCCTACGTAATATATATCTTCAAAATTTGGATCTTCTGTATAAGAATATACTAAATAAGCTGGATCTACATAATCAACAGTAACTCCTTCAGCTGTATTAAAATTAGTTTTAGCTGCAGCAATACCACAGACTGTTAAGTCCATGTTTAATCTTCTTCTAATAAGATCGTATTTGTTTTGAGCTAAAACACTAGATATAGCTTCTTCTTCTGCAATTTCTATAGATTGTTTATAAGATAATTGCATGTGTAATTCTAATTCTTCTTTAGTTTCTGGAATTATATCTAAATCAGGACTTTGATATAAATCTATTCCTAAAGTATTTTTTATTAATTCTAAATAAGGAAGAGAAAGCATATCTTCATAAATTTTAGAAGCATATTCTGTTCTTTTCTTTATAGAATCAGGATCTTGAGCATAAGCTTTTATATCATAAGTTTTATTAGATACACCATTAACTACAATATCTACAAATTTAGATAAGATAGGAACAGGTTTCCAGTCTAAATTAAGGTATGATAAATCACCATTAATAGCTAATTCATCTTTGTATTTTTGTATAGATTGTTCGCCTCTAGCATACAATCTTAGTTGGTGAAAATTATTCCAACTAGTTAAATATCTATTACCATTAGTCCTTCCGTTACGAAACCACTCTTGTTCTATTGCTTGAGCAACTTGCTCGCCGTATTCCCAAGTAGCTTTTTCAGCATCGCTTACTACTTGACTAGGAAAAACGCTGTTGGTGTTAGTGTATATATTCATTTAACTTATAATTTTTGATGTATTTCCTCTATTATCATATCTTGTTATCCCTAAATCTACAGATTCTACAACTATAGGTTTACTTGGGGCGTATCTATGTTTATTACACGCCATTAAAGCAAGACCTGAACTAATAGAAGCATCATGTGTTGTTCTATTATTAATATTAAATCTAGCCCAATCTTCTAGCGTTCTTTGTAAATACATATCTCCATATCCTGTTTCTTTTAATCCCACGAAATGTTCAATATATGTTTCAATAGCAGAAGCGTGTGCTTGCTTAATATCTTCACTTGAGTTAGGTATTCCACCTATTTCTCTTTCTGTAACTGATAATTTATTTCTTCTTTTGTCGGGTCTATTCATTGCAAACCCTCTATAACCTCTTCTTTTAAAATAATATAAAAGTCTAGGTTTATTATTTTCTGCTAGTATTGGCATTCCGTAAAAAACACAAGCCATTAAAACATCTTCAAAGAATATTTCAGCTGTTTGAGGACGTGCTATATATTCTAAAAAGAAATGGTTTGGTGGATGATTTTCCATACTAAACTTTGTTAAACCATGTAAAGATCCGTTAGATCCTCTTTGATCAACTGTTCCGGATATATCATATGGATCACATCCGAAAGCACCCATGTGTTCATTACCTGGGTAATTAACTCCATGTTTCATATATCTACGGTTTTGTAGATTTATTTCTGGAACCCAAGTAACTATAAACCTACCCTGTGTATTAGGCATAAATATAACTTTAGTGTCTTGCTCTCCATTCTCCCACATAAAACTTCCTTTAGTTATATTTAAGGAGGTTTTAATATCTTCGTTATAATCTATTTGTTGATATATTTTAGTTAAATTAAATAGAGATTCTTTAGATTCGTCTCTGAAAGCGTGTTTAGTAGTTCTTGGGAATTGTCTATAAAATTCATTTAAACCATCTTGATCATCTTTTAATCCTTCAACTTCATTGTCCCAATATTCTATTACGCCTATTTTAATATTAACTCCGTGTGGTCCTTTAACATTTTGTTTTGGGGTCTCGAATACAGGTACGCCATAAGCATCAATGTATCCCTCGTAGTTCCATTCCATAGGTATGAACAAACTATATAATCCTGAGCGAGTCTGTCCATTGGCGTTTCTCTTTGTAACATCTGAGTCATCGTATAATTTTTTAAAATTTCTACCTCCTTTATCTAAAGCATTACTAGTAGATCCCATCATACATTTACCAATAATTCTACTACCAAGTCTTAATGTTGTTTTTGTAACCCTCCAGTTATTTAATATATTGTTAGGTCTCTCCCACTTTCCAGACTCATCATGTACTAATAGTTTTAATTTTTCACCATCATAACTATTATCTCCAGTATTCTTCCAGTCAATAGTTGTATCTAATCCTTCTAATTCTGCAAGATCATTTCCCGCCTCTATACTTCTTCTAGTAAATTTAGATGCAGGTACTCTATAAGCTAATTCTGTTTTAGGTCGATCCATACCATCTTGAATCGGTTTAAAAAAGAAAGGATAATTTACTGATATAGGTACAACCTTGTCAGTAAACATCTTTTTAGCATCTGGTCCGGTTTTAGACAATATACCAAATCTTGCATCACTTGAGATAGTTGCCATATTTACAGCTTCACCTGAAGCCATAAAAGAAAATCCCGAACGTCTGTTTTTAAGATAACACATACCGTAGCATCGTGTATCTGCTTTGCAAGCTTCCCAGAATATAAAGAACAATCTATTTGCTTCTCTAAAATCTGGTGGTCCTACATCAATTTTAGACCATTGCAAGTACATATAGTGTGTGCCTGTTAAATAAGTTTTTTTACCTTTACTATAAAACCAAAACCCTTCTTCACGTCTTTTAAATTCTTCATCAATATATTCAAACCATTTTTCTTTAAAATCCTCTGGATATTCTCTCCAATGAAATACGGTTTTTATTCTACTTAATGGTTTAGGGTATTCAGTTTTAGTCCATCTATCGTTTTCAAATTTGTGAACTTTTTCTTCTTTAGGTAAAGCTATTTTAAGGTTTTGTATTTCATATACTTCACCTATTTTACCAGTTTTACTGATAACTATAATATCATGTTCTTCATTGTATCCATACTCCCATTTATTATACCTATTCATTCTTTTAAGAACTTTAGGTTTAATATAATCGGGTATTATTTTATATAATTCTTGTTGATACATTATTTAGACCTCCCTTCTGCAAAACCTTTAAAAGTTTTTTCTTTCTTTTCTTCTTTAGGTTTATCTTCTAACATATTCTTTTCTTCTTCAATTCTATTTAGAATTTCAAAAGCATCAAAGATGGCTAACTTTTTAGTAGCTGCAGCGTTCTTTAATCTATCTGCGGAAATATCGGGTCCAAAATCTATAATGGGTTCTTTAGCAACTTTAATTAATTCTTTAACTGCTACACGCCCAGCTTGGATTATATTTTTCTTCGTTTCCTTGGTGTTCATATTTTATAACAATATCATTTGATTTCATACAATATAAGCGCTCTTTATCTACTAAAAATTCCCATTCTCCGTTAGGAGTATAACCAACTAAGTCTCCCTCGTTGATTTCTAGCGCTTCTAAAGAACTATTACCATATTTTAATATACCTATTAGGGAACGTTCTTTATCTAATGTTAGAGAATTAGTATCTTTTATTGGTTGAATAAAACATCTATCACCAAAAGTATGCCAACCAGTAGAATTTTTATATAAATATACTTGATCTAAAGAACAAAAATATAAATCATTTTTAAACCACGATCTACTTTTTTTCTTTTCTCCTCGCATATCATAAAAAGTTCTAAAAACATTTTGATGTACAACTATAATATCACCTTCTTTTATTTTAGTTTTAAAAGCTTTAGGTATTTGTACCACTGTTGCTAGTCTATTAACAAATTTCCAGTTTTCAATTTTAGTATTCACAACAACATCTTTGTCTCCGATTTTTATTGTATTACTATATTTATCACCCAAAGGTTCTATAATAAAATCATATAAACTTTTCATTAATATTCTAAATCATATTCAACTGATATAGCCATGTGAGAATTAAACTTCTTCCAAGGTAATACTTCGTTGTTTTTTTTAATATAAATATTATAAGAATTATCAGTATCTTCAAATAGAATATGAGAAATTGTATGACCGCCATACACTTGTTGCCCTAAAGCATAATGCATGGCGTCATTTTTATAATCAGATCCAATACTGATTTTTCTAATATTATTTGTCACCTTCTTTATCCTCTACTTCTTCTTCTTCTTTTTCTATTGGAGTATAGCTACCTGTTTTTAAGTCTATATTAACAGCACCATATTCTTCTTCTAAAGATCTCTTTATATCTTCCATTTCTTTTGAAAGATCTTCAAACCCACGTTTTACTCCTTCTTTTTGAATTTCAAGCATTCCTAAACGATATATTGCATCGTTAATTTTAGCTTGGGTGTCATTTACACTTGATAATTGTTCATCAGTGATTTTATTTACTTTTGTTGCTTTTTCTTTTGCCATAATTTTGATTTGATTTAATTAATATTCTATTTATATAATTACACGTAAAAAATTAATTTACGTTTCGTTTCTCATTGCTACTAATAGTGTAGCGCTAGTATTAGTACTTAGTACATAATCTGCTCTTACTGGTATTATATCTCCAGCAGATAATCCACTGAATTCAACACCATCAGCTGCTACCGGTAGATAATCTCTGACCGCTGTTATTGTTAATGTAGCATTAGTTCCACCACCAGTTATTGTAACTACATCTCCTACTGTATATCCAGTTCCAGTAGCAGTAATAGCACTAATAACAGTTACAGCTCCTGCAGCTGCTGTGTAGCTAACTTTTAATCCTGAACCATCGCCAGTAGTTGTTGTTGCAGTATCTGTAGCAGTTGTATAGCCAGTACCACCAGTAGTAATTGTTAAAGCACCAGTTGATGCAACACCACTTTGTTCACCCACTGTTCCTGCAGGAATTATATTAACATCTCCTGCTCCTCCAGCATAAATAACTGAACCCGCTAAATATGTTCCTAATGTTCCAGTCTGATTCATAAATTCCCATGCTGGAAGTCCATTAATTGTGTCGGAAGCAGAAATTGCTAAAGCTTTTCCAAAATATCCCATTTTAATTTGTTTTTATTGTTAATTATTATTTTTGTTTATAAATACTAGTTGCCTTTTCAGTCGTGCGTCCACCAAAATAGGCTAAAACGACAGCCATCATAACCTTTTCAAAAGTATCATTCCATATATTATTTATATGAAATGGTATACTTTCTACACTATCTAAAATTCCAGCTAATGAAAATATAACTATACACCATACTAATACTAGTGGGCGTACATTTTTACTCATCCAAGAATCTGACATGGAATCTGCCTCCCATCTTGAAGTAATAGCTTCTAGTTCTTTATTTTGTTGGTCGTATATTATTTGTTGTAATTTTATTTTGTCAGTTGCACTCACATCTGACTTTGTTATTTCTGCTAATGCTTCTTTTGGTGAACTAACACCTGATAGTATATTACCCAAAGTAGGGTTTATAATTGAAGCAGCGCCAAATAATAGTTGGCCAACGGTTGTTTCTCTAAATTTCTTTTTACTCATTATGTTCTATTGTAAGCTTCCGCTTCCCACGGAAGGTTTTTAGCACCTTCTTTCATTTTAGATCTTGGGTAAGTTTTACCTTTCCAATATACGTTTTCGTTATCATAATCTAAATCTCCTCGTTTCATTTGTTCTATATGAATCTTTTCGTGCTCTATAATATCATCTATTTGATTTGGGTCCATGTCTTTATTTATAACAATAGTCCCATTATTATTGGCTTTACCCGCCACTCCGTCTTCCATATCAACATGGTAAACAGGTACATTATCCGCAGAATACGGTGGATTATCTAATTTAAAAGCCATATTATTTTTTTGAAGGAAACATTTTGTTTAGGATAGTTTTTCTTTTATTACATCCGCAAGGGACACCAGTTGCTGTTGATATAGTATCAACAACTTTTTTGATGCCCGTTGCTTTTGTAATATTTTCAATTCTATCACCAAGTCCTCTTGGTTTCATAATTGATTACTTAATTAAGAAGCAGCTGGTGCTGGAGAAGTATTTGCTATTGCAAATGAATTCCAGTACATCTGATTTTGAGCAACTGTTCCTGCGCCATCTCTACCTAATTGAGCTGAAGCAACAACTCCACCTGGATTAGCAGACATAGCTCTTCTTACAGCCTCACTAGGCATATTGCTTGCTACAGTAATTGTAGTTGGATCAGCAGTATTAGCTCCTGCAGCAATAGTTGATGAAGTTTGTACTAATAGAGTAATTACTCTAGCACTCATTTCAGAAGTAACCGCAAGGATACCTTGTGCCGAATCTGCACCATAATTTACGTTGTTAGCAGACTGTATACCAGCTCCAGTATATCCTTTAAGGACAATTTGAACTGCATATCCAGAACCACCACCAATCACGTCAGTTACGCTCTCAATGTCGTCTACGTTTACATATCTTGCTCCTGAAGCAGCAGTTAAGCCTGCACCAGAATTAAGAATGTTAAATTTAATAAATCTTGCCATTTTGTTTGGTTTTTTTATTGTTATTGTTATTGTTTGACTCGAGTTTTAAACAGTTCTCGTACTGTTATTTTGTATCAAAAGGATTTGTATCTCCGTAAGGATCAAAAGTTCCTTCACTCCATTCACTTTCTTTAGGTTTAGCTTCAGGTTTTACTTTATTTAAAGGAGATCCTCCACTCATTCTTGATTGAGCAGCGTGTTTAGACATCCATGATCCACCTCTTCCTCCACTAGCATCTTTTGCTACTGGGTTATCATGAAGTAAATCATACTTTTCTTGTTTGTTTGATTCCATGTTTTAGTTATTTATTTGTTATTAATTATATAATTTTTTATTTATTTCTCTTTGCTTAGATCCTGGATCTTCTCTTCTTGGAACACACTTTCCTTCAGAATTTTTATAAAACCCTGGTGCACAAGCAATTTTTTTAGTAAGTTTCTTACTCATAGTTTTTTCTTGGTGAGCTGGTGAACCATGATGTTCTTTATCATACTTCATATCTCCTGCTAATTTAGATATATGTTTTTCATCAGCAGTCATGTTTTCATCACTATGACCATGTTTATTATCATAATCAACATCTCTTTTAAGATAATCGATATGTGCAGCATCATCTCTTTCAGATGCTTTGTAATTTTCTTTAGTAACTTTTGTGTGGGCATGATCTTTTGACCATTTTGCGTTACCACTATATTCCCCGTAATGTCCTTTATGTCCCATTTTATTTATTTATTTATCATTCTTTACAACCCAAAGCTTTAAAACCCTCTTTATCTTGATCAAAATGATCTTTACTACATTTTTTAATTTTTCTTTTTGAACCATCTTCAAACTCAAGTTCATTTGAAAAACCATCATCATTAAAAGTTAATCCGCTATCTTGATTTTTTTTTGAAGAGTTATCTACAACATTAGTTGAAGTATTACTTTGAGTTAATGCATTATATTGAGCAAGTGTTAAATCACCTGATTTATATGCGTTTAATAACTTATCGTTACTTTCTTTAAGTTTATTTTCTTCAGCTAATACCCTATTTGCTTCAGCTCTTTTTCTAAGGTCTTGAACTTTACTCATTTTTTTATTTCCTTTCTCCCCACGATCAACAGTAATATTTGGTACTAAACCTACACCAGGTTTAGTTGTAATCTCTGCCTCTTTATATCCTTCTTTACCTTTTTTTGTTTTTTTATCTAATCTTTTTTCAATTCTATCTGCTCTCTTATCTTGATGTTTAGCTTTCCATTCTGGATCACTTCTTTTTTCTACTAACATTTTTCCAAAATCACCCATTGCATCAAAAACTTTAGTCCACATATGCGCTGTAGGTTGGTAATTATAATTATAATCACTTGCATCTTCGTAACCATGTAACGGTGAAGATTTCATTTCAAGAGGTGATTCATTATCAGGATGTTTAGGATCATTAGGTTCTTTGTGAGAAGCTACTATATCTTTTCTCTGTCTTTGTAAATCTGCTAAATGGTCATAATCTTTCTCTCCTGTATTAGGATCATATTGCTGAGCTCTTGATATTTCTGCATCTTTAGCTTTTAAAGCTTTTTCATGAGAACGTAATGGGCTTTTACCCATAAATCTTTTATTAAATGGTGAGTTTTGCATTATTTATTTTTTAGTAGAACAGCCGAAGTTTTTAGCATAATTAGCCATTTTTACTACTTCTTCGCTATAATTATCTTTTTTACTCATCACTGCGTCTGCAGCAGAACAAGCATCTTTAAAACCATTTTTCTTTGCCCACGCTGTGAATTTTCCTTTATTTTCAGGTTTTATTTCTGGAAAATCCTTTTGCATGAAAGGACTATTATATTGTGCGTATCCCATGATTTATTTATTATATACTTTAGCACATTCAGTTATAGGCATTCCTTTGTAAGATAATGGTGCTTGCAGTATCTTCATTCCTGTTATACCAGAACTAGATCCACTTCCGTGTGGTCTACCTTCTTGATCTAGAGGACCGTCCCATATATGAGATTCTCCTACTATACCAACCTTTTTACCTGGTTTTAATCTTTCCATTGATGGATCGTATTTGTTATTATGCATAATTATTAGTTTTATTTATTAATATCATATTCTCTTCCACCTGCGCCATCATCTCCTGATGTTGGATCATATGGTGGATTAGGTGATTTATAAGCTCTAAGTTCTTGACGTTTTGCTTTTCTAGCTGCTTTTCTTGCTGCTCTTTTAGCTTTTCTTTCTTCTTTTTTAAGATTAAAATTTAGAGCAGATTCTTCACCATAATCTTCTTCAGGGAAATTTTCTTTTAGTGCATAAATACCAGCAGCACCTAAGCTAGCTTGTCTACCACTAAATTGTCCAAATAGACCTTCCATAGCATCTATACTACCTGGAGTTGCGGCTGCACTTGCGTCAGTAGCAGTCGACGCACTAGGGCGGGATCCAATACTAGGGTTACCTCCAGCGAGACCTCCTACACCAGTAAAATTAGTATTACCTGGATTGCCTCTTAAAAGACCTCCTAGACCTGATAGAATACCGGCGGTTCCAGCAGTGGCCATTCCTGAACCCATTAATCCTGCGAATTTTAATGGTGATTTTTTATTTTTCATCTTGTTTTATCTTTATTAATGTTATAAATTGCTTTAGTCATTACTTTATCTGTATATGAATTCCCAGCAATTAGTTTGTTTCTTCTTTCACTTGTAGGTATATCATCATATCCTAACATGATTCTATACATTCTACTTATTAATTGTTTACCTTTGAAAGATAAAGTATAAATATTATATTTTTGAGTAGTTCTATTTCTGTGTCTCCAAACTTTTATCCAATCATTTTTTAATAACTTACTCCATCTTCTATTGTTCCAACTAAAAGTATATACTCCTGCTTCAAAATCTTTCTTAGTAAATAAATCTATACAATCTAAGTAGACTAATAATTCTAATTCGGCATCTGTTAAATCATTATTTTTACATGCCCATTTTCTAATGATTCTATAATGTTTCATTAGTTTTAACTCTTTAATATCAGTAGCTTTTAATTTCATAATACTACTACAATATCTTGGGCCTTAATTATATGATAAGATTTCTTTTCTATTTCAATCTTATGTCCAGCATGTTTATCAAAGAATATTCTATCATTTGTTTTAACACCTACTACTTCAGGACCAACAGATATTACATTAGCTTCAATATATCTAATATCTTCTCTTTGGTTCTCTGCTAAAAGTAAACCACCTTCTGTTTTAGTGGTTCCTTCTTTTACTTTTTCTATTATTAAATTTCTACCTATTGCTTTCATTAATTCTTATATTATTAATTACACAATCTGTAGATAAAATAGTAGTTGCTACTGAAGCTGCATTTTGTAATGCGCTTTTTGTAACTAATAATGGATCTATAATACCATTATCAATCATATTTACCATATTTCCCGTAACCACATTAATGCCGTAACCTTCTTTTTTCGGAAGTTCAGGTTCTAAACCAGCATTTAATAATATTGTTTTAAAGGGTGATAATACAGCTTTTGTTAAAACTTTTTCTCCTTCATTTTTTTCTTTTGTATTCATCGCGGCGTTAAGCAATGCTATTCCACCACCTGGAACAATACCTTCTTTAATAGCTGCTTTAGTGGCACAGATAGCATCTTCAACCCTATCTTGTTTTTCTTTTAATTCAATGTCTGAATTCGCACCAACTTTAACTATTGCTATTCTAGCAGCTAACATAGCTAGTCTTTTTTCTAGCTTAATTACTTCATGACTAGGATTTTCTTGAAGTAATTTATCTTTTATATCTTGAATAATCTCTTGTATTTCACCAGAAGATTCATTTATTTGTATAATAGTATCTTCATGTGTGGTTATGCTTTTTAAACACGTACCTAAATGTTCTACTCTAATTAAATCTAAGTCATCACCTAAATCTTCGTTTATTATAGTAGCATCTGTTAATAAAGATAAATCATCTAAGATTTGTTTTTTATTAATACCATATGTTGGAGCATTAATAACGTTAACCTTTATGTTACCCTTAATTTTATTCATAGCTAGAGCTGATAAAACACCTTGTTCTAAATCGCCTATAATAAGCAAAGGTTTATTGTTTTTTATTACATACTCTAGCACTGTTTGAATTTGTCTAATTGTATCTATTGGAGATTCAATTAACAGTACTAATGGGTTTTCTAATTCCGCTGTTTTTGATTGTTTATTAGTAATGAAATGTGAGTTTGTAAGTCCTTTATCATATTGAACCCCATCTACTATTTCAACTTCTGTTTGACCGTTAGGTGAAGTTTCCATCATTACCACTCCGGTATAATCTACAGCTCTAAAAGCATCTGCTATAATTTTCCCTAATACAGGATCGTTATTTGTTGATATAGTTGCTATTTGATCTATCATATCTCCTTCTACAGGTTTTGCTATAGATTCTAAATATTTTACAACTTTATTAACTGCAGAATTAATACCGTCTTTTAATTCTCTTGAGTTTGTTTTATTAGAAATTTTATATGCTTCTTCTAATATAGAGTGTGCTAAAATGGTAGCAGTTGTTGTACCATCTCCAGCTTCTCTTACTGTTTTACGTGCAGCTTCTTTTAAAAGAGTTGCACCCATATTTTCTACAGGATCTAACAAAGTAACTGAATCAGCTACAGTAACACCGTCTTTTGTTATAACAGGATTACCCGCACCATCTTCTAGTATCACACATTTACCGCTAGCTCCTAAAGTGGAGCTAACAGCATCTGTGAGTTTTGTTATTCCTTTAAATACTTCTTCCCTAGCTTTGTCACCAAAGTTAAGGTTTTTAACTATCGCGTTCGACATATTTAATTGAATTTAATTTGATTTATTTAAAGGTTTTCACGACTTTAGGTCCGTTTATAAATTCTAATTTCTTAGAATAATGTTCAACTGAAGAATCAATAGCTTGTTCAGCTCCTTCTAAAGTTTCACGTCTCGTAACGTCGTGCCAAGTATCTTCATTCGGATCTTGGTGTTCGGTTTGATAAAAACCGTTTGGTAATTGCACAATTCGCCAATTAGCTTTTTGAGAAACATGTTCCCAAAGGTCTTTGGTTTCTTGTGAAATTTGTGGTTGACTATTCCACGTTCTAGTCTGATAATAAAACGTCATTGGTTTTGGTTTTAAGTTAATATTTGGTTATTGCTCTTCCCGAGCCGGGTATGTCTTTATAATCACTTGGTTTTAATGTTTTTTACTTATGCTCCTATAACTTCTGATATATCGGCAGATGATACAGTAATTATTTTATTTATATTTGTGTGACCAACACCTATTACATCATTTCCATAACCTGTAGCTGTTGCAGTAAAGCTTAAATAAGGTATTGTACTATAATTAGAATAACCGTTTAGGTTAGTAGGATTTGTAGTTGGAGCTGTATCTGGATAATCATTTAAATATTGCATTACACAAATCTTAAGATACCCAGTGCTTGTTATAGCACTAATAGCTGTTGAATTTAAATCCCAATATTGTAGAGTTGATAAATCCCGCCAAACAACAAGTCCATCATTATCCGCATAATCTACAGTATCATCAAAATTATTAATATCACTAGTTGTTAAATCTGCATTAGCATTTCCTTGAGCTGTTGACTTTACTAGTGCCACTTTCAAACCTGCACCACCACTTCCCGTCGTACTGGTAGTAGGTTTGTAATATAATTTTAAATCTGTTATAGTATATCCAGTTTGATAAGCTGTAACGTTAAATGCTAAAAACTGCCTTTTAACTAACCACTCACTTCCTTTACCTCCTGAAACATAATTTACTCTAACTGATTCAGTGTTTGTACTTGTTGATTGATTTTGAGTACTATTACCTGTAGTAGCATCACGAGCTGTCATCCAACCTAATTCACTTGTTGCTGATACCCAACCGTATTTACTTGCGCTTACTGTTGCCATAATTTATTTTTTTAATCTAATAACACCCATGTATTATCTGGACAGAAATAAATTTCATCTGTATCTATTGCATATCCAACTACCCTAACTACTGCTTCACTACTAGTCGGTGCGGTGTTAGTTACAGTACCTCCTGTTTCTGATATATATAAAGGTGCTCCAATTGTAAAACCATGACTACTATCATATAAAATTCCATTAGTTAAAATACCATTTGAGGTTGGACTTGTTCCTATCGCAAATCCTAACATACCAGTAGAATAAGTTTCTGTTTCTGATTCAGCTACTTCCCATGTACCACCACCAGATGATATTAAAGTATAATATTTTCCTGCGACCGTTGTTCCAGATCCAATTTTAATTATTGTACCAGAAACACCTGATGATAATGAAGTATCAAGTTGAATACCACCATCATCTGCTAAAACTATATCTCCAGTCATTGTACCACCAGCAAGTGGTAATAATCCAGTTGCTGCAAAAGTTATTTTTCCTGAACCTTTGGTTGTAGTTATATTAGAACCCCCTTCAAATGTTAATGTGGATCCACTTGTTACATTTACTGTAGACAGTCCATCGGAAGCCGTCCAATAATCATAATTATCTAAACCAGTAGTAGCTACAGTAACTGCGCCAGTTGCCCCACTTACAGATATATTACTTCCAGCTACTATACTTGTAACCCCTGTATTATTAACTGTTATACTTCCTGAACTTGTAACTGGAGAACCAGATACAGATATTGCAGTTCCCGCTGTAATACCTATTGAAGTAACACTACCGCTTCCTGTGCCCGCACCAATATCACTTCTTACTTGAGCCGCTGTTCTTGAAACTAATTGAGTAGCTTCAATACCAACATAACCACTAAGAGCGCCACTAGCTGCGGTATCAGTAAGATATAAATCATCACATGAAAGCGCGTCAGCACTAAGCATGTTTGAACCTGGTGTCCAACTAAGATCAGTATCATATGATAGAGTATCTGCATCACTCCAAATTGCAATTTTATTTGTAGCTCCACCGCCATCCCATGTAAATGGTGCTGAATTTGTTACGGTTATACTTCCTGATCCTGTAACTGGAGAACCAGATACACTTATTCCTGTACCAGCAGTAATTCCTACTGAAGTAACTGTTCCATCTCCTGTACCTGCACCAATATCTGATAAAACTTGTGCATAACTTCTACCTTCTAAACCATTTGCTGTAAACTTAGCATAATCATTATCTGCTACCGAAGCATGATCTATTTCTACAATATTATCATCTGCTATACCTATTGCTCTTGAGTTTATACCTGAAGTACCGTTTCCTAATAAAACTTGTCCAGATGAAAGAGTACTTCTACCTGTACCACCATTAGCAACAGCTAAGTCAGTGCCTGACCAATCACTATTATTAATTGCAAGTGTTCCAGTTAATGCTATAGTACCAGTTCCTGTAATAGTTCCGCCTGTTACTCCTAAGCCATTAATTGTACCAGCACTAGTCGCTACGGATGTTACACCACTACTACTTACTGAGGTAGGTAGTGTATATGTTTTTAAATTATGTCCTGTAACATGACCTGTAGCATTTACAGTAACACTTGTATAAGCCGTAAATGTATCAGCTGATGTTAATGTTTCAGATGACGTTGTTTCTGTGTCAGTTTGACTATCGTGTGTAATAGTTACAGATCCGGATGATCCTCCGCCACCTATTGGTGAAGTTGTACTTACATTTGTAATATCCCCACTGTTTGAAGTCCATCCGCTATCATTATTCATAGTAGATAAATCTATGTCTCCTGGTGCTATCTTATAAGTTGTTCCTGCGGTATTAGCTATAGAAAACCAATCCGCATTACTTGATGTAGTTGTAGTTGTTGAATCTTCAACATCTAATGTAAGAGTTACATCTCCTGATGTTCCACCTCCGGACAATCCTACTCCTGCTTCTACCCCTGTAATATCTCCAGGACTTCCACTAGATGCTGCAGTAACGTGACCTGTTGCATCTACTGTAATAGAAGCGTGTGTATAACTCCCTGCACTTACCCCTGAAGCTGCATGGGCTATTGTAACAGAACCTGAACTTCCTCCACCTGTTATCGGTGAAGTAACACCTACGTTTGTAATATCCCCGGAATTTGAAGTCCAGCCAGAATCATTATTCATGGTGGATAAATCTATATCTCCTGGGGCTATTTTATATTGTGAACTAGATGAGTTTGTGATAGCAAAGAAATCTGCATTACCTGAATCAGTTGTTGTAGATAATTCACTTAAATCAATAGCTATACTATCAGCTCCAACATCAATTCCTGTACCAGCTCCAACATCTAAAGTAACTGTTCCAGATGTTGTAATTGTTCCACCGCCAGTTAAACCATCCCCTGCTCCTACAGTTATACTTGTTACGGTACCTGTAGTTGAAGAAGTACCCGCTCCAATTAAAGATCTTACTTCTGCTGCGCTTATTCCTGTATTTAATGTAGGACTTGCACCATCAGATAAAATCGCAGGAACTCCTGTATCAGAAGTTTGAGTATTTGTAACAGTTATAGTACCACTACCTGTAATTGGAGAACCTGATATGCTAATCCCACTTCCAGCAGTTACCGCTACTGAAGTTACTGTGCCAGTATTTGTAGTAAATCCTGAATCATTACTAAATATACTTAATCCAATTTCACTTGCTGCTTTTCTTCTTTCAGCTGAACTATCTAATACAATAAATTCGTCACTACCTGTCATAGTAGCTGTCATGTCGGTAAATTCAGATAAATCTAAACTAAGACCAGTTGCTGTTGAATCTATACCAGCGCCTAATGTAAGTTCAGTTAAATCTAAATCAATATCAATTGTACCACTGCCTGTTATAGGAGAACCTGATACATCTAATCCTGTTCCTACTGTTACAGCTACTGAAGTAACTGTACCTCCTGAAGAAGGAGAACTATTTGTTATTGTATAAACACCACTACTATCACTAACACTAATTCCTGTTCCCGCTTGAATTGCGGCTGCACCCACTGTAGTACCTGTTGCATTACTAATTCCTATTGTCCCACTACCTGTTATAGTACCACCTGTAATTGGAGAACTGGTTGCTACACTAGTTACTGTTCCTGAATTAGTTGTCCAGCCAGAATCGTTATTCATTGTAGAAAGATCAATATCTCCCGGGGCTATTTTATATGTAGTACCTCCTGTGTTGGCAATAGAGAACCAATCCGCATTACTTGATGTTGTGGTGGTAGTTGAGCTTTCTACATCTAGTATTAGTGTACCTGTAGTAGTTATTGTACCTCCGCTTAATCCAGCACCTGTTGCAACACTGGTTACAGTACCTGTAGTACTACTTGAAGTAGGCATTGTTACTGTCTTAAGATTTAAAGCAGTAATATGTCCATAAGTTCCAGTTGTTACCGAATCAACACATGTAAATGTTCCAGCTGATCCTGGTGAAGCTGATGAAGAAGTATCTGATCTTGATGTTGTATCATGATTAACAGTTACTGTACCTGAAGTACCACCACCATTTAAATAATTACCTGCTGTTACCCCTGTGATGTCCCCTGGACTTCCACTTGACGCCGCTGTTATTCTTCCTTGTGCATCTACAGTTATTGCTGCAGAGGTATAACTTCCAGCGGTAACTGCTGTATCTGCTAAATCTATCGTACCAGAACCTGTTATAGTTCCTCCGTCCAAACCTGTTCCCGCAGTGATGCTTGTTACTGTACCATCACCTGTACCAGCTCCAATATCTGTTCTTACTTGGGCTGGAGTTTTTTCTATAAGATTACCTGATGAATTTGCAATTATATAATAAGCTGAAGTTCCTGTAAAAGTTCCACTACCATACTGACCAAAATTTATTTCTGCATCAGAGTTTATTTTTAGTGCAGTTTGTAATGTATCAGTTGCTTTTACTTCAAATTTTATTCGAGTTGGAAAAGTATCTGTATCCCACGTGCCATCAGCTTCTACTGACATCCTTGCTCCTTCATTATAACTACTTGGATCTGCACCTTTAAATATCAGTTGTCCTATATCATTACCAGAAACTATAGTAGCATCATTTCTTTCAAAATTAAGAACTGGTACTGTATCCTCTCTTCTTATAGATACATTTTGACCTTGGAATCTACTAATACTTTCTGTAAGGTTTAATTTTGTTTCAGCATCTATTTGTAGTTGCATTGATGTACTTGCTACTCCTTCTCCTGCATCAGCGTCTATGTACATTGAAGTATTTCCAACTCTAAATCTACCTACTAAATTATTTGTAGTATCTTTTATATTTAGTTGAGGCGTACTTGCTGCTTCAATATATAAGCTACCTGTTAAAGGAACGCCTGAGCCAGCTGTAAGAGGTAAATAACCACTTAATCTTGTGGTTGTGGCGTCATATATTTGATCACCAGTTGCTAATGCAGTTCCGCCATTTGTTACAGCACCTGTTACAATAGTTAATGCTGGAGTTGTTGTTGAATTAGCTACTGTCAATTGATCAGTTGTACTAGACGAAACTGAAGTAACTGTACCTGTATATTGATCAGTAGAGTTAATAGTAACAGTTGATCCAGTTGCGGATGTTGTTACGTTTGTTCCACCAGCTATGTCGATTGTTCCAGTACTTGTTATAGCAGATGTACTTCCTGAATCCGATGTGAATGTTATTGAAGTAACTCCTTGGGCATCACTTCCAGTAGATGCTGCGGTAAGTCTACCTTGGGCGTCTACTGTTATTGAAGCGTTAGTATAAGAACCTGCACTTACTGCTGTGTCAGCTAAATCTATTGTACCTGATCCAGTTATTGTACCACCATCTAAACCTGTTCCTGCAGTAACACTTGTTACTGTTCCTTGTGGATTACTAAATGAAGTAGTTAAAGTACCACCATCTTGTTGTGTAAGCGTTAAAGTAATAGTTGATGAACCTGAATCACTAAATGCAGTTATCATGTTATCGTAAGCCTCATTCCACTCTGTAGAAGTTCCACCAGTAGCAGTTACTATGCCTGTTACTGTTACTCCCGCACTATCAGTTGCTAGTTTTGCAGAATCATCATAATATAAAGTAACTGCCCCACCATCCTCACAAAGTATATAATCTTCACTAAAATTCTGAGTTTGTAGTCTTATATCATTACCACCAAATCTAAGTTGCCCAGTAATATTTTTAATACTAGAATTTCCACTTGAATGATATATTTTTAAATCTGAGCCATCTCCAAAAATTAATTCTGCATCATCTGGAAAACTTCCGTGATTTAAAAAATTTATAGCCATAGCTAATATTTATTATATTTAATTTATGCTACTCTTGTAAGAATAACCTCATATGTTCCTTGTGATATACCGCTACCAACAAAATTTATTGTCATGTCTTTAGTTCCTCTGGTTACATCAGCATATACTGTTTCACCACCTGAAGTTATTACCTCACATGATACATCTAAAGAACTAGCTAATGTTGGGAATACTGATGCGTGATCTAAATCAACTACCCAACCTTCTGTTCCAGCTGGTGCACCTGATTGTGCAGCAACATAACCAAGAGCTGTATCTAATGATACTCTCATACCACGCGAAACAGTGTTGATTAAGTTATCAACTGTAATTGCATAATTTCGATCAGCAGTAACATCGTGTATTAATAATTCATCACCGCCTGCTGGTGCTGCACCTAAATTTGTAGTACCTTTAATATCGATACCAACTTTTACTGCTCCAGTTGTAGGAGATACAATAGCTCCAAGTTCATCATTAGTAGATGATGCAGCTACTGAGGTTACTGCTCCAGTTGTATCTGTCCAAGGGACATTTACTACTAATTGATTTGAAGAATTAAATTGAATTCCGTAAGTTCTACTTGCTGTAGTCGTAACCGCGTTAGCCGCAGTTGTCTGTGTAGTATCATCTTCTAACTTACCTAATCCTAGAGCAGATGATGTCATCGCACTGTATGTAGTGTTCGTATCCGTCCAAGGTACATTTACTACCGCTTGTTCTGAGCTATTAAGCTGAATACCATAAGTACGACTAGCTGTTGCAGAAACCGCGTTAGCAGCTACACTTTGCTCTGTATCGTCTTCTAGTTTAACAAGTCCTAATGCCGAAGCTGTTGCTACACTATAAGTTGTATTTGTATCAGTCCATGGAACGTTTACAACAGCTTGATCACTAGAGTTAAACTGTATTCCATATGTTCTACTAGCAGTTGCACTAACAGCATTTGCTGCTACTGATTGTTCAGTGTCATCTTCTAACTTCATTAATCCTAAAGCTGAAGCAGTTGCTGCGCTATAAGTAGTGTTTGTAGGAACAGCCCAGGTGTTATCACCTCTAAGGAAATTACTTCCTGAAGGAGTACCTGTAGCAGATAAATCTATCGTACCCATTGTAACTGCTCCATTAGCAGCACTGTTTTGGGTACCAGCGGAAACGAATGTTCCGTTTGTATTTGTAAAGCTATTAACTACAATACCTTGAGATACAATAACCCAGTCTGTTACTACAGAAGCACCCGCGCTCGCTGCAGACTTACATATTACTGAATCACCATCATCTAATGGATAAGATGCGTTTGCGTAGAAATTACCAGCACCAGTAACTACATAGTAATCACCAACTGTTATTGCAACTCTTGAACCACCAGAAGTAAGATTACCTCCACCGTCAATAGCACCACCATCAGCATCAAAGCCGTCTTTAAAAGTTAAACCTCCTGAAACTAATGTATCAACATATCCTTTAGTTGCTAAATCAGTAGAAGCTGTAGGTGTTACACCTGTTACTTTACCGCCAAAGCTTGATTGTCCAGTTCCAGAAACTGTTAATTCTCCAGGAACCGTTACATCATCTTGTAAACCGATTGTAATATCACCACCGTCACCAGTAGAAGGAGTTGTAATTACAATTCCCGTAGCAGTACCTGAGAATTTAGCAGTAGTAGTACTACCACCTCCACCACCAGTTAATGATAGTGTAGATTCATTAGATGATACTGCGCCTACGCTTAAAGCATAAGTATAATTAGTTGTAGTATCAGTCCATGGTACGTTTATTACGCCTTGGTTAGAACTATTAAGTTGTAGACCATAAGTTCTCGATGCTGTAGTTGTAACTGCATTTGCAGCTGTAGTTTGTGTTGTATCGTCCTCAAGTTTAACTAAACCAAGTGCGGAAGAAGTTGCAACACTATATGTAGTGTTATCATTTGGAGAAGTAAGTGTCATTATAAATGGATCTCCAGTTGTACCTGCACCTGAAAGATTTGTTGCAAGTGCACCAGTAGCAGTTACAAACTTTAAAAACTTATTATCAGAAACTGTTTCATCATCATCACCACTATCTCTTACAGTCCAGTCATCCATTGTTCCTGGAGCTGATCCAGAGGATGCTGCAGTTAATCTACCTTGTTGATCAACTGTTATAGATGAATACGTATAAGATCCTGGAGTTACAGCTGTATCATCAAGATCTATAGTTAATACATTTGGAGTACCAGAGGTTACAGTAGTTGTAATACCAGTATCTCCTTCAAAATCTACTCTAAATCCATCATCTATTTCTATTGGAGTACCACTATCTCCTTCTAGTTTCCACCAAGAATATGCTCCAGCAGGAGTTGCCCAAGTATTATCCCCTCTAAGGAAAGTAGTACCACTTGCTGAACCTGATGCAGAAAGATCTATAGTTCCCATTGTTACCGCGCCAGTTGCTGCGGTATTAGTAGTTCCAGCTGAAATGAATGTTCCATTCGCATTTGTAAAAGTTGTTACACCAGTACTAGATCCGTCCATTGCGACCCATGCTGATGCGTTTCTATAATACATAATATCATCAGTAGTATCATAGTACATAGCACCTTCTGTAGTGGTAGGTGCGGAACCTGTAGGATCAATAACAACGTTTGTTAAGTTGTTTTGATTAAAATTTACGGTATTTAAAAATTGTATTGGCATTGCGTTGTTTGTTTATTTGTTAGTTTAAGTAAGCTTTACCTGCTTGATTGCCAGCGAAGGTAACAGTTACTTGATTTACATTATCGTAATCTACCTGTGCATTAACTACTCTTGGAGTTACATTAGTATCAGTTACTGACACAGAAGGGTATTTGTTTAAGTTGTGTACTATCACCCATGGATTACCAGGTACTCCTTGGGTATAGGTAAAAGTTTTATCGTATGAATCACTAATGTCAAAATGAATTAGTGTATATTGTTTGTCGTTTACTATGGAACCGTTTCCGCCGATATACGTTAAACCAGCTTTGTAATACAGAGGATCTGTATCTTTTACATAAGTATCTAATGTATAATGACCAAATTGACTAATTTGATCTCCTTGTCCTAGTAAAATATTTTTTGTTTTTATATAGTCTAAAAAAGCAACTACATTTTGCCCGTTAATTTCTGTTACCGATAAAAATAAATCTGTAATGGTATTAAATCCTGAACCAGCACCGCCACCACCTACTGCTGATACTGTACCTTCACCACCTTTTTCAGCATCAGTCCATTTAAAGGACATTTGTCCTCCGATGTTTACTTTAGCATTTATGTTTAAATACTCAGCTACTGCTTCCGCAGTGAATTGCTTGGTTCTTCTATTTGAACCTTCTGTTCCTATCCATGCGTCGTTATCTTGAACTGTAGTATCGTATGGATATGAGCTAATTCTTGCCATGTGTTAGTTTGTTATGAGTATATTCTTACTTCAAAAGGAGCATTTGATATTCTATCGTCTTCCTCATTTGTATTAACTGTTATAACTGTTGTACTTGTTCTAGTCCAGTTCAATTGTGTGAAAATATGATTGGACTCAAAAAACACAATAGTTTTATCAGCCGTAAATAACGCAGCACCACTGGTAACAGTATAAAGTCCAGCGGATGTTCTAGCCCAAGTTAATGTTTGACCGGTTGTGTTTTGGAGTATTGTTTGGGTGGGATCAGCTGTACCGTCTTGATTAACCAAAGCAGTATACACTGTATATCCCAAATCATAAGAATTAGCAAAAGCTGCTAGCTGTGACACCGTGAAGTTCTTTGTAAGGTTTTTAGTTTCACCGTTTGCATCTGTATATTTCTGTGTTCCTGGGATAAGATCAGAAGATGCTGGTGTTCCTAAAGGATATGTTGATATATTTGCCATTTTTTCTCGAGTTTGTTATAGTTTATATACTTACAGGTTATTTCTCGTTTTTACATATTATTTTTCCCCCTTATAAGGTATATATAGGGTATATAGTATATATATTACTCCTATCTAGATAATATACGTAGTATATTATCATTAAGGGAGAGAGCTTTTCTAAAAAATATTACGAATAGAGAGGTATAGCGTCCCCCCTCCTCTCTCTAACTCTTTTTACTCTGTAAAACCCCTTTTTTTTGGCTGGCCCTACCCTTTTTAGGGCTTTTTTAGGCCTTTTTCTGGTAAAACCTATCAAGCATTTCACAGACAAAATATCTTCCGAAGTGGATAATATAATAAACAATGTATGATTATTCAAACTAATAAATATCAAACTCAATTAATATCAAAATTAATTCAAAATCAATTTCATTACAATTTTATAATATTAAATAATAAATTAATATCAACTCATAAAATTACTACTAAACAAATTGATTCAATTTCTAAATTATTAAATAAACATTACTTAAAATATAAAATATATAAAAAATGATTCAAACTAAATTATCAAAAGAAATATCAATAGAAAATAATCTATTCATGTTTAATAATAAATTATATGAAAAATTATATAATCATAACTATAAATATAGATTTTTTATAAATCAAAATAATTATGATTATACTAATAAATTATAATATGACAAGTTGTCACTAGTATGACACTATGACACTTTGTCAAATACTTATGACACTTTGTCATATAATAAACAAATTAACACTTATGAACATTACAGACAAATTATGTTTATAATTGGATAATAATAATATAAGATCTTGAAAATCAATTTCTTAAATATAAATAATAAATAATAAATTAAAATTAAAAACTATGTCAAACTTAAATTTAAAAAGATTTGTGATAAGAAAATCACTAATCGGTAAAAACACAACTATAAATGTTGAATTCAAAAGTGGTAAGAAAGTATCTTATAATCACGATGAAGTGTATGAAATTATGAAAGATAAATTAAATTCTCTTAATTGTTTCAAAAAATACAACTCATATACTAGTTCAACTAATGTACCTGTTGTAGTGAGAGAAGTGTGTGAAGTACAGTAACATACTACTCTAAATTAATATTTTGGAACGAGGAAGAGTTCGATTCTCTTCATATTAACTAATATTAAATAATAAATTATGAATAGAGAAGAAATCTATAATCAAATAATACAAGAATATTCACATTTACAATATGAATTTGAAGGTGATGAATTACAAGATGAAATAAATAAAATAATAGATAATGTATAAAAAAGTAACAATTACACTAAAATCTAATCTAACCTTTGATGAAATAAATAATCTTCTTGAAGATATATTCTATGATGGAAGTCACTTTGATGATCTTGAAGATGTAGATTGGGAAATAAAAGAATAATAATATGAAAAACTTACACGAACAAGCGATAGAACTCATGGAGAAATTAGATGAGAAATATCAACTTAAAGAGGAAAAAATGTCACTTGATGAATATTTATATGAATATGTATATACTTTAAGTGATGAAGAAATAGATGAATGTATTGACTTAATAGATAAATTTGAATAATGAAGAAATATTATAGTAAAATACAACAGAGATTTGTAGATAGAGATGATTACTTTGATGAATTATTGTACTCAACTCTTAAACAAGAATTTAATAACCCAATAAAATATGAAGATGATGGAATTTAAAGATTATGATGCGAATAAAATCGCTGCAAAACTAAAACAAGTACAAGAATTTGAAGCTAAATATGGTGAAAACGACTCCATTAGAGGTTGGAAAAAATGGTGTACTGACTATGAATATCGCAAAAGAGAGTGGACTTGGCGACAAGGAATAGCGAAATATGCTGAAAATCCACTAAATATGGTTAAATAAAAATAAATAAAATGAGTAAAACTAAAGAATTAGATAGATTAGTGAATAATATATCAGAAGAAATGTTAGAAAAATTATATAAAGTAAGTGATTTCCACTTATCTAATAGTGATTTAAATATTGAGTATAATAATGAAGCGCTTTATAATGACGCTCACAGTTATATAATGGAAAGAGTAATAGAAAATTTAAATAAACAAATATATAACCTTAAATTATGAATAAAATGTTAATAACTTTAGCACTCTTAGGAATACAAGAGACTAATGAAGTATGCTTTAGACAATGTGAAATTAAAGATCAGTGGGGAGTAATCCATCATGATAAAGTAAAGAAGTATGATAATCTTCAACAATTTCTCGCTACAAATCCACAACTAGATACTTATGTTTGTGTAGATGAGAACATATGGGGAACGAAGATCTTTAGAAAGTTTAAATTCTTTCTTAAAGACTTTAGAAAACCAGATAAAAGATAGAGAATTACAAACAAAATACAATTATTTTTGGATAATATAATAAAAACAAAATGAAAAAAAATCAAATTAAATCAATATTTCTTATTATATTGTTATCTTCAGCAAGTTTTATAGCTGGTAGAGAAACAATGACACAAGAAATTAAAGAAAGATGGGAAAACAGGTTTGATAGTGATTGGTATCACTGGCAAGATGTTGAAACATTTATCTTAGGATAATAACTAAATTATGAATTGGAGACAAGAAAGACAAGCGCTAGAAGACGCTTACGCAAGAAGATTACTCGTAGAATATAATATTCGCGAAGTAACTACACAAAGACAAGCAAAAAATGGAACAAGAGAATTTGAATTTCCTGTACCTGCTTGGCATTATAGACATAATGGTAAGTTAATATCTTCTGACAAAAGATTAAGATTAGCTTGTTTTAAGACAGGTTATGTAAGAAATCAAAATTCTTGCTCATCTAATTATCAACTTAACAAACAATATAAACAGAATGTTAGGTGGACTATGTTAGATGGAGATAAGTTATATACACATAAAACTGTAATGATAGCAAGAGAAAAAATATATAGTGGACTAGCAAGAATGAATTATATGCTAGAATTCTACAAAAGAAATTACTTAAATTAAATAAATTATGAATAGAATTAAATTAACAAGCAAAACAACACTTAAATTAAACGATGTTAAATATAAGGGTTATGATGTTGGTAGTTTACCTCCAAGATTTGGATTTAAATATAAAGAAGACAAAGAAGGTATTTATCAATGGTTTAACTATAAAGGTTTAACATGGGTGATAGATCAAGATCATTGGAGTAAATTTTTATGAGAAAAATAGAAAGAGTATTTTATCTCATTATTTTAACAGGAATGAGCTTTTTTATAGGTGTATTTTATACATTTTATAAAATAGATCAAAGAATGTGGAATGAAGAATTGTTAAAAGCAAGAGATATAGAAACAAGATATATTAATTACCAACAAAAAAGATGTTATAAAAAATCTGATTTAGATTTAATAATACTAGGAGAAATACAATAATATGAATAGTAGAAAAAAATACGAGGAAATGAAAGAAGACTATATTGACAAAGAAGCAACAGAGCTTTGTGGTCAAATAGAAAGACAATTAGAAAGAATTATAACATTTGACAATGGAATGTTAGATGATAAAACTTTTGATAAAATTAAATCATATGCCATTAAACTTTTAAAAGAATGGCACTTGTAAAATAACGGACAGAACCAAGACGAGTAGGTTAATAGGATTTGGGTGGGTTAATACCGTAAAGAGACCGCTAAGCGCGGTCCCTAAATCACGTAACTGAATTGCTTGTGTGACTCTGATTATTTTACTGATAACTAGGTATGGCGTGGAGAAGGCTTAATGCTGATTATCCCACTGACTACTGACGGGTAAAGAGGTTCGATTCCTCTTCTAGTTACTAAATTACAAACAAAATACGAATATTAATGGATAATATAATAAACAAATGACAACATTACTAGCACAACTAAGACCAGAAATCGTTGAAGCTCTTGAAAAGAGTAGAGATAAATATGATTACTGTATCACTGAACTGTATGAAAGTTTAGATAATAAATATTTATACAGTGAACTAAGTGTAGGAGAAATGAGAGATTTGATTCTATGGGCAGATATAGATGAGAGAACTTGGGATTATGTTGACTGGAAATTTGGTGTAAAACTATTTAAAGATGAAATTAGATAAATATAAAATGAATTTAAGAGTAGATGGGAGTAATGTATACTCTTATAATACTCTAGTTGCTGAGATAATTGGTGACGAACTACATAAAGTAGCGTGGAGAGTTAATGGTATGACTTCAAGTCCTACTACTTCTAAACATGTTAATTATGTAGCAAAAGAACTTAACTTAAAATTAATTAAATGAAAACACTTACTGAAGAACTAATTCTAAAGAGATTAGCTAAAGATGGCATGACTGAGCCAAATGAAACAAGTCAAGAAGATAGATTACTATTATTAGAAAATATATATAACTTTTCAATTGTAAAGGATTGGGATAAGTGTGATGCTTATTTTTATACTGACGCTACCGCAGATGGCTATGAAGTATGGATAGCAACTGAACAAGAAGGTAATGTATGTATTAATGAAGATGTATATTATTATGAAAATGAATGGTTTGAAAAACTAGCTGACTACTTAAGAGATGGATGTAGAGTTTATGTAGACTCTTATAGCCAAGATGAATATGGATTTGAAGAAGTTATAGAAGCTTTATATGAAGAATGGTATATGGATAAATATGAAGAAATTGAAGATCAATTAAAAGATGAAGGATATGAATATCCTGAATCTGAATAAAAAATAAAGTTGAATTGAACTGGTGAGGGCTCGTTATGAACTCAGGAATATTCAACAATAGAGACAGTGGCATACAGGTCACGTTAGGCGATTACCGGGTGTAAGACTCAGCGGGAGTATTCCTTAGAGCAACCGATCGTGGTGCGTCAAAACAGAAAACGGTATAAATGATAATTCTAGAAACTACCTGTTCCGAAACACTGTCTCATATGGGCGTGAAATGGTTAGAGTAAGATGTTGGCAAGCTGTGATCTCTATGAGACATCCAGTAGCTATCTTACTAACGCAGGTTCGATTCCTGCCACGTCCACTAAATACCGGCCTAACAGTAAACCGACGCCTTGGCTTCCTTGAGGTATCAGTTGTACAAAGCCAGTCGTAGTGACAGCCGGTAAAATATTGCGGGATAGAGCAGTTGGCCAGCTCGCGAGCCTCATAAGCTCGAGGTCGTAGGTTCGAATCCTACTCCCGCACCTAAATTAAATAAATTATGAGTACAAGAAATATAATAAGAGTGGTGGATAGACATCACACAAGTGAATTTACAGAAGGATTCAGTGTTCACCCTGATAGAGTAATTGAACATGCATATGTTAATATGTATATGCACCATGATGGTTATCCTGAATGGCAAGGAGTACAAATAGCTAATTGGCTATTGGCACATAATAATTCCAACTCAGATGGAGCTAGAATGGCGAGTAAATTAGTACATGATATGTATTATGATAGTTGTTATTTATATCCTAATGACGCGGATATTATAGATGTAGAGTATATTTATACTATATGGAGTGGAGATAAAAAGAAAATTCATGTAACTTGTTGGAACTTATATACTAACAAGTGTATATTTGTAGAGACACCGTCTAAAATTATATCCAGATATGTAAGAGATAAAGATCCTATGCCATATACTGATTTTGCTAATGGAGAAACAAGGGAATCCCATATCTAATACATAGATAAATATTTCATATTTATAATGAATATAATTATATAATTACATGTTTAAAAAAAGAATTACAGAATTTATAAAATTCCTATTAATATGGATCAGTCAACAACTAGCTATCCCATTTTGGATAGTAGGACATATCCACTTATCAATACATAGTTTTCATGACCTATATGAAATATTAAGTAGTATAGGCATGAATATTATTGTAGCAATAGGATTTTATATAGATTACAAACAAACGACAACAAAAATCGGATAATATGACTGATGAACAAATAAAACGTTTAGCTCAATTAGTAGCTGAAGAAATTATTAAACAATTAGAGGTTAAAGAGATGGATCATCTATTAATGGAAAAGATGGGAAGTCCTTATGAACTATTAATAGCAGAATTAGCTAGATTAATGACTCTAATGGTTACTTATGAAGACACAGAGCAGTATGAAAAAGCTGCGATTATTAAAAATAAAATAGATAGATTACAAAAACAATTAGAAAGATTATGAAAATAAACCCAATGTTAGCTCAAAAAGTCGATGAAAGTAGAATCGACTGGAACTCTATAGTATATATGCAACCCAAACTAGATGGGGTTAGATGCTTATTTACTAAGAATGGAGCGTATTCTAGAACTGGTAAAAAGTTTAAGAATTTAGCACACATAGAAAAAGATTTAAAAGCTTTTTTTAGTAAATCCCCTAATACAGTATTAGACGGAGAATTATACAATCATGAATTAAGAGATAATTTTGAAAAGATTATATCATTAGTTAGAAAACAAAAACCAAAAAAACAAGATAGAATAGAAGCTGAAAATCTTATACAATATCATGTTTATGATGTAGTTCAAGCTAAATCTTATGGATTAAGATATGGTTACTTACTTAAAAAGAAAATTTACAATGAACATATAAAACTAGTAGATAGCGTGACAGTTAAAAATATGACTAGAGCTAGAAGACAACATCAAAAGTTTTTAGATAAAGGATATGAAGGATCTATACTTAGATTAGATAAGAAATATGTTCAAAAAAGATCGTGGCATTTAATGAAATTCAAAGATTTCCACGACGCTGAAGCTACAATCATAGGGTATGAAGAAGGTAAAGGAAAAAGAAAAGGAACTCTAGGTAAATGGTATATGGAAGATGAAGAAGGTATTAAGTTTGGATGTCCTCCAGGTAAAGGATATACTTATAAAGATATGGCTGCGATGACAAAGAATATACATCATTATATAGGAAAAACAGCTACATTTACATATTTTGAACGAACTAAAGCTGGAAGTTATAGACATCCACTATTTAAAGGACTAAGAGATTATGAATAAATGTAAATTTTGTGGTAGTACGGAATTAGTATACCACCAGTATATAATATGCGACTCAAAATGCCAAGAATGTGGTGAGTGGCAGAATGGAGATTATTTAGAGGACCAAGATTTATCATCAACAGGTTCTCCTTATTTCCATCATAAAAACAAAAAAGATGAGTAAATTAATATGGCAATTATACAACGACAATATGATCTCAGAAGAGGTGGCGATGATCTTATTAGACAAACATTATGACCGTCTCAATAATAAAAGATACAAATGACACAAAGAAAATTATA
>Ga0209756_1000243_pt1 | contig 53794 bp, 58 predicted proteins | sample ETNvirenome_6_85_FD_184071 | JGI IMG/M metagenome (GOLD analysis project Ga0209756, IMG submission 184071) | Marine viral communities from the Pacific Ocean - ETNP_6_85 (SPAdes) (version 3) | ecosystem: Environmental > Aquatic > Marine > Oceanic | place: Pacific Ocean | collected 2013-06-19 | reverse complement strand
TTCGATTGCCTCATTCTTTTTTTGGAATTCGTCTGTTAGAAAATTTACGTAGAATCTACGTTCGAATGTAGGCATCTTTAGGAGGTCGGTCCACGCTATGTGGAGGTGTTTCATTAAGTAATAGAATTCTTGCAATAGGGCATTCCTATATGCCGTAGAAAGGACGAAAAAACTCAACCCCGAATGTAATTCTCACATTTATCTCTTCATTCGATGGAGTTAACACGGGGATAGTTAAATCTAGTGAAGGCGAATTTTCTCTAACTATTTTTCTAATGTTTTGAGAATCTCGAATTGGCATTGTTTGGATGAATTGTGCGATAGTCATTGGGTCTCTAACACCATCTATTTCTTTAAGTAACATTTCCAATTGTTTGGTCATGTAGGGGTTTACCGTTGCATTTTTGTTTTGTTCGTCTAGACCTTTTAGTGTTCTTTCATCTTGTGGTGTTAAAAAAGATAATTTTACTTTCTTTTTAGACATTTCTAGATAATAGTCAAATTCGTTGTTTGCATCTAACTCAACACCAGCTTCGTTAGTTTTGAGTACTGATAAATCAATTGTGGCCTCAAAAGACTCCTTTGTTTTTGGGTCTGTTAGGGTGATTTTGTAATCTGACCCAAAAGCTGTATTTCTTAAAAATACTAAGACAGCTTCTTTATCACATTCTGGCATATCCATAACATTAATATCTTTATCTAAAATTTTTCTAGATAATAAGGTATTAATTAATTCACCGTTAGCTTGTAATGCTGGTGTCGCCAATAAATTTTCGTCTGAAGCATTTAAATAAGTTACCTTAAGAGTTTTTTTCTTATTTTTATAAAAGACTCCCTGAGAAGGTAAACTCACCATATCATATGGTAATATTGTTTCCGGTTGTTGTCCTACTTGTTCTTGCATAGCTTATAATTTAATATATATATTATAATAGTAAATATATATGTTTAGTTTTTATTAATTTAAATCTGTTGCGCTATAAGCATTGTAAAATACAACATTAAAGTAAAGTGATTTGCAATAAAAAAGCCCTAATTAAAGGGCTTTTATAAAATATATTTGTTTTAGTTTAATAAACTAAGATACATCTATCTGGTCTTAATGTGGCTGAAATATTTGCAAGACCGTCATCACTGTAACTTAAATCATTAAAGTTAACGTCAGTTAAGAAACACCCTTGTAGAATCCATTTCTCCACCACAACACCTGTTGGGTCTAGTAATTCTAAGTCAATGTTTTTCTTATAACCCGCAGCGTAACCCATTCTACCTGTTACTGATTCCGCGTGTGTTCTAACCCATTCCATTAACGCTTGTGCGGCAGATGGTCCGATTGGGTCTCTGAATGTAACGTTTATTGTGTTCCATACAAACCTACCCGCTACATACGTAGAGGTGTTAAGGAACGGTACTTCTACAGAGTTAATAGTAACCTGTGGTCTAGAAGTACTTTCTACATACCATTCATTAATTCCCAGAGAAGAGTCGAATCTTAAAATAAACCTATTCTTTTTCTTTGGTTCATAAGGTATAGGCATTTTCATTAATAAGTCAGCCATATCTTTTTAATTTTTTGTTTTTACTTTTTTATTATATACTATAAATATATCGGGAATAGAAAAAATGTCTTAATCGACTTGTTTTAATACTATTTTGTTCATTCCACCTTCAGATGTGTCGTAAACCACAAAATCTACATCTGGAAATTCTACTTGTAATACCTCTTGTATAAAAGGAATTATTGCGTTTATGTTACCCAAATCATCATCACTAAACCCAACTGAGAGTTTTTTATCCCCCGTATTTACCATTTGAGAGGCTTTGGAGACTATATTTGCAACGTAGTCTCTTAATGCTATCTTTTTATTTTCCTCTGGATTTGCTGCCGAGCCACCCTCCAAACCAAATCTATCGGTAAACATTTTGGATGTGACTGGGTGGTATTCATGTGAATCTAAATAAGTTTTTAATACTATTCCTGCGTCTTCCCCTTCTAATTCAGGGTATGTTTGTTGGATATTGTCAATCATTCTCCCCAAGTCTTCTTCACTAAATGTGTGTGAAATGACCAAATCCATACCTTTTCTTAACGCTCTAGGATTGTGTCCTCTTGCAGTTATTATAGATATCGGATTTGCATATATTAGTGCTTCTTTAAATTTATCGAATGAAGGTGCGAATGAATTAGTACTTAGAGCCTGTTCTAAATCACTAATAAATGCATCATCATCTATAAAATTATCAAAGGCACCATCATCTAATTTATAACCATCACTATCTCTAACCAAAGCAAATTCTTCTGTACCAACATTAATAGGTTCCCACCCATTATCAGTCTTCTTTAACATTTTAATTGTGGTGGGCATTTTAAGAATATTATCATCCCAATCGAAACTATATGCTCTAATGCCTGGAGATTGTTCTTCTATTAAACCACCCACTCTTTTTAACTGTTCTTTAGTTATTATTATTTGTTGTGACATATAATATAAATACCAATTAATTTGGTTTAATCGATTTTATTTATTATCTTTGTAGTATGAAAAATCTAATAAAAATATTATCTTTGTTTCTCCTACTCAGTTCCTGCATTAAAGAACCAATATACCCCCCATGTACAACCACATACCCAACAACACAAAATAATGGAGATTATGTAGAGACTAACTTCCTAGAAGGATGTTGGATTTTAAGAAGTGGGACCATGTATGTCCAAAATTTAGATACTGAGGAGAATACTGAAATATTTTTATTCGGTAGTGGTTTAAGTAGTAGTTTACGATATGATGGGATATCATTATTTTCTTTTGAGAATATAGTTAGACACCAAACGACTTGGTGTTTTGACTTCCCGGAAAATGTTCCAGGAAATGGAAGTTTTACTATAGACGGGGATTCCATATATCCGTATGGTTTAAATGTAACAACAAATAATGTTACAGTAACTGAAGATATTTCTGGTAACTACCAACTATTAGGTGGTTCATCAAGACCAATCCACTACGAAATAGTTAATGTAGAGAATAAAATCATAAATATTTATGTTCAAGAAACTTATGAGAATATTTATGGATATAACTACTACTATTTTTCAAAACTACGATTTAAAAAATTGTAACTTATAGTTAAAAAAATCGTATATATTAATAGAAGTTTAACCTTTTAAAATAAAAATTATGTTAGAATATATTATACCTTACCTACTTATCTCACAAATATTAATGTTTGTATTTTTGTTAATTAATGAAAAAGACATTTATAGTAGTTACCTTTCGTTTGAGTCTAGACGAGGTGATGAACCCACTAACAAGTGGTATGTGTTCTACATTATCTCACACATACTTAAAGCACCTATATTAGCTCCAATGATATTGATTTTAATATTACTGAATGGTGGTAAATTAGTTAAGTAAAAAAGGTCCGTAAGGACCTTTTACTTTTTACTTTCTTCTTGACCTTTTCACTTTTCTAGATTCTGCCATTCTTTTTCTTGGCTTTCTAGACTCACGAAAATCTGTATCTTCTTCATCACGGTCTTCATGGTCTTCATCATAACCCATATCTTTTTTAAGGTACCCTAAATGGTCCTCAATCGCTTTAACATGGTCTTCCATAGACATTTCTTCTTTTTTATCATGTCCTTCATCATCACCATAGTTATAAGTCTCCTCCCCCTCACTATCTTCTTCCAGGTTCTGTGTCTCCATCATTTCTTTATATTTTGCGGTTGGTGTTCCCATCATACCGAAATTTTGACCGTTTCCAGCTCCGAGGTTTTCTTTAACTAATTTTTCTATTAAGTTAACTAAATCCCCCTCTTTTAATTTAATCTTTTTCATATTTTTAGATTTTTGATATAGGTTTTATTATTTGTTTCATCTTTTTTATATCCTCTTGGATTAGTTTTTCTTTTTCTTCTTTTGATTCTTGAATTTTTTCTCCTTCTTCGACATCTAGATGAGCTATTTTGGGAATATCATCATGTTCCTCACTAATCTCTTCGTCATCAACAGTAACGGTATCTAATTCAGGATAAGGAAGTGGGTCTTTTAATGAATCTGGGTTTGCCATTGCTCTTTGGTCTCTCCCAGAAGCGATTGCGTCAGCTGTAATAGTCATAAAGTTACCTAATTTGGTGATAGAATTGGCTAGTTTTTTTCTAGTATCACTATCTTTAATCATCTCATAGGCTTTCTTTATCCCGTTTAGAACGTTTTCCAAACCTTCAGCCGCAGCAACACCCGGATTTCTGTCATATTGACCTTGTTCCATTAGAGTACCAGAATAATCATCACTATTTAAATCCAACCCTTCGTTCTTGATTGATTCTCTAATTAATTGGTGACATTCTTTAATAATTGTATTAATAGAATTTTGTTTTGTCTCCTCTAATCTCGCTAATAATCTATCTAATTGTTCTTCACTTAAAATGACATTCTGTCTTTTACCTTCTGTAAAAACTTTCTTATCACTTTTTGTTTGACTTAGACTCTCGGTTAATATTTTCTTACTGAATTTCATATCTTTTCTTTGTTATAAATACTATATATCTTCAAAAGAAGCTCCGGTAGGTGTTATCAAGAACTCAACAAATATATATTCTAACGCTCTTGTTGGCTTAATATATATCTTACCGTTCATTTCATTTCTATCTATTTCTTCAGGGTCGTTAGAAAGTACTACTCTAAAGTCAGTTAAACCTCTATCTCTTCTTATAGAGTCTAAAATTGGGTTAACTAAGTCTAGGAATTGTTGTCTTACGATATCATCATTTTGTTCGAATATTAATCTTACTGAAACAGCTGATATTAATTTTCTAGTTTGTAATAACAATCTTCTAACATTAATTCTATCTAAAGCAGATTCTCTAATTTGTAGTGTTTTATTACCCCAGATTATTGGACCCACGTCACTAAATGTTGCGATAGGGTTAAGTCTACCCACATATAATGTATCTCTTTCATCTAAAGTCAGTTTCTTTCTAGCTTTCACTGCGTCCACTAAACCTCTTGTATACCCTGCCGAAGCGAACCATGGGAATGAGATATTATCTGTTAATGCGATATTTCTCATTACCTCTGCTGTTGGTGGGATATAAATTTGTTTATTATTTGCCGTATCTCTTACTTGTATCCAAGGGTAGTAAGTAGCTGTATAGTTAGAATCAATTAATGAATCTTCTAGGTTGTCCACAGCCTCTTCTGGTGTAACTTGATTTGTGGTGTCTGTCGTGTCAGCTACAAACATATTGTAATCTGGTGTTGTTACCACATATAGAGAGTCTGCTCTTTCCGTCTCTACCATATCTATTGCTTCATTTACAAGACCTAAATTATCTACATAATCTAAACCTGGTGTTGTAAACACATTAATATCTACCGATTCTGGGTTATTGTAAGTTTCTATAGCTCTAAGGAATGCAAAGTAATCTGTATTTGCTTCAGTAGAACTTAATTTCTTAAATGAACCTAGTCCAGTACCTAGTGGGAAATCACTACTCGTACAAGCTCCTGCTAAGAAACCACTTAGTCCCATTCTATAATCATCTGTATTAGACCTAGTTTTTCTGTAGATATCCCAACCATCAAAACCACCGTGTGGTGCAACCGTAAACTTACGACTTCTAAGTTTTTTATAAGTTTCTGTACTTAGAGTTGGTTCAGTGTTAAATTGACCTGCTCCACAATCAAATACCGGTAATCCATTTAAGGTAGTACCAGTCCAGTCAGTATAAGCTCCACTACCACCTATAACTACAGTAGCTCCAGAATCCATGTGGAATCCTTTAGTGATTACGTTCCACTCACCACCATCTGTTGCTGTACATAATGTAGTTGGTACTTGTTTTCCTTTATAGTTGAAGAAGTCTGGGTCATAAGCTGCACCCGCACTATTGGACACACCTAGATAAACTTTACTTACTTTATCACCACCACTTACGGTCTGATTATTCACTGTACCACTACCAAAAGGAGGGTCATAAAGTGCTTCACCTGGTTTGTAGTATTTTGTTTTATATATTATCTTAGGGTTAGTCGGACAAGTACCATAAGCTCTAAATCTGTAACCCTCAAATCCTGCTGGTACTGAATTGGCGAATGTACCATCTAATAATCCTTCACCTAAATATAACATTGTGTATTTAGATTTTAATTCAAACTCACCTGTAGATGTACCTATCTTTCTACCAATAAAGGAAACTTTTGTTGGGTCTAGACTACATCTAGTGTATTTTTCTAGTACGTTTGGATTTGCGTCAGTATCATAGAAATCTCTTACTAAGACATCAAATTCACCCCTCTCAAACGACATATTAATTAATGAAATTTTAATTTCTCTGTTTGCTGATGTACCATCAGATATAGAAATAAATTTAAATAATCTATACACATCAGTACCTTGTAACTCTGAAACAATCCATGGAGTTTCTGGTGTTGTCCATTGATGCATGTACCAAGCGATAGTATTTGTGTTGGTTGTATTTCTTGCTGATGGTAAATATTGGAAACAACATTGTAACCCCCTAACTTTTCCTTTTTTCCAAGAGTCAGTTAATAATGCTGGGTATGCTTCTTCTACAAATAAAGGTACCTCTTCTTTCTTTTTATCAAAAGGACTTCTACCAAATACTCTCGATACATAATCTTGTGACGTATTACTCATAGAAGTTTTAAATGTATACGCTGTACCATCTACAGTTCCTGCACTAACCCCAAACGAAGCAAATGGATTTTCTAATACCTTATGGTAATCCCCGGTACATTGGAATGTGGCTGTATTTGCACTAATAGAGTACACTGGTCCACCCGAGGCTTTATCACTCAATCCTCTAGACCTTAAAGTTAATACTACCATACCATCATATTCACTGTCAGCTGATAAATTTGTGTAGGATACATAATCCATTATTACATTACCAGAATAAACTATTGTACCAGCACTTGTTGTTCCTGTTGCTGCCGAATAATAACCATCATATCCTGAAGGTCCAGCTGCAGAGAAAGCTATATCTATTGGATTACCACTAATATATAGTTGGTACGAAACCCCACTATATGTAGAACCTGTACAACATGTTGTACTATTGTCATTATCAAATAAAGCGTAATACCAAGAATCGTTTTTATATGATTCCCAGTCACTACATTCACTACCCAAGACGTTAGTCACCGTTACTGCTGAAGTTGCAGCTGTTAATGTATTTACGGTATTTGCTGTAGCTGCGTTAGTAGTTGCACTAGGTATACAACCATATTGGTAGACTACTGGACAAGGCCAAGCAGTCGTTCCTGAAGCTGGAGTTTGTGAACCACCAGTATAACATAAAGTATTAGATGCTGTTTTAAGACTTAAACTTGAAGCGAAAAAATCAAGGAACGATTGTTTTAACGTTGGTAGTGTAGTACCATTTGTTAATGTTACCGTTTCACCAAATTCGGTATCTGTATCAGATGTTCTAAAGTGGTTTAATACCACACCTGGAATTTGTGAGAAGAAGTCACCATTCATCGCATCATTAATAAATGCAGTTTCACCCACAGTGGTATTAGTACCAGTTAGTGGAACTACGAAAGGTAATACTGTACTGGTAGTAATCGCCGAAGTAGTACTACTTCCTGAAACACCAGTAGCTCTAAAACTCTTAGGGTCTAATTCCCCTAAAGTTAATACACTAAATGATGGTCCTGCATCATAACCACTAATACCCAATACCCTAGTCACAAATAATTGATTTGATTGACTTAAGTAAGACTTAGCTATATATCCTAACTCATATTTAGGAATTTGTGAATCCACGTATGTTGTTGGTGAAGTACCACCAAACCTTGTTGTAAAGTCATCATACGATTGTATAAAAATAGGTTCGAAAGCTGGACCTTTTAGAGTTTCACCAACCATACCTAATGTTGTAACACCTACACTTTGTGCTACAAATGTTAAATCTTTCTCAGAAGTATATACCCCTGGAGAAACAAATACCTTATTACCGTCTGCCATGTTTTTATAATTTTTAAAATATTTTATTTTCTTTATTATAAATACAAGGGGTATTATCAAAAGTTACGTAGTAAATTACTATATTTACCCCTTAGTAGGTAAATTTTCATACTTTTTTCATACTATATAGTAGTTATAGCAAAAATATCCTCTATAATGGCCAACAAAGACAAAAAACCAAAAATAAAAAATTTAAAGATAAGTGAAGAGGTTCATTTTACCCTAAAAGAGTATTGTAAAAAAAACGGACTTAAGATGTTTGCTTTTGTAGAACAACTAATAAGGATAAATTGTAAATCTAAAAGAGATATTTACGGGGAATAATTAATATATTAATTTCTCTTGTAGTGTTAAAGTGGCAGGTCCAGGATTACTTTTAACAACCTCAACCACTAACGTATCACCAGGGTTTATCATTAATACCTCATCAATAGTATGTGGTACTTCATTTATATAAAAGGAATAAGAAACCACATTTTTAATTCTTAAAGCTGAAATATTAACCTTATAATCGTAGTTAAGGACTAACTCATCAACACCAGTGTCAAAAGTTAATTTAGTATTGACTTTATCTGGATTTTTAGGTGACCCCTTTCTTTCCTTTTTTCTTTCTTTTGCATCAAAACCAAACATCACTAACTCACGACTAATAGCTGGTTTAACCTCAAACTCCTCCTCATCCAATAAAAATCCCTGTAGTTGGAATTGATAGTTTTGTTGGTAGTATCTTCTTTCTTCAGTATCTATCTTACTTTCGTCACCTATAGAATTCATTACAATTGGTATGTAGTGTCCTTTTACAAATGTGTAAGCTTGTCTAGATGTGAACTTTTGTAGAACCACTCTATTAAAGTTATTAAGTTCTCTCATTCTATTACAAATAATTTTTACATCATATATTATATCGACTGGAACTGGTTGTGGTATTGTATATATATCATATCCTTTTCTGTTACCGTCCCAGGTTGGTACCTTTGCATAATGAAACTGTTTTCTATCTGGTATGGTATATTGTAAAGCTGGATTACTGCCGTACTGCACTTCTGGATTTCTAACAACCACAATAAAAGGTAGTTCTACGTTTTTGTCTTTTGTAGAAAATTTCCATGTTTGTGCCAACTCACCCCACCTTTGTAGTGTAAGGATTCTATCTATAACATTAATCTTTTTCCCATTACTTACAGTTTTTAATTGTTCTTCTACAAAATCTAACATACCCCTATCCATATCTGCATGTAGTACTGACTTCGGTAGATAGGTCCCATCTTCAGTTATTAAATTTGCGAGTTCTTTTCTTCTATTAGGTGTAGTTATGCCATTGTACCCAGTAGGGTAGTGTCCCTGGATTGGTCCCGGAGATATATTCAAACTCTTTTTTACTTTCTTTGGTAATGCCATTATACTCCTTTAAATTCATTAGGACTTACGTAAGAACACATAACAGTTCTATAAAAAGCCTTATACCCACCTATAGTGTGTTTATTATCAGATGTTACTCTACCGTCATTTGTTACGGTATAATATCTCATTTTATTTTCCGTTTCAGCATAACCTATATAGTCACCATAATTAATGTCTATATTTAATTCATTTAAATGTTTTATATAAACACCTAAAGTCATATTCCCTGGTTCTAAATCTTTAACTAACCCACCCGCGTAACTATCAAGCTTTGGTTCATCTATTTTAACATAAGCATTAAACTCTACTGGTGGTTTATATCTAATTTCTTCTGGACCAGATTCACCATATACATCATCTACATCTGAAAGTCTTGCATCAACCCTAAATAAAACTAAAGTAAAATGCATATCACCATGTAACCACTCCATACCTACATTCTGTTCTAACTGAAAATCTTCAGAACTAAAAAATCTAGATATCCGTGTAATAGGTATTTTTTTATTTGCCATATAATATGTCCTTTTATTATAAATACAATTTGTCTTTCTTTTCTCTTTTTATTATATTTTTAATATGGAAAATTTCCCACCAGAAATTAAAGCTAAGAATTCATTAGCGGATTATAGTGGGGCCAATAACTACATTATAGGCCTCAGAAATAATATGCTGAATAGTAAAACCTTCACATTAACACGTTCACAAGCAGACTATATTAATAAAAATTACATCGAAAAACCTAAGGTTGTGAGGTTGTGGATGGAAATAGATGATTATTTAGCAAAAGAATATATGTCCACAAAATTTTTACAATCCCCACCTAAATCTATTTGGATTGAGAAATTACTTTCTGAAACAGAGAAAGCTTATCATGTTTGGGGTAAGGTTATTAAGTCGGACTCTCTTAATGCTTTTTGGGTACCTAAAAACCAGATTATTCCTAGAGCTAATCCTGATGTTGTGGTGGATTTCGGTGAGTTTTCTCATCGTCCACCATTCGAACACCAAAAAACAGCTATAACTAAACTAGTATCCAATAAGAAATATATCCTAGCTGATGATATGGGTTTAGGTAAAACTAGTTCTGCTATTATGGCTAGTATAAGTTGTAAGGTCAAAAAAGTGTTAATTATTTGTCCCGCCTCATTAAAGGTTAACTGGAAAAGAGAAATAGAAAACTACACGGATGAAACTGTAGGTATAGTGGAAGGTAAGAAATGGATGGATGGTAAATATGTAATCATTAACTATGATATACTTAAAAACTACCACTCTTTACCCAAAGACAAAGATAAGAAAAAACAAATTCTAGATTCTAAGTTTGACTTGGTTATAATAGATGAAGCACATTATGTGTCGAATGGAAAAGCTCAAAGAACTAAATTAGTTAACAACTTAACCTCTAAAATAGATAGATTGTGGTTATTATCTGGTACCCCAATGACATCTCGTCCTATGAATTACTATAATCTATTAAAGTTAGTTGGGTCTAGAGTAGCTAATAATTGGATTAATTATGTTAGAAGATATTGTGATGGTAAACAAATCTTTAGGGGTTATAGAAAAATATGGTTAACTTTTGGTGCTACTAATCTTGAGGAATTGCGTGACAAGACTAATGATAAGGTTTTACGTAGATTAAAAGAAGATGTATTAGATTTACCCGATAAGATTATCACCCCAATTCATATGGAATTAAAATCTAAGACCTATGAGGACGAAATGGGTGACTACCTTGACTGGAGAAGACAAAATAGAAATAGGGGATTATCTATACAACTTTCCAAACTTATGAAAGTTAGACAAATAATAGCTTTAGAGAAGGTTAAGGAAACAACTCAACTAATAGAACAATGTCTACAACAAGATAAAAAAGTTATTGTGTTTACTAATTTTACAGAACCATTAATGACTTTACATGAAAAATATAAAAAAGAATCGGTAATCCTTAATGGTACTATGAAAAAAGAAGATAGACAAGAAAGTGTAGATAGATTCCAAAATGATGACAAAGTAAAAGTTTTTATAGGAAATGTAAAAGCAGCTGGGGTGGGTATTACCTTAACTGCTGCGGAAGTTGTAATCTTTAATGACTTGTCATTTGTACCATCTGATATGTCTCAATGTGAAGACCGTGCATTTAGAATAGGACAAGATAAAAAAGTATCTTGTATATACCCTATTTATGACAATACTATAGAAAGAACCATATATGAATTAGTTAATAAAAAGAAATCTGTGATAGACACTGTTATGGGTGATAATATTAATGAAGAAGATATTTTAGGTGAAATTTTACTTGGTTTGTAAAAACAAGCTTTTCCTTATATTTATATAAAAACAATTGTTATGAATAAAAAAGAATTCACAAAAAAACAACTTAAAAAACAGTTAACTACATTAACTGAAGAAAAAAGTGCTCGTTCGGAAACTGCACTCAAGAAGGATTTAAAGAACTCATTTGATGCGTTAAAAAAATTAGACCAGGTTACTACAGGTCAAAAAATAGGTGATGTTACAATAACAAAAGCTATGAATAAAAAAATTAAGAACGCTAAAAGATATATAGAGGATTTATATGATAACATCACTGATGGTGAAATAGAAGAAAAAGAACAGAACGAAGAAAACGAAGTAACTGAAAGAAATGAAAAGTCTGAAGGTTATGGAAGAATGTATAATGCACTAAAGGGTGTAAGAGAAAGTAAGGTTATTAAGATTAATGAAGATACATTAAAAAGAATTGTTGAACGGGTAATAAACGAACAAGAACAGAATATGGATAGGGACATCCCTATAGCATATCAAAATGAGGTAAGTTTAGAAGATTTAACAGAAGCACAATTGGCAGAGTTATATAGTTATATTGAGTGGATTAAATCTGTATTAGAAGCAAAAGCAAATCAAGGTAACCCTTAAATAACCTACATATATAAGATAATTAATTAAAGGTCCTCACTAAGGGCCTTTTTTAATGCCAACTTCCAAGTATTTATATAGAAAGGATATATTATGCCAGCAACAATTGAACCAGCAAAAAGAGAAAAACTATTTAACCAAATAAGACACATGTTAGGTGCACCTATTAGAGGTGTTGAACTTGAAGATGAAATGTTGGATACCGCTATTGAATTAGCGATACTCGACTATGGTCAGTATGTACAGGATTGGTTAATAGAAAATCAGTGGTCATCATTATATGGTCAGGACTTGGATGTTATATCATTAACTAGTGCTTTCTTAACTAGGGACCTAAGTTTTGAGACATCATTTACCTACGCTTATTCTAAAATAGTCGGTTTACAAGCTGGAGGTCCGTACCAACTAAAACAAGACTACTTTAATCTAAGTGCGGACACTCAAATATATGAAATCCCAGCTGGAAGAGAAATTAACGAAATTATGTGGTATAGTAGAGCGGAACTGAATGAATCTTTTATTGACCCATTCTTAGGTGCTTTTGGTGGTTTCGGGGGTGGAATGGGTATGGGTGGTCCAGGTGGTTTTGCACAGATGGGTATCCAAGGTTCCTATTTTTTAATGCCTGCTTTTGATATTCTTTTAAGAATGCAGGATAGAAATCTAAAGAATAGACTGATTGGTGGTGAGATGACATACAGAATTACTGCTGGTGCTGGTGGTGTCCATGGACCTAAATACGTTCATTTATACAATGTACCCGGTGGAAGATTTGATTTCGGTAGTATTATGAGTAACCAACATAGAGTATGGTATTGGTATTATGATTCTGGCCCTGAAAACAGGGACGAGTGTTTAGCACAAAATAAAGATATTGTGTTATTACCTAGTGATGTAACTTTAGACGAAATGACTTTTACAGAACTTAACCCACCAGCTCAAGCATGGGTAAGACGTTACTTTTTTGCTAAAGCAAAAGAAATGTTAGGTAGAGTTAGAGGTAAATTTAGTGGTAATCTTAAAACACCGGATTCTGAACTAACTATGGAATACGCTGACTTACTTAGTGAGTCTAAAGATGAAATAGCAAAACTAGTAGAAGAATTAATGGCAAGACTAGAAAGATTACGAAATGATAAAATGTTAGAGCGAAAAGCTCTTGAAGCTGAAAGTCTAAATAAATCGCTAGGATACAGACCGATGAATCCTGGTTCTATATTTGTAATATAACATGGGATTTTATACTAAAGTAGATTATAGTAGGCAATTAAAACAAAGTGGTGATACAATCGGTGTATTTTCTGGCTCTTCAACCTTTGAACAAAATTTAGATGTGGGTTCTGCCTGTACCGTTGGTTTAGGTATAACAGGTTGTGGTGATTTTATGGTTTATAAATGTAAGGACTGGACGGAAATGTGTGGTGCTTGTAACTACACGGCATCCACTACCGGTTATACATTTATGGTAGCACCCTATTCCTCAACCTCAGCATCATCTATGGTGACAATAACACCATTCTCTGCTATAACAGGATATACTCCAGTTGTAGCTATAGGCAAATTACCCACCCCTCCCTTGAGTGGTACTAACAGTAGCTTATCGACAAATCCTGGCATTAGTGCGAGTACGGTACAAATAGGCAATCTTGGTTTATTATTGGATACCGTCACCACTGGTAATGTTGATTTACAAATAGACGAATCTGGTAATGTGGTTAGGGGGTCCTCCTCCTCAAAAAGATACAAAACATCTCTTAGAAATATAGGTAGTGAAAGATATAAATCATTATTAGATTTAAATACCTATTTCTTTAAGTATATAGAAACGGGAGCAGATGGTTTTGGGTTAATTGCTGAGGAACTAGATGCATTGGGTTTTAAAGAATTAGTTATTTACGATGGACAGGGTAGACCGGATAATATACAATATAAATTATTGTCAGTTGCTCTCTTAAACCTTTTACAAGGATTATACAAAGACGGGATGAACCTCTATATTGAGCCAACCACTGAAACGGACACAACAACAAAAGTAGTTAATGGTGATTATGTTAGTAATGGTGAAGATTTATTGGTGGTTACTGAATCTTGTAAAATAACCTTAAATTCCAAAAACGATAAAAAATTAAAAATTAAGTCTTTGTCAAATGTGGAGGTGGTTCCAGATAATGGTTTAATAGATATGAAATGGGAATCATTACATCTAGATGGGGATAGTTGTGTTGAGTTTTCTTACGTAGAGGACTTATCGTCTTGGGTTATAGTTAGTTCTGATGGTCTAAAGAATTCCTAATTCTTCCATAAAGTAATTTTCACTCAACTCCATTTTTACCCAGTAATCTTTTTCTTCTGGTGATAAGGTAAGTATTTCTTCTAGTGAATCCTGGTCACCTTCTTTTCTAGGTACACCATTAATTAACTCACACTGAGTTTTTGTATAATATTCTCTATCTTCTGGATTCTTTTTTAATAAACTATCTCTAACTTCTTTTTTAAAACAAACCAGTAAGGGTTCAACTCTTTTATTGAAGGTGGAGATATATCTAGGTACGTTATACTCTCCTTTCATCCCATTTTCTAAATCATTTTCAGATATTAAGTATGAATTTAAGACTATTTCTTCGGTTCCATCTTTTTTCTTTTTTCTTTGTACATCACCATGTGACATAGCTGTACCATTATTTACGTAGTAAATGGTATCCCCTAAAGACACCTGTATGTTATTAGATATAACTAATTCCATATGTGCTTGTCTAGCCATTAAATTTCCAGCTTTTGTTCTTTGTGTGCATCTTTTTTTATAAGATTCTATGGTTTGTTTTACTCTAGACTTATTAGCTATTTTTGCGAGTAATATATCTCTATCGTAGATTTTTTGTAAGTACTCATAATAATATTCTACAAAATCACCACCTCTACCTTCTAATAACATTCTAAGTCCTTTATCTATAAACTCCTCTAAGTATCCCTGAATTTTTTTAGATTTAATAGAATTACCAGTTAATTTTACAACTCCACTAGGCATTAATAAAGCATAATTTTTTCTAGCTACGTTAATACAGGAAGGCCATTGTCCATCAGTATCTAACCCCATTTCACCTCTCATAAATAAATCATTATATTCAGCAACATCAGCCTCACTACCCTGATACTCCTTACCCTTTTTAACTAATTCATTATTACCCAAACCAACATAAGACCTATCCTCCACATCTAGAGGACAAGAAAAGTTAACACCATCTGTATCCATTACCAATGGGTCATAACCTTTATCCATAAAAAATCTAACCATCTGTCTTAGATACTGTCTAGCTGTACAAGTTACTTTTTCACCCATATTCATATCACCCCAAGGAAAAACTTGTGGAGCTGACAAAGAACCAAACATAGAGTTTATAAAAATTTTAATAGGTAATTGCTTTCTACCATAAGACTCAGATTTCTTTTTATCTTTAGTGTAATATTCAGAAGCTAAATTTTTATACATAATTCTAGTATCTCTAAAATACTTTAACATACCTTTCATAGCATCTGTAATATCACATTCTGGAAATACGTTGTGAACTAATTGTATTGATGGGTAAAGTGAACTAAAGTCTAACTTTAATACGTTAGTAGAGTAACCTGTTTTTACAAGTCTAGAAAGTCCACCTACAAAAGGCCTTTTAGAGTCTTTTGATGGTACCGCTAATCCTTTGTGATAAGACCACGCCAACATTAACATTTTCCATAAAGTCGCTGTACCCATTGTTGATACTCTTTCATATGATGTTGGTACCATACTTGCTAGTAAGAACGAAGCCTGGTTAAATTGTCCGTCTACTTCCATGGTTTCCCATAAATCGTCCATTAAGTATCGTTCTACAATTTCTGCACCACCAACTTTTTTATAAACGTCCGGAAACTTTTTATCTATATCAAACAAACCTTCAGACCCAACTGGTTTATATTTTCCATTTTCAACATTTAAATAAAATTCTTTATTTTCCCTATGTGTTGAGGCTATTTTATCACCCTCAACGTATACTCGGTTAGGCTTTTCTGATTTGGCAAACTTAGTTATGTATTTTAGTCCCCAACTTTTTATTTCTGAATTAATTGTTTGTGCACGTCTTACCGCATGTGCAATATCTAACGAATTACACCCCCATATTTTTATTTGTTGGTAGTCCTCAATTTCAGCACCTAACTTTAAAACACTGTCTTTAAACTTATACCCTTCATTTGGATTTAGGGTTTTAAACTCTTTTGTGTCCATTTGTAGTATTTCTGCTCGTTTAAAAAGCCAATTCCAGTCAAAATTAGATGAGTTATAACCACCTATTATACTAGGTTGCAACTCCTGAATAGTTTCAAAAAATTTATATATTGCCTCAGATTCTTCTAAGTCATTATCCCCAATTTCTATTACTTTTTCAAACCCTCTATTATCCTTCATCCCAATCATAAAAATTCTACCATCTTCTGGATTTAATGCTGTAGTCTCGAGGTCAAAAACAAATCTATGTATATCATCATACTCCTCGAAACCTTTAAACAATCTTTTTTCTTTTTGTACCAAGTATTGTTCTATTGGTGGTAGAATCATAATAGCATCTCTATTGTCACTATCCCAAGGATTTATACCACCTTGCCTAAAAAAACTCACCAAGTCTCTATATGTTTTTGTTGTTTTAATTAAATAAGTTAAACCATTATTTAACCTTTCATCGTCACCACTATGTAATTTTTCTATTAAAATACCGTGTTTAGATATGGCTTGTTTTTGAGCTTGTTTACTACCGTTATAAAAATTCTTTTTACTTAAATCACCTACCCAACAAAACGGTATAAATGTGTCCGTCTCAATAACCTTACCCTTATCAGGATACTCCTTTATTTTATATATTTTACTACTTCTCCACCCATATTCCAAGGCTACAATATACTTTTCTGGGTCATTACCAAGTAAAAACGCTTCTATCTCCTCTGGAGTAGCTTTTTCTGTCATATTTTCTGTATTTAATTCTTGCATGTGATTACATACAAAGATAGGTAAAGAAATTTAAGTAATCAATAAATTAACAAGGTGGTGTACAAGGTTCCCCAACAAAAGAATCCGTTATGTTAATAAATAAATCTTCACGGATAGGAACAATTAATTCTGAACAATTCTGTTCATGAAAATATATGATAAATTGGCCTTCAAATCTACCTACTTTATTAACATCTCTAGATTTCCATTTATAATAAATGTAATATTCGGTAGGTGCATTAACAGATGTGGGTGTTTTTGCTACAATATTTGCCGCAGCATTTAATATTTTAGGGATTCCAGTCTTAACATCTTTCATAGAAAAATATATACTAGAATTAGCTAGTTTATCGTGAAAACTATTAAAGTCGTTTCTACCATCTTGTACGACTTGCATTTTTAATATTGGTTCTAGTGAGTTTTTTCTAATAAAAAATTCCATTTATCTTATTTTATTATAAATATCATACAAATGACTTATTACTGACAAACACATACGTCTAACTCTCCCACATAAATCTCCACGTCAGGAACTGCTCTAACTTGGTCAAAAGTCATAGTAACGTTTACTGGTGCGCCTCTAAGTACTAACCAACCTATAATATCTAACCATGTAGTTGTTGCTGGAAGAAGTTCCCAAGTTGCCCCAGGACCCGTGTCGTAATCTATATACACACTTTCTACGTACCACATCCAGGAAGTTCCACCACTAACTATACCAGTACAATAAGGTAGTCCAGCGACAGTACCTCCCCACCATCCATATCCATGTGTGTAACAGGCAGATGATAAAACTGTTCCATCGTAAAGGTCTTCATTAATAGTTTCAAAATAATAATCACCTACAGGTAAATTTTGATTTGCTGAGTCATCCGAAAAATAAGTTAGTACACTATCGTAATCATAAGTAGTTAGGTCTAAATCATACGTACCCGCAAAAGTAAGACCAGAACATGTACCTGGTGTGTTGTTAGTTATTATACAACCTTCGTTTGAGGGGTCTTCAGTTGATGGGTCTACAGTAACATTACTATCTGAGTATGGTAGGTTACAATCCACACATCCGTTATTACAATGTTCACATTCTTCACAATCTATAAGGCTGTATCGGTCTTTATTAATTGTAAAATTATGGTATATCTCATCAGGTGTTAGTGGTTTAATATAGTACATCATCTGTGATACACCACCAACAAATGAACCAGCAAAATTATCACTTAATAATTGTCTATCTGGTGTTAAATCTAAATCTATAAAAGTAGTACTACTACCTATGGTACATTGGTCACCAGTTAATGGTGTATTTCGTTGTATTAGACTTTCTCTAAGTCCAAAAGTTCCACCACCCCAAGACATATTATAAGCAACACCAACCTGGGTTTGTCTATTGGTATTTAATTGTCTCGGTATTATTTCTTCGTAATTTTCAACTTTATGAACTCTTCTTCCATTAACATAAAAAGTTAATGTACCCAATCTATATTCCCTTTCACCAAACCAAGTTTGTACTTGTGCACCATGACAATCAAAATTAAAATAAGCGTCTTCAATAAATCTTGGGTATTGGTCTTTACATGGGTTATCTTCTGGTATTGGTGGTGTTGGGTGACAACCGTAAGGACTAGAACTACCTTTGTGTGTTCCGTACCTTTGGAATTTATCAGTTCTAACTTTAACTAGGTCATTAATTCCTCCATTATTAAATATTTCACAATCTTCCAGATATAGATTTCTTTCAAAAACAACGTCTACTTGTATCCACGTATCCTTACAATTACCACTTGCAATTATAAAATTACATATTGGTTCTGAATAACTTTCTTCTATCACATAATCACAATTAAAAGTACTACCAGTATTACAAGTTTCACCTGTGGTTACACACTCTCCCGTATATCTAATTGTTCGATACCCTAACCTCATGTCGTCAGTTAGTCTAACACCAAAGGCGTTACTATAGACATCATATTTAGGGTTTGGTGACTTATTTTGGTTGGTTAGTTTTACCTCTTTTTCTTCGGTATTACAACAGCCTGTAATTCCGGTGAGGGTGGTACATGCGGATAAGTAGTCCAGTTGTGTGTCCGCAGATAAACCGTTTCTGTTTTGGTATTTGTCCTCCGCTCTTATTCCTTTATAGAAAAAGAACCCACCATTATTTGTATCCATCACAGACATACCAAATTGTCCAGCTAAACTATAATTTAATAAGTACATTGGCATCTTGTTACCAGCTAGTGGACTACACACCGTAGTTGCACTACCAAAATTGTAAGTAGTGGCGGTACTCTTAAACTGGTATAAATTCCAACCACTTGCATTATAACAATTACCATCACTTCCACATATAATTTCTTGGTCCCCCACAGGGGTGCCACAACAAGGAGAAAGAAAACCAGTACACACACTATCAGTAATTGTTGTTAATTTTAAATAAGTTTCAAAAGACCACCCTTTATTTGGTCTTGTTGGAAGTACTTCATATGGGTAACCATATAATTTATAAAATCCTTGGTAAAATCCACCTCTAAGTTCTTGGTAATACCCTGATGAATCTGACGCGTTCAGTATTGAGGTGTCTGTGTACCATTGAGTTAGGTTCATTTGGGTACCGAAAGCTTTCACTTGGTTCATTTTAAACCTCTTATCAAATTGCCAAGGATTTCCTAGTGCCACACTCAAGGGTAGATTGTCACAGTACGTAGTTAAGTTCGTACTACTTCCATCATCTATCTGTGACAAATTAATTAAACCGTTATCTAACCCCGTCCATATAATATCATAGATTTGATAGTAGTCATTGGTTCCTTGAGCACCACTATAAGGACAATCACAACAAGATTTTGCTTTAGACCAGTGATTTTTACTTAGAATACTAAAAGGTCTATAATTTGTGTCAGTATAATACGTTGATACGGACCCTATTGGGTATTGGTACATACATGTTGTACTTGGTTGTGTACTACAATTAGTGTCATTGAGGTCAATCCATACTGGAAGTATGTCACCGTCATTATATCCCGCAATATCATTAGACCACACTACGTGTGTATTAAAATCTTTCTCATCAGACGCTAAAAATAAATCATAGTACTCACTATAATTAAGTTTACTATCTAATTTATTGAAGTAAAAGTTATTTAAATTCTGTGTTCCCATGTATTAATAAATACTATTTGATTGGTTTAGATATTTATATATAAAAGTAAAATGAAAAGAACTGAAGCAATTAGTCATGTTATCGAAGAATTAAAGGTCTTAGGGGAGTCCTTATCTAAAGGAAAAAGTGTCTCGTCCTTAAAATTTTTAACTTTATCTGAGGTATTTAAGTTTAATATAGAACCTAAATCTCATAGGTTTACCGCTACTTGTTTAGATGAAGCAGCTAAAACCAATAATGATGAAGAACATCTAAAGTTGATACAGGATATTTTAGATGATGAATTAGATAATGAAGATACATCAGAAGAAGAAGTAACTGAATTAGTGGATTTCGATGGTTCTATGGTTAGTAGTAAGATACCTCCGGGTACAGACACTAATAAAACTATTGGTGCCTCTAAAACTACTGATGACGCGGTAAAAGGTACTAGTCAAGCAGGAGTATGGACTGGTGGTGGTCATTACTTTAAAAGATATTATGGTGAGTCGGTAGAGGAAATTGGAGAACATGATATGAGTGAAGTTCTTGGGTTTGAGGATACTGAATTTAAAAATGCGGAGGAGACTATAGAGTATTTTGAAAAGGAGCATGATATGGATGAGGTGGAAGCAACGGAAAGAGCGGAATCTATGGGTAAGACTAAAAATTTAGATGAAAGAGGTCAACAACGTTTAACTGAAAAAGAACGATTAAAAAAATTATCTGAAGATAAAGCTAGAAAAATGATTGAGGTTCTGTTGTCTAAAAAGGACTCAGGTGGTGAGATTTCGGATGGTAAGAATTCTTTGTTAGATATTAAGATAAAACAATTAGTTAGACTTGCCTCTGCGGAGGGAGTTTCTGTTGATGAATTATTAAAGAAAATAGGTAATAATGAATAGTGATTTAAAAAATGATATTTATGTCATACCAGATTCTTTGATGGATATCTTAAAAAAGAACCTTGGTGGTTTAAGTTCTAGTGATAAAGGTTATACTCGGTGTAATAATATGGTGAATGATGGAAAACTAACTTATCCACAAGCTAAAAAATTTAAGCATGAACTAGAAAATGATTTAGAAGATACTGATTATGATGTGGTTGGGGGTGATGATATGTTAGATTTTATAAATACTTCTTTGGGTGGGAGACGTGATAGTGTACATAGTTCTAAAAAAATTAGACAGAATGCTGGTGAAGAAAATGTATTTAAGAAAACTCACACGAAAGATAAGTCTAAAAACCCAACAAAAGTAAGACAAATTAAAGTAGCAAAAAATAGTGACGATATACTTAATAATAGAGCTGTTTATGAAGAAATAGACAGAATAAAACAATTAATAAAATAAATAATTATGGCAGATTTTAATCAAAAACAACCTGGTGAAGCATTAACCAACCAATCAGCAAAGTTTAGAGAACAAATGATTGTAAAAAATACCTACCAAGTAGGTGATGAAACTGGTTATAGTCCTAACCACCCTAATGCATTATCTGATGGTGATGATAAAGGTAAAGGTAACGCTATATACTTAGGTGTATATGGTGAAGATATAGGTACTCGTACTGATATTATGGGTAATGGTGAGGCAAATACTGGTAGAATCAATAATCTCAAAACTAATCTATATAGTAGAAATAACGAATATAGTGCTGGGAATATAGATTCGGGTGATGGTTACGCACCACAACAGTAGATAGATGAAATTAATAGGCTCTTTAATAGAATTATTAACAGAGAATGTTTCTAATAGTGTTATAAAAGACGCTATTACCAATAAACATACTTGTGAACTAAGGTATTTAGATGATGAAAAATTACCTGGTGGTGGTAACGTGCGAGACATCCAACCCGTAGCTTACGGATACTCTAAAAGAGGTAATCCAGTGATTAGAGCCTATCAAACATCTGGACCCTCTTTAAAAGTTAATGAAAAAGGTATACCTTTACCTGATTGGAGGTTATTTAGGGTTGATAGGGTGAAAAGTATGAAACCTAAGAAAGGTGATGACAGTTTATTCTTGACTTTTGGTGAACCTCCACTATATAATCCTGTAGGGGACAACTCTATGGATAGAATGATGTACAACTCAAAATTTTAAATTATGCCAGACATGACAACTTTACAACAGTCTTTAATAAACGCTAAAAAAGTGATGAATAAAGTAGATGGTGGGAATTTCTCAAAAGGAAATATAAACCAATCTATGCCGCCTATGGGTAATGTAACAGACTCTAGTGGTTTATTAAGTGAACCTCCATCGATGAGTACTCCTAGCATACCTAATTTACCCACAGTAGATATTAATAGTGCTAAAAAAGACTTAACACCGAAGGCAAGGATGACTGAAAGTCAAATAAAAAATTCTAAACTACCAGAAGCTATTAAAAAAGCAATGATAGACAACCCAATCCCTGATGTCCCTTGGAATGGTGGTGGTGTTGGTTTGAGTGAGGAATTTTTAAGTGGTGTTAAAAATGAGATGAGTAAACAAGGTATGTCTACTTCTGCACCACAACCACAAAAACAATCACAATTACATCAGTCATCTCCGACCACAAAAAAATTATCTTCTAAAAACCTAAAAAGTATTATAAAAGAATCGGTAAAAGAAATATTAGATGAAGTGGTCAATACTAAAATTAATGAAAGTATTGGTTTAAGAACTGATATGAATGAAAATTTCCAGTTTCGTGTTGGAGATAAGGTTTTCTATGGTAAAATAACTTCCACCAAAACTGTAAAATAAGCCCCCAAACCCCTTTGACAAATTCAATTTTTCCTGTTATAATTAAAACATGGAAAAAAAGAAATATAAAATTTGCGTACTACCCTCTGACAGAACAGGGGTTTCAAAGTTTAGGTCTGTTGACCCACACACTTACTTACAAGATATGTATCCAGATGAATTTTGGGTGGATATAGTTTATGACCCACCTTATTATAATGATGACTTCTGGAAAGGTTATGATTTAATTCATTACCATAGAAGTATTGGTCCAGATTACGAGGCTTCTGCTGCATTAGCTAAAAGACTAACAGAATGGGGGATACCACATATATGTGATATTGACGATTATTGGTTACCTACTGTTGACCATCCGGCTCATATGATTGTAAAGAAGAATAAGATTGATGAGAAGATAATGACTAATCTCCGATTAGCAAGATATGTAACAACTACAACTACTGTATTTGCGGAGGAAATTTCTAAATTAAATAACAATGTTTTCATCTACCCTAACGCGATAGACCACGAAGAAAAACAATACGTACCAAAACCAACAAAAAGTAATAAGGTTAGAGTAGGTTGGTTGGGCGGTTCTTCCCATATAAAAGATTTAGAAATTTTAAGTGGTGTAGCTGGGAGATTGTATACTGATAGAAAAGACCAATTTCAAGTTGTATTATGTGGGTACGATTTAAGAGGTACTATGACTGTTTTTGACGAGAAGACTGGTAAACAAACACAAAGACCTATTCAACCTATGGAATCGGTTTGGTATAAGTATGAGCAGATAATGACTGATAATTATCGAATTATCGGTGATGAATCTTATAAGGAGGAACTTTTATCTTTTAAGAAAAAACAAATTACTGGTGACCTAGATTCTAATTATAGGAGAGTGTGGACAAAACCAATCACTACGTACGCTTCCAACTATAATAATTTTGATGTTAGTTTGGCTCCGATTAAAGAACATATTTTTAATAGGGTTAAATCACAACTTAAAGTTATAGAAGCTGGATTCCATAAAAAAGCTTTAGTTTTACAAGATTATGGACCATATACTATAGATTGTGTGAACGCGATTAAGTATGGAGGTGGGTTTAATGATAATGGTAATGCTCTAATGGTACCAAAAAGTAAAAACCATAAACTATGGTACCAATACATTAAAAAATTAATAGACAACCCTTCATTAGTTGAGGATTTGGGTGAGAGACTTTATGAGACTGTATATCCAAGATATACCCTCAAAACAGTGACTGAACAAAGAGCTCATTGGTATCGGGAATTAATAAGAAAAAGTTAAAATTATGGAAATGATAGGATTTATAACAGCGTTGGGTGTGGGTATCACAATAGGAATGTACATAACAACACAAATAGAAAAAGATATAAATAAAAGAATAAATAAAAATTAAAAACATGTATTATCAAGCAATAGTAGCATTTGAAACCGGGGTTTTAGATAATGAAGGTAACCCAAAAGTAAAAAAATTTAAATATGTAGTGGAAGCGGAATCTCTTTTCGAGGTTAATAAAAGATTGGCGACTTACTTATCTGAGGACACTAGAGATTCTGAGGTCGTATCAATAGTTAAGGCTCCTTTCGAAGACATTCTACACCCACAATTAACACCTCAATATTACAAATAATATGAAAGATAAATTAGGTAGTACTTGGGAAAGAATTAAGAAAGTTGTTAGTAGTGAAGAAACTACTATGGAGGACGATAAAATGTTGGCTCATTTAGGGGTGGATAGTAAAATACTTAAGGAGTTGGAGGAGGAGACTGTTAGGTCCGCCATGGAAGGTGTAAAGCCGGTTATAAAGTACCAAAACACATCAACCAATAAGGATTTATCCTATAAATATCTAGATGATAGTGGTATGGATTTAAGAGCAAACTTAAAAGAACCACTAACTATTAAATCACTAGAACGAGCACTAGTACCAACAGGTATACACTTTGAGTTACCTGAAAGTTTAGAGGTACAGGTTAGGCCTAGGAGTGGTCTAGCTATCAAAAGTGGAATAACTGTTCTTAATACTCCGGGTACTGTAGATAGGGGGTATAATGGAGAGATAAAAATTATCTTAATGAATTTAAGTAATGAAGATTTTATCGTTAACCACGGTGATAGAATAGCACAAGCGGTAGTTTCACCGGTAATTTCGGGAAGGTGGGCTAACCTAGTAAAGGTAAATAATTTAACAAAGACCCAAAGAGGAGAAGGTGGATTTGGGTCAACTGGAATACAATAACATGAGTTTATCTGTAGTATTTAGTACCAAAAAAATAAATGAAGATTTTATTAAACTAATAAAATCCACTTGTGGTGTACACAATGTAGAAATTCTACCTTATGAAAATCCTGGAAAATACTCCCTTAATGAGGTTTATAATATGGGATTGGAGAAGTCTACAAATGATAAAGTTATATTTTGTCATGATGATATAAAATTTGACACCAAAAACTGGGGGAGAAAAATGTTAAAAAACTTTTCTAAGCATCCAGATTTTGGTATTATAGGGGTAGCGGGTACTCGATATCTCTCAACTACCGGAAGATGGTGGGATGATTTTTCTAAAATGCATGGAGCTGTGTACCATGAAAAAGATGGTAATAGATGGTTAACTAGATATTCTAAAGATATAGGTATTAATATAATGCCAGTAGTTTTAGTGGATGGTTTATTCTTTGGTGTATCTAAAAATAAATTAGTGAACGGGTTTGATGAGAACATCAAAGGATTCCACTTTTATGATGTGGAGTTTTGTTTTTCTAATTACTTAGAAAACGTTAGTATTGGTGTGTGCACAAATATTAGAATTACTCATTTATCTATTGGGCAGACTAATGATGAGTGGGAAAAAAATAGGGAGGTTTTTGCTAAAAAATATAAAGATGTACTACCAGTTAAACTTAACAGAGAATTTTACGATAACGAAAAATTTAATTTGTTAGTTACTACAGAAATTTTAGATGAAAATGCAATTGACGCTGCTTTAGACATTAGAAAGTTAGGTCATTCCGTTACTTTATGTTGTGACCATGCTTTACCACACAAAAAATTATTAAATCGTAAAGGTATCGAGGTTTATCCTCTTAATTCACCTCCTGGATTTAAAATGGGTGATGGTGAATGGGCTATTACTAGTCCTAATGGTCCAGTACAATCAGAGAAAGGTAAATTATATAAAATGAAAGAAGTTAGTTTTGATTTAATTCATACAACTAACAATAAATTAACCGAATATATGAAGAATTTTTTCCCTACTATTCCCCAATTTAATAGTGATGATAGTGGTTTAAGTGGTGAGGTAATAAAAAAATATAAAAAAACATTAGAATGGTAAAAATAGTTTCTGGTTGGAGTAATCGTGGTGGGTCTACCTTTGCATTCATAAATCTAACGAATGCACTCAATAAGGCTGGATATGACACAACATTTTATGGTCCTCATGAATGGCACTTAGATAAATGTAAATCTGGTAGGATGAATGAGATAAATATGAGTAAAGATGATACTATGATTTTTCATTTTATACCTTTAAATGGTAGACCTGATGTTAAAAAAGTTTTATTGTCTTGTCACGAAAAAAATATTTTTGAGGTGGGTGACATACCTCAATACTGGGATGAGGTGGTTTTTTTAAATAAAAAACAAAGAGAGTATCACAATAGATATAAAGGTAGATATAGTATTATACCTAATATAAAAGAAGTATTAGAAAATAAACCTAAATCTCCGGAAACAAAAGGTATTGCTGGAATCATAGGTTCTATAGACGAAAATAAACAAACACACGTCTCAATACAAAAAGCGTTAAAAGACGGATTTAAAAAAATTATGTTATTCGGTAATGTTACTGACCCTAATTACTATAATAATTTTGTAAAACCACTTATAGGTGAAAATGTTATGGAGAGGGGTTTTATTAGTGACAAACAAAAAATATATGATGAAGTAGAAGCGGTTTACCTATCCTCAAACAGTGAAGTAGCTTCACTAGTAAAAGATGAATGTGAAACTACAGGTACAAAATTTTATGGTAGTAAAGCTACCGAACATGATGTAATAAACCTATCTAATGATGAAATCATAAAAGAATGGGTTAAAGTTTTAGATTTATGATTATAGGTAATGGGCTTATCGCTAAATCATTTTTAAAAAAATACGATAAAGATAATATTGTTATTTTTGCGTCAGGAGTATCTAACTCAAAAGAAGACAATCCAAAAAATTTTAAAAGAGAAAAAGACTTATTACTAAACACCCTAGAAACCCACCAAGAAATAAAATTTATATATTTTAGTACAATCCTTATTGGTTATAAAGATAACCCATACTATTGGCATAAAAAAGAAATGGAGAATTTAATAAGGTTACACGCTAAAGATTATACTATATTTAGGGTCCCCCAACTAATCGGTAGTTGTGGGAATAACAATAATCTTATAAATTATCTAGTGGGTAAGATAAAGTCAGGTGAGTCTTTTGAGGTTTATGGTAATCTTAGGAGAGCTGTCGTAGATATAGAAGATTTAGTTAATTTTGTTATGTATTGTGAGGGTAAGACTAGTTGTAAAACTGTTTATGTGGGGGGTATAGAACCTCTTTCTGTTGTTGACTTATCGAAAATAATTCAATATTTTTTTAATGTTAATGATGGTAGTTTAAAGATGAAAATTAAAGATACTAATGAAGATGATAGATGGACTTCATTGACAAGTCCTATTTTTAAAGATTATTTATCTGAGTTTGGTATTGAGTCTAAAGGTTACACACAAAAAATAATAGAAAAATATATAAAATAATAAATTATGATAGTACTAACTGGTTTTTATAACGCTGAACAATACATAGAGCGTTGTCTTGCTACTATTCAGTCTCAAGACCATAAAAATTTTACATGTTATATAACACATGACCATTCTACAGACAATTCAATAAATTTAGTAAAGGAATTTATTAAAGACGATAAAAGATTTGTTCTGGTGGAGGAAAGTGATAAAAAATTATATCAAGCTGGAAACTTTGATACGGTTATTCGTAATAACCCAGATATAAAAGATAATGATATCCTGGTTGAGGTGGATGGTGACGATTACCTACCTGATGTTGGTGTGTTAAGTAGAATTAATAAAGTTTATGAGGATGAGGATGTTTGGATTGCTAATGGAAGTTTTAGATATTCGAACGGACAACCCGGGTTTTCCCAAAAACAAACTGGTTTTGATAATTTAAGACAGGTTAGATTTACAGCTTCCCATATAAGAACTTGGCGTGCATTTTTATGGAGAAATATAAAAGAAGAAGATTTACGTGATGAAAATGGTGATTACTGGCAGTGGAGTGGTGACTTATGTTTTATGTACCCAATGTTAGAAATGGCTGGAGAAGAACATTATAGGTTTATGAATACCGTAAATTACGTCTACAACGAAACTAACCCTATAAACGAACACAAAATAGATATGAGGATGGTTAATGACCATGCATCAAGAATAAGAAACAAAAAACCATATAAAAAATTAAAAAGATGAAACAAATAGACAGTATATTACCCACCCTCTTAACTTACTTACAGGAGAATAAACCCAAATACCTATATAACCAAGCTTTCGTACCTGGTGAAAGTCAAGTGTTATATTCAGGACCTTACTGGGATGAAGAAGAAATTATGGCAGCCATTAAAACTTTTATAGAAGGTAAATGGGTGGTAGCTGGAGAAAATGTTAATAAGTTTGAACGTGCTTTTGGTAGGGTTTTTGGTGCTAAATTTGTACAGATGGTTAATTCTGGTAGTTCAGCTAATCTAGTTCTTATATCCGCTTTAAAGAAATACTTTGGGTGGCAAGATGGTGACGAGGTGATAGTTTCACCTGTAGGATTCCCAACAACCATATCAGTCCTGGTACAAAATAACTTAAAACCTGTATTTGTAGATATAGAATATACTACTCTTAACTTTGACATTAATAAAATAGAAGAAAAAATAACTCCTAGAACTAAAGCTATTTTTGTTTCTCCTGTACTTGGTAACGTACCTGATATGGACTTTTTAACTGAATTATGTAAAAAACACAACATACGCTTGATTGGTGATAGTTGTGATAGTATTGGTTCTAAATGGGATGGTAAACATTTAAGTGAGTATTATGAAGCTTGGACTTCTTCATTTTATCCGGCCCATCACATCTCCACTGGAGAAGGTGGTGCTGTTTGTACAAATATTGCACCACTAAAAAGATTATTTACTAGTTTTGCTTGGTGGGGTAGGGATTGTTATTGTGTTGGTTCCGCTAATTTATTATCTTGTGGTACTTGTGGTAAACGATTTGGTAACTGGTTAGAGTCGTATGATGGAATAATTGACCATAAATATGTTTTTACTAATATGGGTTATAACTTAAAACCTATGGACTTACAAGGTTCTATTGGTTTGGTACAATTAAAGAAGTTTGAGGAAATTGACACCAATAGAAAACATAGTAAGAACACTATTGAGGCCATCTTTTTAAAATATGTAGATGGTATTAAGGGTGTGTCGATGTTACCTAAAGCTGACACGTGTTGGTTTGGTACACCTTTTATTTGTGATAATAAAGAATTAAAAGATAAATTAGTTGCATTTTTAGAAGAAAATAAAATACAAACTAGAAATTACTTTGCTGGAAACATCTTAATGCATCCAGGGTATAAGCATTTGGATGATTTAAATGATTACCCTAACGCTAATAAAGTTTTAGATAAAGTATTTTTTGTGGGTGCTGCACCACATTACACGGATGAAGTTTTTGATTATATAGAGAGTATATTTGTAAATAAATGGGAAAATTAAAAGTTTTAGTATTAGGTGATGGATTATTGGGTTCGGAAATTGTTAAGCAAACCGAATGGGACTATATTTCTAGAAAGGAACATGGTTTTGACATTACTGATACGGAAACTTACCATTTACTTACATCTGTAGAATTTGGTGCTATACAACATTGTAAATATGATGTTATACTTAATTGTATTGCAAATACAGACACTTATAGTGTCGATAAGGAACTACACTGGAAAGTGAATTATGAAGGGTTATCTCATTTAATTGATTTTTGTAATAAATGGGGTGTTAAATTAATACATATTTCTACAGATTATGTATATTCTGGTTCTGATACAGAAGCCACTGAAAATACGGTACCAGTTCACTGTAATAACTGGTACGGATATACCAAGTTACTCGGGGACGGACTAATTCAACTACAGTCAAAAAATTATCTTCTATGTAGATGCACCCATAAACCTAACCCATTCCCTTATGATGGTGCTTGGATTGACCAGGTTGGTAATTTTGATTATGTGCCCAACATATCCAAACTAATAATTTCTATGATAACTAATAATTTAAGTGGGTTGTATAATGTAGGGACAGAGACTAAAACAATATATGAATTGGCTTCGGAGACAAAAAAAGTTAAAAAGATATACGCACCGGAACAAGTACCAAAAAATCTATCAATGAATCTAGATAAATTACATAAAGGATTAAACAAACCATTTTTCTCAATTGCGATACCTACTTATGGGTATAATGGTAGAGGGGCAGAATTCTTAGACTTTAGTTTAGGAATTATTAGTAAACAGACTTTTACCGACTTCGAAGTTATATTGTCAGACCATAGTGAAGATGATACGATTAAAGAAGTTTATAATAAGTGGGTGGATAAATTAAATATACAATACTTTAGAAATTCTAAAGGTAGGGGTATTATATCACCTAACATAAATAATGCAATGAGATTATGTACGGGGAAATGGATTAAAGTACTATTCCAGGACGACTTTTTATATGACGAAAATTCACTAGAAATTCAGGCTAACCTACTAAAATCACAACCTAACATTACGTGGATTATGACTAAATTTTATCATAGTAATGATGGAAAGACTTATTATAGATTATACTATCCAAGATGGAATAATATGATATGGACTGGTAACAATACTATGGGTTGTCCTACAGGTATGACTATGAAAAATAAAAACTTGTTGTTTTTTGATGAGGATTTAAATTGGTTAATGGATGTAGATTATTATAAGCGTATGTTTGATTTGCATGGTGAACCTACCATATTAGATGAAATAACAGTAGTTAATAGAACCTGGGGTAATAGGTTAACTGATACCATACCACAATCACTTAAGGATAAAGAATTTGGAATGTTAAAACTAAGATATGCTTAATTTAGAAAATGTAACGTTAGTGGTATTAAGTTCTATTAAATTAGATAAATCTATAAAAGCTTTAGAGTATAGTTGCCGTGGTATTAATTTTGGTTCTGTTAAATTGGTTTCACACATAAAACCTGATAATTTACCAGATTCTATAACTCACTCGACTTGTCCTAAAATGTCTAACATTGATGAGTGGAATTACGCGGCTATATATGAATTACCAAAACATATTGATACTGAATTTTGTATTTTAATACACGACGATGGTTTTATAGTAAATCCTGATTCATGGAGAGATGAATTTCTAGAATATGATTATATTGGTGCTCCTTGGGCACTACCTAATGATGATTTTTCATTTAGAGATATAGATAATAATCTTATCCGGGTTGGGAATAGCGTTTCTTTAAGAAGTAAAAAATTATTAGACTTGCCTATAGAGTTGGATTTGGAGTGGAAGCCTTTTCATGGGTATACTAATGAAGATGGATATATTTGTGTAAATTATAGACATAAGTACATTGAGAATGGTATGAAGTTTGCTAATATAGATATTGCTAAATATTTTTCTCACGAAAATATGATACCTGAGATTCAGGGAATAAGACCTTTTGCTTTTCATAGGCATTACGGAACAAATTCTATTTACCCCAACTATGGAAAATAAAAAAATACATACAAATTTTGTGGTAGCTAGTGACTATAACTGGTTACCAAATAATATAGAAGAGTCATGGATTCATAAGTATACTGACAATTATTTAATTTATGATAAATCACATAGATTCGAAGAAAGTGATAAAATAAAACACCAACTTAATGTAGGTCAAAATATATATGATATGTTTGACTTTATTGTTAGGAATTATGATAATCTACCAGACTGTACCCTATTTTGTAGAGCGTGTTTACTCTGGCCTAAAGATAGTGGTACCCCTAGATTAGATGAAGATGGTAACAGACTCTCAAACGGTAATTGTGGTGTAGATAAATTTCATGAATTAATGAATAATAATACCTTTACGGAATTACATGATTTTGGTGCTGAAGCACATAATGGTCCTGGTAGTAAGATGGCTGAAGATGGTGGATTTCTAGAAATTAATAACAGTTGGTACTTTAACCATGTCCCTTATCGACATTTTAATAATACTAATGCATTTCTTCAAGATGTATTTGTGAATCCTACACTTCCAGAGTATATAAGATTTTCACCTGGTGGGAATTACATAATCCCTAAACATACTATATTAAAGTATAGTAAAAACTTTTATGAACAAATAAGAAAAATACTTAACTGGGATGTTGTGGTTGGGGAGGCACATCTAATAGAAAGGTGTATCCATACTTTTTTTACTTGTGATTACGAGGTAAACGAAAAATATAAATAATGTCGACAATAAGAGCTTTTATGTTTCATGATGTGAGAGATTTAGACCAAACTAAATTTCCTGGTAGGTATAATCTAAAATCCTTTTTAGATAAAAAACAATTTCAGCACCAACTAACCTTTATAAATAAAAAATATAAAATAATAAGTAGTTTAGATGTGCCTAACATAAATTTAGAAGAAGGTAATGTGGATTATGCTGTCTTAACTTTTGATGATGGTCTGGTAGACCATTTTTATGTTTATCAAGAACTTAAGAAATTAAAAGTTAGTGGTACTTTTTTAGTTCCTTCAGCCCCTATAATTGATAAAAAAATGATTCATAGTCATAAGATACAATTTATTTTATCTTCCCAAGACGAAAAAATATTAACTACCGAAATTTTATCTAACTTTGACGATGCTTATGAGTTGTGGGTGAAGTATTCCCACACTAAGTGGAGTGATAATTGGTGGAGTGAGGAAATGATATTTATAACAAACTTCTTAAGACACCACCAATCGGAAAACTTTAATAACTACCAATACACGGACTACCTTTTCCAAAAATACGTATCTCAAGATGCCTATTCTTTCGCTGAAGATTTTTATCTAAACCTGAGACAGTTAGAGGAGATGAGTTATAATAATATGGTAATAGGTGGACACGGTAACTCCTCAGAAAATCTTTTACTGTTGTCCGATGTTGAATCTGATATAAGTAGGTCTCATTGGTTTACCCAGCACTTTTCTGATGATTTTGTTTTTTCTTATCCTAACGGGGGGTTTAATAATGATATAAAAAATATTATGAAGAAATATAAATGTAATATATCTTATACTGTAACACCACAAACAATAACTACATTAGATAAGGTAGACCACTTAGAATTTCCACGTTACGACGCCCCACAAAGAATACCGTTAAAATGAAAATAGTCTATTATGGATATAGGGATTGGTCATTCAAAATATTTAATCAAATTAAAACAAAAGATAAGTATTTGATATCTCATGAGGATTATAATGTTATTGATGCGATTAAACCTGATTTGATTTTTTTCGTTGGGTGGAGTGATTTGGTTCCTAAACACATAATAGATAATAATTTATGTATTTGTCTTCATCCCTCACCATTACCACATTATAGGGGTGGGACACCCATTCAAAACCAATTACTTAATAATGAAAAAACTAGTATGGTTAGTTTGTTTATAATGGATGAAGGTATCGATACCGGGGACATTCTATTCCAATCCCCTATTAGTTTAGAAGGGTCATTAGATAACATATTCGATAATATAAGTAGAGAAGGGATTAAAGGAATAAATTTTATTGTGGACAATTTTGATAATATTCATACTTTTAGAAGAGTACAGGATTTAGGGGTTGGTAGTTTCTTTAATCGGTTACAACCTTCGGATAGTGAGATAAAGGTGGATGATTTTCTGCATCATTCTCCAGAATATTTTCACGATAAAGTAAGAGGGTTAAATTCACCATACCCTAACGCTTATATAAAGTGTAAAAATGGTGAAAAACTATATATATTAAAAACACGATATTAATGAGAAACGAAAAAATATTCATAACAGGTGGTGCTGGTTTTTTAGGTAGGAACCTAGTTAAAAGATTATATAAAGATAATGAAATAACAGTGTATTCTAGAGATGAAGCTAAACATTATTACATGAAGAAGGATTATCCTTCTGTTAAGTTTGTTGTTGGTGATATAAGAAATAGGGATTTATTAATGAGAAAATCCAAGGGCCATACTGTTGGCGTTTTTGCGGCATCTTTAAAACAAATCGAAGCATGTAATGACAATTATGAAGAAGCTGCTAAAACAATTGTAGATGGAGCTTTTAACTCAAGACTAGCTGCTGAACAAAATAATTTTAAGTCTGCGTGTTTTATTTCCACAGATAAGAGTAGAGCCGCCACCACATTATATGGTGCAATGAAATATGTTGCTGGGGAGGGTTTTGTTGTGGGTGAGTCTAATTGTAAATTAACTACAGCTATATATGGAAATGTCACTAATTCGACAGGTTCAATAATACCATTAATCTGGAATTTTATTAATAAAAATGCGGTATTATCATTATATGGTGCAGAAATGACAAGATTTTTACTAGATGTAGAGGATGCTGTGGATTTAATTATGAAGTCACCCGCTTACGCTGGGTGTAACCTAATTCCTATAGCAAAATCATTTAAAGTTAAAGACTTGTTTGACATCTATTCAGAAGAATTTGGTTTACAGTATAGGGTTACAGAACCTCGTACCGGTGAAAAAATACATGAAATAATGGCATCCAATGAGGAGGTTAGAAGGATGGAATTAATAAAAAATGATGATATCTATTTATTACACCCACAAAAAGACATACACCAAGTATCATTTAAACACGATGAATACTCCTCAAGAGACCACTGTCTTACTAAAAATGAATTATATAATTATTTAAAATCTAAAAATTTTTACAAATGATGAAAGTTTTAGTTTTAGGTCATAAAGGTATGTTAGGTCATATGGTGACACAATACCTACGTGATAATAAGGTAGAGGTTGTCACTAGTGATGTGAGATGGCCAGAATCTCCTTTTAAATCAGACATGAAGTTAGATTATGTTATTAACTGTATTGGTGCTATCCCTCAAAGAACTAAAACTTTTGATATAAATTGGCACCTCCCAATATGGTTAGATTTTCATTCTCCTTGTAGAGTTATCCACCCTGGTACTGATTGTGAAATGGATGATGATGATTATGGTAAATCTAAAAAAATTGCTGCTGACTTTTTAAATTCTATAGGTAGTAAAACTAAAATACTAAAAACTTCTATTATTGGTCCAGAACTAAACAGTAACTCAAGTTTACTAGAATGGTTTTTGTCACAAAATGAAGATGTTTTTGGTTATACTAAAGCTATGTGGAATGGGAATACTACTCTAGAGTGGGCAAAACAATGTCTTGCCCTTATGACTGTTTGGGACGATTATCCAACAGAAACAATATTAGAAGGGCAATGTGTTAGTAAATATGTCTTATTAGAAACTATGAATGGTATTTTCCAGAAAGGGTTAAATGTAACCCCTAAAGAGGCTGGAAAAGATAAGTGTCTTACAGGCCGAATTAAAACTGACAACATTAAAGAACAATTAGAAGAACTAAAAAAATATTATTATGATAACAACTAATTTAACAGGTAATTTAGGGAATCACATGTGGCAATATGCTGTTTGTAGAACTATAGCAGAAAAACTAGGTTACGAATGGGGTGTTAACCCAACACCTAGTCATGATTATTTTAATGGTGCCAACCAAATGGATTTTATGAGTGTAGATTTTGGTAAAGAGGTGGTGGGTATCGTTAATGAATATCATGAACCTTGGAAAACATATAATCATGTAGATGTGGTAAATATAACAATGTTAAATCCTAGTTTATATGAAATAGATGACAATACTATTTTGATAGGGGATAAGGGAGCGAAAGGTGGAATATACCAGTCTGAAGAATATATTAAAGATAGAAAAGATGATATTTTAGAGTGGTTTAAAATAAAAGATAATAAAAAGAAAGAATACGATAACAAATTAAATGATTTGGGTGTGACCTTAGATGAAAATACTTGTGTGATTAATTTTAGAGGTGGTGAATATAGGGGTATACCTAATGTTTTACTACGTAGAGAGTACTGGAGGGATTGTATAAATTATATGTTAAATTTAAATCCTAATATGAATTTTGTGGTTGTTACAGATGACCCATCAACAGCCTCACAGTTTATGCCTTTTCAAATGAAATGTATTCACATAGACGTAGGTTTTGATTATTATTGTGTTAATCAAGCTAAATGGTTAATCATATCTAACTCAACCTTTGGTTGGTGGGCTGCATGGTTAAATAAGGATTGTAGTAAAATTATAGCCCCGAAGTATTGGGCAAGACATAACGTTAGTGATGGTTATTGGGCAACAGGTGACGCTTACACCTCATGTTTTCATTACATGGATAGAGAAGGTTCTGTATCTGATTTTGATGACTGCAAAACTGAAGCATTAGATTATTATAAATTAAAAAATATTATTTAAATGGGAAAAATATATGATTGTTTTAATTTCTTCAATGAACTAGACATTTTAGAAATGAGATTAAATATTCTCTACGACTACGTAGATTATTTTGTAATTGTAGAGTCTACGGTTACACATTCTGGTCAACCTAAACCTTTTTATTTAGAAGAAAATAAAGAGCGTTTTTCTAAATTTTGGGATAAGATTATTAGTTTTAAAGTCTCTGATACTCCTGAAGATTTTGTTAACTTACCTAATACTGGGTTTTTTGATGCGGAATTAGATAGAGTACATCATTATGTTCGTACACAAACGAATAGATTTAATAGAAGTACACAAACAGATTATGGTAGAGACTTCTTTCAAAAAGAATCAGTAAGAAGAGCTTTGGTGGGTTGTAATGATGATGATATAATTATTATATCAGATGCGGATGAAATCCCTAACCCAGAAATCCTAAAAGAATTAAAGACCCTTTCTTTAGATAATACCATATATTCTCTAGCACAGCCTATGTATTCTTACTACTTAAATATGTTAAGTGATTCAGACTGGTACGGTTCAAAAATGGGTCTATATAAAAATGTTAAAGAACTATCCTTTAATGAAATTAGAGGTGATGGTAGTTTAACAACTAAATTAGCTAATGGTGGGTGGCATTTTAGTTTTATGGGTGGTGAAGAAATGGTTAGAAAAAAAATAACATCTTACTCAGCAAGAGACTTAGTAAATGAACAAGTACTCTCCAGTATTAAAAACAATATAGAAAATGACCAAGATGTTTTTTTTAGAGGTAAATTAACAAAAGTAGAAATGGATGAAACTTACCCAAAATACATACTCGAAAATTTATCGGATTATAGTAAAATGATTAAAATTTAAATTTATGATTATTGCTAGAATTATGGGTGGGTTAGGTAACCAAATGTTTCAATACGCTTACGCTAAAAATTTATCTATGTTAAATAACACAGATTTTTATCTAGACACTAATTTTTTTCACAATCAAGACTCACTCGTTGCCTCGGGTGTGGGTCACAGAGACTTTACACTAAGTAAGTTCCCTAATATTACTATGAATTTAGATGTTCCAAAAAATCTACCCAACTTAAGTCGTGTTACTGATAACTGGGTTTTTGATGAGGTTAACACCCCTAAGAGTGATTGTTTTTTAGATGGGTATTGGCAAAGTGAAAAATATTTCATAGACCATAAAAAGTCCATTATTGACGCTTTTTCACCAACTACGGAAATTATTAATCACCTAACCACCAAATACCCTACAATAAATAACAATAGTATATCCATCCATATTAGAAGAACTGATTGTTTACGTTCTGATTTTCACCCAATCCAAAATATAGAATATTATGAGAAGGCTTTAAAAATTCTAGGAGATTATGATAATATTTTTGTATTTTCGGACGATATAAGATGGTGTAAAGATAATTTATCTTTTACAGATATGATAATGGTTGAGGGTAATAGTGATATAGAGGACCTGTGGTTGATGTCTTTGTGTAAGAAAAATATCATAGTCAATTCGTCGTTTAGTTGGTGGGGTGCTTATTTAAATAAGTTTAGTGGTAAAGAAGTGGTTGCTCCCACTAAGTGGTTTGGACCTACTGCAGGTTTAAATACCAGTGATATAATCCCAGATGAATGGCACAAACTTTAAACCACTCTATTATAGATATTTTATAATAAATTAGTTATATTAAAGAAAAAACGCATATGAAATCAATCTCAATTATAGGTGTAGGAAAATTAGGTTTGTGTTTTGCACTTAATTTAGAAAAGGTTGGGTATAGGGTAGATGGGTATGATATAAATACAGAGTATCTGGATGAATTAAGAAATAAAACTTTTGTTTCTTCCGAACCAGGTGTTACCGAACTACTTAAAAGTTCAAAAAATCTATATCTTTATGATAATCTAGAAAAAGTATTAATTAATAATATAATTTTTGTCATAGTCCACACACCATCACTACCTAATGGAAAATACGACCACCAATATATAGAAGCTTTAAAAGAAAAATTAATATCCCTAGGTGTGCAAAAGACAACTAAACATTTAGTTATTAATTGTACCACCTTTCCTGGATATTGTGATGAATTACAAAAAGATTTAAATAAATATAATTATACAGTTAGTTATAACCCAGAATTTATTGCTCAAGGAAGTATATTAAAAGACCAAGTAAATGCCGATACAGTGTTAATCGGTGAGGCAAACTCTAGTGTTGGGAATGTGATAGAGAATATATACATAGACCACTGTACTTCTAACCCTAGAGTATGTAGGATGAGTAGATTAAGTGCTGAAATAACAAAACTATCTTTAAATTGTTTTTTAACGACAAAAATCTCCTTCGCAAATATGATTGGGGACATTTCTAATAAGGTGGGTGGTGAAACAGATAAAATATTGGAGGCTATAGGTTCTGATAGTAGGATAGGTAATAAATATTTACGGTGGGGTTATGGTTATGGTGGCCCTTGTTTTCCTCGAGATAATAGAGCTTTAAATATTTTTGCAAATGAAAATAACATAGACGCACAAATTTCTAGAGCTACTGATAAAATGAATGAACTCCATTTAACATACCAAGTGGAGGAATTTGTCAAAAATAACCCAGATAAAAATAAAACGGTAGTATTTGACTATATAACCTATAAACCACAAAGTACTATACTAGAAGAATCTCAACAATTAAAATTTGCTTTAGAATTACAAAATTTAGGTTATGAGGTAGTGGTTAACGAAAGAGAGTCTGTAATAAAAGAATTAACTAGTAGAGGTATAAAATTTAAAAGTAATGGATAAGGAAATAATAGAGTGGTTAAAAAATTATTCTTTAAAAAACAACCTACACTCATTTATTGTTGGTGTGTCTGGTGGTGTGGATTCTGCACTGGTCTCTACATTATGTGCTGAGACAGGAATAAAAACTATTGTAGTTTCAATGCCAATCCACCAAAATCCATCAGAATTAGATAGAGCTAATAAACACATTAAATGGTTGGAGGACATGTACTATAAGAATGTTACGAGCATGGAAGTAAATTTATCTCATGTATATGATACTTTTAAGATGATTTTTGCTGATAACGAAAATAATCTTGCCTTGGCTAACTCCAGAGCACGACTAAGAATGACCACACTATATCAGATTGCTCAAACTAATAATGGATTAGTCGTAGGAACAGGTAATAAAGTAGAAGATTTTGGGGTTGGGTTCTTTACAAAATATGGAGATGGTGGGGTTGATATCTCCCCAATAGCTGATTTAATGAAATCAGAAGTTAGAGAAATGGCTAGAACTCTTGGAATATCTGTAGAGATATTAAATGCGTCTCCAACAGATGGTTTATGGGGAGATGATAGGACAGACGAAGACCAATTAGGTGCAACATATGATGAGTTAGAATGGGCAATGAACTATACGGAAGGAACAGCGGATGATTATTCTTCTAATGAGAGACAACAAGAAGTCTTAAAAATATATAACAAACATAATATAAGAAACAGACATAAGATGAGACCTATTCCGGTCTTTATAAAAAATAATAATATATGAAAAAAACAGTAGTTTTAGGTGCCGGTGGATTTATCGGTAGCCATATGGTAAAAAGATTAAAGAGTGAGGGTTGCCACGTAATTGGGGTGGACCTTAAAAGACCAGAATTTTCAGAAACTGAAGCAGATTTATTTATGGTGGGAGACCTAAGAGACCCAAACCTAGTATCCCAAGCTATAGGTCCTGATGTCGATGAACTATATCAATTTGCGGCAGATATGGGAGGTGCTGGTTTTATATTTACTGGTGAAAATGATGCGGATATAATGCATAACTCAGCACTAGTAAATTTAAATGTTGTACATGAATGTATAATTAAAAACGTTAAAAGAGTTTTTTACTCCTCTTCTGCATGTATGTACCCAGAACACAACCAACTAGACCCAGATAACCCTAATTGCACTGAAGACTCTGCTTATCCAGCTTCACCAGATTCTGAATATGGGTGGGAAAAGTTATTTAGTGAAAGATTATTTCTAGCGTATGCCAGAAATAAAGGATTGTCTGTTAGGGTGGCTAGATACCATAATATTTTTGGTCCTGAGGGTACTTGGGATGGTGGGAGAGAAAAAGCTCCCGCTGCAATGTGTAGAAAAGCTGCGTTAGAGGAAGAGGGTGGTTCTATTGAGGTTTGGGGTCCGGGTGACCAAACCCGTTCGTTCTTATATATAGATGAATGTATTGAAGCTACGATTAGGTTAATGAGGTCTAACTTTACAGGACCCGTTAATATAGGTTCTGAAGAAATGATTAGTATTAATGATTTTGCTAAAATGGCTATAGAGGTATCAGGTAAAAATTTAGATATATATAACATCAACGGGGAAGACTTTATAAAGAGGTATGGGCATCCATGTCCTATTGGTGTTAATGGTAGAAATTCGGACAACTCTCTTTACCAACAAAAGATTGGGTGGGTGGTATCACAACCACTAGTCGTAGGGATGAGAAAAACTTATGACTGGATAAATGAACAAATCACTAAATAAAATATTAATATGTTTAACTATAATGAATTAAAACGTTTAAGTGTGGAGTACCCTAATGATTGGGACTTTGCAAAAAAAATTAGAGATATGATTAGGGAAGTAGAAGATAAAAAAGGAAAGTTAACTTTATCTGAATTGGACGACTTATCTATGAGAAGTGAGGATTGGTTGGTTGAGCAGTATAATAGGAATAGAAAAGTGGAGGACCATGTAAACTCTAGAGAGGATATACCGTATATATATGAGAGGAACCCTGATACGAATGAAATTTTTAGAAGGAGGTCTGGTGATTATGAAAGCCCTAGAGAATTAATAAATGAGTTACCAAAAAAAGTATAAATAATGGGAAGAAGGAGTAAGAAATTAAGTAGAGATGAACAACAGGAGGTAGAGGAGTGGATTTATCAAAATAACACTGAGGAAACTAGAATGACTGACACTATGACTATAAATGTTAAGTGTAAGACAGAAAATCAAAAATCCTTAGTAAATTCTATAAAAGAAAAGGAAGTTACTATTTGTTCTGGTCCTGCGGGAACTGGTAAAACTTTTCTAGCGTGTGCAGAAGCATTAAAATTAATTAAAAGATATGCTAGATATAGAAAAATCGTAATTGTAAAATCAGTAACTACACTTAAAAATGAAGAAATCGGTTTTTTAAAAGGTAATTTAAGAGAAAAAATGGAACCGTTTATGTTTTCTTTTGTACATAACTTTGAGAAGTTGGTTGGACAAGCTATCACCTCTAGACTAAGAGAATTAAAAACTATAGAGGAGATGCCTATAGCGTATATGAGGGGTATTAATTTGGATAGGTCAATTATTATTATTGATGAGGCTCAAAATATATCTAGAGAAAATATGAGAACAATAATGACGAGGTTAGGTAAGGATTCTAAAATGATATTTTTAGGTGATGAAAGGCAACAAGATTCTAGAGGTGGTAATGGTTTAACCTTTTTAATGGACCATTTTGCTGACATTGAGGAGATAGGGTGTGTTCAATTTAATAAATCTGATGTAGTGAGGAATCCCTTAATAGCAAAAATAGAAAGGGTTTTTGATTCTTTACAAAAGACAAAACAATAATTAGGTTTAAATATGATAATTAGTATAAGTATAAATGGTGTGTTAAGAGATATTCTAAGTAAGTTCGAACAAATCTATGAGAAATATCAAAATCAGGAAGTTAAGTCACCGGTAATAACACCAAATCTAATGGACTATGTTCATTTTGTTAATGAAGATGAGTTATTAGAGTTTTTATATAATGACGCAACTATGGAGATATTTGGTCAGGCCAAAGAAATAGAGAATAATGTGATTTCACATTTAGTAGAGCTTTACAAAGAAATGCCTATAGGTTATAAATTAAAAATAGTAAGTGATGATTTAGGTAAATCTAAAGCTGCTACCTTATGGTTTTTATCTAAATATGGTTTGGTTTGTGATGAGATAGTTTTTTACACTACTGACACTATAAAAGAATTGTGGGAAGTTACTGATGTTTTCATCACCACAGATACTGATATAATAAATAATAAACCAGAAAATAAAAAATTAATAGTGGTGGATAAATGTTACAACGAAAATATGGAATGTGATTTGAGGGTAACCACACTAAAAGAAATAAAATCATTAGAAAATGCCTTTGAAGAAAAAATTATCGCATAGTAACTTAAGACTTAAGGTTGGGTCCGAACAACTATATTTTGATGTTGATGAGTTAATGACCAACATTGAAATGGAAGGAATGAAAGAGGGTAAACCTACTGTAGAAATAAATTTACCTAAATTTGAGTTTTTTAAACTTATGTTGGATACTACATGTGGAATTGTAGAGGAGGCGGATGAAAATTTAGGTGTTATATCAATGAATAAATTATCTCTACCGTATAAGTTGGCTCTAAATACATTAATAAAATATAATATAATTAAAAAACTATAATTAAATGGAAATGGAAAAACAATTGTCCCAGTTAACTACTGGGCTATCAAAAATGGAAAATAAAGAGTGTAAAATTTATTTTCTAACTCAAGATACAGAAGGAAGAGCTGTCGCTTCTGTTAATTTAAATTATCAATACGTAAAGTATTTAACTGAAGCTGGCTTTAATGCTCACATTCTATATGAGAAAAAAGAGTATAAGGGTGTGGGAGAATGGTTACCTAAGGAATATACTGAATTACCTCACGCTAATATCGAAAGTGGTGAACTTAAGGTTGGTCCACAAGATTTTGTTATTATACCAGAATTATATGGTCATGTACTAGAACAAATAAAAGATATGCCATGTACTAAAATGGTATTCTGTCAAGCTTATGATTATATTTTAGAAACTTTACAACCTGGATTTAGTTGGGTTAACTATGGGGTGACTAAATGTATTACGACTACAGATGCACAAAAAGAATATGTTTCTGGTCTTTTTCCTTCAGTTCAGGTTGATGTTATACAACCGTCAATACCTGATTATTTTAAGACGAGTAAAAAACCTAAAACCCCGTTAGTTGCAATTCACACTCGTGACCCTAGAGAAACTATGAAAATTATAAAAGAATTTTATCTTAGAAACCCACAATTTAAATGGTTAACATTTAGAGATATGAGAAATATGAGTAGAGAAGAATTTGCTAAGGTGTTGGGTGAAGCTTGTGTAGGTGTGTGGGTAGATAGAATTAGTGGTTTCGGAACATTTCCGTTAGAAGCTATGTCCTGTAAGACACCAGTTATCGGTAACCTACCTATTTTAAAGCCTGATTGGTTATCTCAAGAAAACGGTTTATGGGTTTATGATGAATCTAAAATTGTAGAGGTTTTGGGTAACTACGTTAAAAACTGGTTAGAAGATAATTTACCAGCAAAACTATATGAAGAAATGGAAAAGACTGTTGCTCCTTATAAAGAAGAGGATGAACGTAAGGCAGTTATTTCTTATTTTGAGAACTTATTTAATGAAAAAACGGAAGAATTTAAGAATTCCATAAATAAACTATCCCCTGTGGGTGCAAACGCTTAAAAGATATGAATAATAAAGATGTAACAGTTATATTACCAATACATAATGTAGATGGTAAATTTGATGAATGGTTTTCTAAAGCCATAAAAAGTTTAGAACAGACACAAGTAAAACCGGGAACTTTATATGTGGTTTGTGCTGATGATAAAAAAATTAAAGACTATATGGAGTCTTGGACCCAACCTGAAGGTATAACAACTAAAGTTCTATACAATGAAGGTGATACCGATTATTGTGGTCAAATCAATTTTGGGGTTGAGGAATGTGAAACAGAATTCTTCTCAATTCTAGAATATGATGATGAATATTCTAATATTTGGTTTAAACAATTTAATGAGTATGTAGAATACTATGATGAGGTTGACTTATTCTTTCCGTTAGTTGTGGATACGGATGAGAATGGCCAGTTTATTGGTTTCACTAATGAAGCTTTATGGGCTATGGGATTCTCTGAAGATTTGGGGTACTTGGATAATAACACTCTATTGAAATATCAAAATTTTCAAGTAAGTGGTATGATAATGAAAAAAGATAAGTTTGAGGAAATAGGTGGACTGAAGTCTTCCATGAAATTAACATTCAACTATGAGTTTTTATTACGTGCTACATATAATGATACTGTGATTATGACTATACCTAAGGTGGGTTATAAACATACTAACCAACGTGTAGACTCATTATTTTGGGACTATAAATTTAATACGGATAAACAACTTTCACCAGATGAAGCTAAATTCTGGATTGAGCTTGCTAAAAAAGAATATTTTTTTACTAAAGACAGGAAAGTAGAATACTCAGCGTAGATGGGACGTAAACCTTTAACTAAGCAGTACTTTGGGCCCGAACAGGAATTAGCTGTCCGCATATTTTTGACGGCTACTACCTGGGAGGAAAAAAATACTGTATACAATACATTCCTTCGTGACCCCTTAACTAAAATGATTGATAGTATTATTAGACGTTATAGGTTATATAGACCTAATATGGAATTTAGGGACATTCACGTAGACACTTTATCTTTTTTAGTTACCAAAATGGAGAAGTTTAAACCAGCAAAAGGTAAAAAAGCTTATTCATATTTTGGTACTATTTGTAAAAATTATTTAATGGGTCAGATAATGAAAGATAATAGAGATAGGAATAGAAAAATTTCTTATGAAGATATATCATATAGTTTAGAACAAGATGTAAAATATTCGTATGAAATACTAGAAGATGATGAATTACCTTTAGAACAAATAATTAATTCCTTAGTTGTGGAGATAAAACTGTTTATAAACGAAAATAGATTAAATATAAACGAAGAAAAGATAGGGTATTGCCTTATAGACGTTTTTGAGAATTATAAAACTATTTTTATAGCTGGTAAAGGTAATAAATTCAATAAGAACGTAATTCTATACCAATTACGTGAAATGAGTGGTCTTACTACCAAAGAAATTAGGGCTTCTTTAAAACCGTATAAAAATATATACAAGGATATCCTAGGCTCTTTAGTAAACCAGTAATAATATATTTATAGGTATGCCTAGACCTAAAAGAAAAGAAATAAAGTTAACCCACGAAAGTGCGGTATCTCTTATGCAAGAGATTTATAACGAATGCGTCGAGCAACGTAGTACAGCGATTAGAATCCAGAATAAGATGATTGGTTTTATGAAGGAGGCCGCAGATATGGCTTTAATAGGTCCAGTACTTAAAGAACAACAAAAAATCATTGACTCCTCTATAGATAAAAAATTACAATTATCTAAATTATTAGCTACTATTGTTTCTAAGAGTATGGAGGACGCTCAAAGTCCACATTCATTAGGGGAGGATATTAAAGAATCCATCAATCAGTTACTAACACAATCTAAGGACGGTAATGATGGTGATAATACTATTAAATACAATATGTAATGGCTTCAGATTCTATACAAACACAAAAAGATATATTTGCGGGTATTCAAGGTCTATTAGCGTTTTTAGATACAACAGACGAAAAAAAGAATAGAGAAAATCTAGAAGCTTGGAAAAATACTTTGGAGTCTCTGAGAGATATTACAAGTAACCCACTACCCTTCTTATTAGAATTATTAAAGGTTTTAAAACAAAAAAAATCTAACGAAAGAGCAGGACAAAAAGCTAAAAAAATGCGGGCTGCGAAACGTAAAAAAAGAAGAGGTCAAAAAAATAAGACTGAAGATGGTAAATTTAAAGAAACTAAAAAATCTTTTTCCGAAAAGTTTGGTTTAGATGTTTCTGCTGATGTTTGGTTACGAGTTCTTAATCAAATTATTAGAGAATCTATTATAGAAACTCTACCAAAAGTAGATGATATCTTGTTCGAGGAAATAATTAAAGCTTTTAATTGTGACTTATCTATGTTGGTACCTGTTGACGGCGACGGTCTCAACGGACCTATAGTTATTAATGTTAGTGCGGTTGACCAACTTAAACAATTATTTAATGACCCCAGTAGTGAGGTGGGTAAGTTTATGTACGAACAGGACCCGTTAAATTCTGGGGTGTATCCACCTGGTCAATCACCATATCCAGTTAATAGATTTTTAAGAGACATAATTTTCAATAATGGCGCTTTAGTTTCTGGGGTACCAGGTACACGTCAAACAATTTATGGTAGAAGTGGTAGAGCACTTTTTGATATAGAAGCCTTAAATGGTCAATTCCTTATTTGGCCTTATTATAAATTTGAACCTGGAAATACCCAATATAATTCAGCCCCTTCTGTGGGTGGTCCAGTACCGGGAGCACAAAAATTTACTTTTGTAGAATTTTTAAAGGACTATTTTGAGAATATAAAACTTATTGAGTTACAAAATTTTTTAGGGGCTCTAATGGAGATTCTAACAGGATTTATGAGTGTTAGAAATAAAAACTTTAGTATCGAGAACTTATTAGGTTTACAAAAATTAATGGCCTCCATTAATAAGATGTTATCATCCTGTGATGGGATGGATATGCATACCTCAACAGATTCAGTTAATGCGTTGTCTGAACTCCACCAAGACGATAGTTTCTTTGAGTTTACTGCTGAAGAAATGAAGAATATCGAGATAGAGACAGAAAAAAAATCACAGAATGTAATTAGTTTGTTGAGTTGTGGTGTGGTAGATGTGCCTGTAGATAATGAAATTCTAGATGAGGGTGTGGACGCAATATTGGCCACTCTGAATAAGGATGAACAAATTAAAGAATTTGATTTGGTTTTACAAAAATTTGCGAGTACTTCGGCTAAAAAATATGGTTTTGAGATTGATTTAGGGTCGTTATCATTACCCGCGGAGATAGACTTCAAAGAAAACCTAATTAAAAAATTACCACAGATATTAGTATATTGTGTATTAAACCCCAAAGGAGTTCTACCTATTGTATTAACAGCAAAAATGTTAAATCAAAATGGGGCCATCCCAACAGGTATTGACGTTTGGGCCCAGATATTTAAAAGAGTTATAATTAGAGTAGTTAAAGAATTTTTAGCTGCAGTTGCAAGAAGAATTCTAGCTTTAGTTAAAGAAATACTATTACGTTATATAAGAGATTTAATAAAAAGAAAGTTATCAGAAATGAATAAGAAGAAGATTAGAATGATTAAAAAATTATTAGATATTCTACTCCCACTTATTATAGCGTTACAGGAAGCAAAAACTTGTAAGGAAATATATAACATTTTATTGGCCGCGTTGGCTGCTAATATGCCCGATATTCCTTTTGGGGTTCCTCCGTTCTTAGTCTCAGCTGCAAGTCTGCGTCCAGGAACTAGTGCGTTAGGTACCTTTGAGAAATTAATAGGGAAGTTACAGGACCAGGGTATACCGGTGGGTGATATGCCTGATGGTTCACCAAATCTTTTTATGTTGTCACAATTCTCATTAATTCAAGCACAAGATGAAGAAAAAACAGATAATGGTTCTGCACAGGGTGTTATAATGAATGGACAAGTAATACACCCTTTAGGTCCTGGTATAATAAAACCTTTCACAAGAACGGATAGTATATTAAAATAATTATGGCAGAATTTTTTAAAGATTATAAAGAAAAATCTAATAATGAAATATTAGAAGTAATGCAAACATTGAAGGATGAGTTTGAACGAAGTAAGGATGTGATGATACAACTTACATACCATATAGATGATGTGGAAAAGAAGTTTAATATATTAAATGAAGAGATTAAAAAAAGAAAGGGTTAATGAGTAATTTAGGGTATCAAAATAAGGGTAATGCACAAAATTCTATAATTAGAAATAAGTTTATTACTTATGCGACGTGTGTTAATAATTCTGACCCAAAAGCAGCAGGAAGAATTCGTGCTATACCGTCTGAAGGAGAAAATGTAACTATAACCAAATGTGATGACCCAACCCAGTGTATAAAAATATATGATGAGTTAGCAGCTAAAGGTGAACTTATTGTGGGGGGGTCTAAAATACAGTATATTCCGTGGGGTGTCAATGACCCTTATACTTTCCCATCATTTTTACCACTACCAATAAATGTTATACCTAAAGTAGGTGAAGGTGTTAAATTAATTTCGTGGGAATCAGAAAAAAATCTGAATCAAGAGTATATAGGTCCTCTTATCTCCCAACCAGGCACTATAGAGTTGGAGAATTACCAAAGCGGTAAAGAAAATACAGCAGCGGGGGTTAATAATAAAGTATTAATGCCTTATGCTGTACCTGTTGGTGACTCAAAAATAAACCCTAAGAATATACCTCTACCACAGAGTAAGGGTAGTTTTATAAATCCAGATGATATAGGAATTTATGGTAGAAATAATACTGATATTATTCTGGGGATGTCAGAAAATGCCTTAGAGGATGAAACTCCTGATGATGTAGAGGCTTCCTACCCACAAATTTTAATACGTTCAGGTAAATTAATAAAGAATACTTCGGTTAGTTCAAGACCTACAACTAACTATAAACCAACATTCATACAAATTAGTACTTTCCCCCAAACCCTAACTAGGGTAGAGATAGAAAAAGAAATTGTAACCCAAGAAGATTTACCATTAAATACCCTAATAGAGTATAATATGGACCGTACCGCATTATGCCAATCACCAATGGTTTTTAATGGGGAAGTTAAGGTTTATAAAATGCCACCTAAGGATGGTGCTGGTGAAGCACCTATGTGTTGGCAATGTACAAATACAACCTCATATAACACTGGGGCACCACCTGGACCAACCAACCCACAAATAGGTCTAACTATGAGTTTTGTGAATGCCCCTACTATTAAAGATATAGGGAGACAAATAAATTCTTTAATATCTCATATAGATAAAGAGCAGTGGAGTAAAGTTTTAAAACAACCTAGTGTTTCATGGGCAACTAAAACATTTAGTAGTTCTGTGGATTTAAATAATCAAAATAATTTAGGAGCGTTTTTGGGTAATATACATCCTTTATATTTTAGACCTGAAGCTGCCCTCTTAGAGACTATAGAGGAAGGGGAACCTGCAGCATGGCCTATTCCAGGGACTTTTGATGCTGTTAAAGAACAGGTTATTGTATTAAGGAATACAGTAGGTTTAGATGGTGTTAAGGATAAGGGTGGTGGTTTAGCTTTTGAGAACGCGGAAGGTAGTAGAGAGATTAAAAAAGAAACGAAAAAAGTGAAGGAAATGGTTCCTGGACCTCCTAAAGCCCAACAAGAAGGTATTATTACCGCTGCAGGAGAAAAAATATATCTACTATCTTATAATACTACAGACCTAAATGGTCCTATAACTTTAGCTTCTAACTATGGTATTCCTCAAGCTAAATTTATAGATGATATAGAGGAAAAAACTAACTCATTAGTTCGTGGGGAAAAACTCATGGAACTACTTAAAAAAATGGCAAATTTCCAAGCTAATCATACTCACTCATGTCCTGGTAAAGCTTCATGTCCTACCGCCCATGATGGAACTACAACTTCAGATATAGATAAATTAATCAAAGAAGCGGAAGAAACTATCCTTAATAAAAATATAAGGATTAACTAGATATTTATAGTAAAAGTAAAAGAATGATACATAGGTCCTATTTTAGTAAAAACAATACTATACTTGCAAATAATGAAGTTAATACCGGTAGAAATCCAGTAACACAACTTTTTTATGGTAAAGGTGTAACAAAGAGTTGTAGGTTTACAGGTTCTGCAGACCATATATGTAATGGTGAGACAGGGTTTACCAAAAACTTAGATACTGGGTTTAGTAGGTTTATTTTTAATTTAGATTTAGAAGATTTAAGAGAAAAAATAAATGATTGTTGTATACCAGCACTAACATCTTTAACTCACACTATAAAAATGACCAATACATCTCATTTTGATGATATCTTAATGAATGATAAAATCTTGGTGGATGACACGAGACGTGCTACGTCTTTTACCCTAATGTTATTCAAAGCTACTACTGGTAGTTCGTGGTCAGAAGGTGTTGGTTACGACTATTTGGTTGCGGATGGGATGTTTTCACCCGAATTTGATTTAACTTATTCTAAAAGACCTAGTAATTGGTTTTCTTCTACAACATTAAGTATGTGGGGGATATCTGGTATATACGATAATAATGACGCTACCACTTATACAGTATTAGATACTCAGATTTTTGACCAGGGTAATGAAAATATAGAATTTAGTAGTGCATTACTTGACGCTGAGATAAGTAATTTATTAGTTTTACCTACCGCTACCACTTCCGCTAACACCTATGGTATTGCATTCATTCCCGCTTTTGAGAATTTAACTGGACTAACTGAGGCTTATTCTGTTGGTTTTTTTAGTAGGCACACCCAAACATTCTATGAACCATTTTTAGAAACAACATTTAATGATGTAATAAATGATAATAGAGGAGATTTTCATTTAGGTGTTAATAACGAGTTATTTTTATACGCTTACGACCATAATGGTGACCCAATATGTTTTGATGATTTACCTGTAGTTGATATTGTAGACTGTAATGAGAGTACGGTTGCTACTTATACGGCAACCCAACTAACTTGTGGTGTTTACTATATACCACTATCTTTAACTAGTGTTGCACAAAATCCACCGGTTATCTATACTGATGTATGGTCTAATCTATTTGTTGGTGGAATCTCTCAACCTAATGTTACAAATGAATTTATAATATATAATAATAGTTTAAGTATTGGTTCGACAGCTGGAGAACCTAAAATATACGGTTATTCAGTTTCGGGACTTAAAGAAGATGAAAAAATTAGTGCTGGAGAAACAAGAAAAGTGTTTGTATCTACAAGAGTTCCATACACTGTGGATGAGCAAGTATTAGTTGATAATTTGCAATATCGTATCTATGTGACCCAAGGTACCACTCAAGTAGAAGTAATCCCTTGGACTGCAATTAATAAGTCATTTACACACAATTATTTCCTCTTAGACACTGGATGGATGATACCTAATGAATATCACGTAGATATCAAGGCAACTTCTAATCAACAAGTAGATATTTATAGAAAAGTAATAAAATTTCAAGTAATTAATCAAATATGAAAAAAATAAGAATATCGGAAAGTGAACTAATAGATTTAATAGAAAAATTAGTTAAAGAAAATATAGGGGGTAATACCGGTTTTGACTTTATGTTAGGCACACCCACATCAAAGTATAAAGATTTATATGAAGATGAAGATGTGGAAAGTGAAGAAGAATTAGATGAAGATGAATTTAATGTTGATTCTGCACAGACTGGTGATAAAACATTAACTCTTAATACAATGAAACAAACCAATATGTCTGACTGGATGGGTGAAGGTAAGATTACTGAATCTCAATTAGTTAGAAGATTATCAAGAAAATTAAATGAGGACAATTGGATGCAAAAGGCTGATGATGATATAGAAAGAAGAGGGACAGAAGGTGTTTTTCATAGATATTGTGTAGATAAAGGATATAAGGATGGTTGTTCCCCAGGTTGTTGGGAACATGCAGAAGATGCAATTGCGGATGGTAAATTAGATGGTGGTTTATGGGGAAGAAGAATTGGGTTGGCAAAAGCGTATTGTGGGGCTCAACATGAATCTGTCCCATCACAAGGAAAATTAATTACGGAAAAAAAGAAGAAAAAGAAGAAAACTGGTAAATGTCCAGAATCTGGTTGTATAACAAAAAGAGGTAAATCATGGAGAATTATTAGTAATAGAACTGGAAAATTATGGAAAGCTAAATATGATACTAGAAAAGATGCGGAAGATGGGTTAGAAGCTTATCACGCCAATCGATAATAAACTAAAACTTAAAAAATTAAAAATTATGTGTGATTGTGAAATTTGTAAGTGTGGTACGAAATGTGACTGTACTTGTTGTGACTGTTAAATAACAGTTAATTAAAAAAAATAAAGATATAAAAAAACCACTCAAAAGAGTGGTTTTTGTTTTTTAGATATCTTCGTCATCATAATCATATTCATGAGTTACAACAGTTCTACTAGGTTCTGGCTCCTCCTCAACTGGTTCTGGTGGTGTGTTACCAAAATTTTCTGAAGCTGTAAATCCTAATCCAGCCATAACAATCCACTGTAAAGATTCAAACATATTGTCTGCAACTTCAAAATTCCAGAACAAATTAGCTACATACCCTATTATCATAAATAATAGACATATAAATGTTACAACTCTCTTACTTGATACTTTACTTCCGCTACTTAACATGTTTTTTAAAAAGTTCATAGTTTTTGTTTTTATTATAAATATCACGGCATAAAAAAAAGCCCTCATAAAGAGGGCTTCTTTTAATATATAACTTATTCAGTTACTAGAATCTTTTCAATTCTCTTACGTCAAATGTTCTAACTCCATCAACAGTGATTCTTCCGTAGAATCTGTTGTTCACCATTTTCTTAGCGTATCTAGTCATGATACCTTTGATTGGTGTAAAGTTGAATGGGTTATACATTGTAGGTGTCAACTGTAATGGTACATATGGTGCGTAAACGTACCCAGTATCCAATAAAGATGTTCCTTTATGTCCAATTAACACTTGGTTAGCTGGGAAGTAAGGGTCTCTATATACAGTAAATCTACCTGATAAAGTACCTATTTTCTCAATACCCATGTTATATTGGTCTTGTTCTGGTGCTGCGTTTGAAACGTGGAAGTACTCCAAGTCATCAAATATTGCAGAAACTTCAGAAGAACAAACAATCCAGTTAGCCCCACCTCTCAATGTTGACTTGTGAATTTGAGCTGATAACTGATTAATAGCAGTAATCAACGTTTGATTCCAGTCTTTTTGAGTGTATGGTGCTTGACCCGATGTGAAACGTCTCCAACCATTGTAATCCCATC